>Ga0066639_10004655_pt1 | contig 11682 bp, 8 predicted proteins | sample CryGeyCG2114_010_2_FD_59504 | JGI IMG/M metagenome (GOLD analysis project Ga0066639, IMG submission 59504) | Groundwater microbial communities from aquifer - Crystal Geyser CG10_big_fil_rev_8/21/14_0.10 | ecosystem: Environmental > Aquatic > Deep subsurface > Groundwater | place: USA: Utah... | reverse complement strand
GAATCATTGATTTCTGAAATTGCTCTTGATACGTATAACATTCTTGATTGTCATGATTATGGAAGAGTGGAAATTCGTGTTGATAAAAACGATAACCCTTATGTTCTGGAACTTAATCCAAATCCTTCAATTAATATTAATGATTGTGTTCCCTATGTTGCGGAATTAACAGGTATGGACTATGGAGACTTCTTGGAGGAAATAATAAGCATGGCAGTCAAACGCTACAAAAATAAACCCCCCTACTACCACCTGCAGACGAATATTATGTAGAAATATATAAACAAACTCGGATTACGAAACTTAATACATTATTACTACAAGCAATTCGTCATTCTGGCACCACTTCTGATTGTCCAGAATCAGTTTACCCTTCCGTAACTTTAACGTAGGAGGGATTCTGGATGCGCCCGCTTTTGGCGAGACTTACCAGAATGACGTAAATATTATTTCGTAATTTACCATAATGACACCTATTTACATTCGACTAATATTCGACTACTATTTGACTAAAATTAAAAAGAATTTATTACGCCAAAAGCAACCAGACGAATTGATTTCAATAAACTTATCAAATTTGGCTTAATTGTCAGACGCGGAAAAGGAAAAAATACGTATTATGTATTGAAAAAGAAATAAACACTATAAAAACAACCCCCTACTACCACCTCCAGACGAATATTATGTAAAAATACCTTTTAATAACTATTATTTTATTTTTCCCAATATGCCTCATCTTTCGATTTATCGATAAATCGAAACAAAAACGAAAAAGCTTTCAATCTTTACGATTAAACAGTTTCCAATAAAACCACAAGTTTATTATCTGAAAAAACTGTAAAGTAAGAAGTGCTTTCGAAGGAGTGACTTTATCTGCTACAAATCCTAATATAAACGCTAATACACCAAACACAATACTTCCCGCAAATGAATTGAGCGAACCCATTGTCGCGCGTTGTTCATTTGAAAATTCTTTTTGCATTAACGTATTCTTTGTTACAGATGTAACGCCATAAAACACTGATGTTGTAGACATGATAAGTGGAGATAATATGGTTGGAAATGCTGTTGAAATAATATTTACAATCCGATTGTAGATATTGTCAATAATAAGTATTTTTATAATTTTTAATCCCTTGAATCTTCTTAATATTCTTCCACTAAAATGAAAACTTAATGCTGCTCCAATATTTGAAATTGTTTTAGCAATTCCAACTGCCCACACTGGCCAAAGAGTATTATAGAACGCAGACTGGAATTGGTATGAGGCTTCTCCAAATGCATACCCGAATATTGAAGTAAGACTTAATAAACGAAGTTTCTTATTTTGTGTGAAATTTTTGAAAGCAGCCTTTAAGTGAATGTAGATATTTCCACTTTCACTGCTATGCGTCTTCAATTCTTTCAGTTGGAAAGATAAGTAAAGACAGATTACTTGAGGAATAACGGATAACCACATAATTAAAGAAAAAGACCAGTTGGCAAGAAAGCTTCCTAACAACCCTGAAATAGCTAAGGCGATTTGAAACATTGCGCTTATTTTTCCTAAAAACTCATCATACTGATTTTCATTACCGGATTCTGAAAGCGTATCATGAAGGAGCGCATCATTGTTGCCGCTGTAAAAAGAGCGTGATAGACCTTCAAATAAAGCCCCAATGGAAAGCATAAAAAACGATTGACCCAAGGCATAAAAAAGAGAATATAAAACCGCTAACAATGCGCCTAAAATAACTGTTTTTTTCCTTCCAATTTTATCGGAGAATATTCCGGTTGGTATTTCAAAAAGAGCCGACGAAATCATAGTAATGGAAAATATACTCATACCTAAAGCATATGAACCAGAAACCCGTGCAAAATAAATAATAGCTATCGGAGCATATAGCCTAAAGTCTGTGAAAAAATTAAACCAAGTCAATAATTTGATGTTTTTATGAAGAACCATGTGGACTCGAAGGGATTTGAACCCCCAACATCTTCGATGTAAACGAAGCGCTCTACCGTTGAGCTACGAGTCCTAGCAATTTAAAGTATAATTATAACAAAATTAAAGTTGAAATTAATAAGATGGATCCCAGCCTTCGCTGGGATGACAAACAAAATATGAAGAAAAAGACATTTCTCTTTTTTCCGGTTGAAATCGGACTTGTTCATATTGTACGGGGATTAAGTATCGCTGAAGAACTTTTTTCACGTGGTCATAAGGTATATTTTGCTCTTCCAAAAAGAAAACATGATTTATTTAAATCAACTCCTATATCCCTGATAGATATAAAATCTTATCTTAACGTTGATAATGAAATAAATATTAAATCATTTAGTGATTTTCGTTTTCTTAACAATCTTGTTAACCAAGAACTTGCCATGATAAAAAAATATAAACCTGATGCGATAATAGTAGATTTCCGTATATCGGCAATGGCAGCCGGACTTATTACAAAAACACCGACTTATTTTCTTTCACTTGGAGAAAGTCTTCCTTATGGGGCACGTCTCCCAAATCCAGGACTATCTCCTCTACTTTACTCTTTATTTCAACCTTTTACCGGAAAAATCTATCATAAAGTGCTTACCCGTTATTTAAAACCTGTCATGGATATTGTTAAAAAACATAATGTTCATATTACATGGGACTCATGGTTTAAAAAAATTTTCTGGATTTTATCTGAACCATCATTCTACTTTCCTCCCTTTTCAAAAAATCTTAATCTAAGTTATGTAGGACCGCTTTCATGGAACGGGTTTCAAAACAATATCCCTCACTGGTTGTCATCTATTAAACCAAATGGTAAAACTATTTATGTTACTTTTGGCGGAACAGGATTTGATAAAAAAAAATTGATTGATCTTAGCATTTTATTAATTAATCATAGCTATAGAGTAATAGTGAGTTCTGGTACTATTGCTTATCCTGAAGATTTCCCAAAAAAATCAAATCTCTATGTCTCACGGTTTCTTCCCGGAAAAGAAATTTCAAAACGAGTTGATCTTATGATATGTCATGGCGGATATGGAACTATGATTGAAGCAATTCAAAACAACACACCAGTTCTCTCAGTGCCTTTTAACCCAGATCAAATCATACACGGTTGGAGGATGCAGGAATTAGGTGTAGTTAAATGTCTTTTTAAAGTTTCTCTCCCAGATCTTAAGGAGATTTTTACTTTTAACTGGAAACAAATTGAAGAAAAAGGTAAAAAACTAAACATAGAAACAGTTGCTAAAGAAGCCGAAAATATACTTCAAAACATCCATACATACAAAACAGCTCTCATTAATTTTAATAAAAAATATCCCTATAAAAATGGCGCAAAGCAAGCTGCTGATATTATTGAACAAAACAACGCAAATCCGTTTCTTGCCTAAATAATGGTGTGTTATAATAATTAAGTCGAAAATTGAAAATTTGGGTGCGTAGTTTAACGGTAAAACAGTTCTCTGATAAAGAACAGAGCGATGGTCCGACTCCATCCGCACCCACAAAAATTATGAAATATTCTCATTTATAATGATGTATGTCTCTTGATAGAATAAAACCCTATCCTCTTAACCCTCTTGCTGAAACTTTGAGTAACCTTCTTTTATGGGATGGTCCTAAACGAAGAGATGCGGAAAAAATAAGGGCCGCTGGGATTCCAACACCTCGTATTTTTGACACTTTTAGAGAAGCTGCTGAGGCTATTAAAGGTGGTCGACATGTTCTATTTCGAAGCGAGAATGCTATTGGATCAGGTCATATTGAACCATCTGGTTTGTTTACTACGTTTTGTGTAGATAAACATGGTTTTGGTGAAACTCATCAAGACATAATTCCATATCCAGAATGGGAACAAGCTGTTATTGATGGAGACGAGCAAGCAGCGTATCATTTTTTAGCCTCTCAACAATTAAATCGACAAGAACCACTCCAGTATGCGGCATTATTCAATATTTCGCAACCTCCTCCTCCAAATTTCTCTCTTTGGGAATATATACAGGGAACCAATTTAACTCTCGCTCGAGATCCAATCAATCCGCTTCGATTTCATTTTGCAATTAAAAAAGGGGAGGGTTATGATCAATTTATTGTAAATTCTGACCTTACTGTGCAGTTTTTAACAAATCCAGACTTTCCAGACGCAGTACACGAACAGTTTATACCTCTTATAGAAACCTATTATGCAGCAGATAAAGCGCTTGGCAATGGCACTGTTAAAGCCATGGAAATGCAGATTACCCCAGCTGGACAGATTTTCTGGCTACAATCACTCCCATGCCCAACACATACACCATTATTAGATAAACAAACGAAACTTCAAACATCAGACGGTGATAATAATGTTCCATTGTCTTTTTTTCGTGGACTAAAAGGTACGTATCAACTTAATGTTCTCATTGAAGCTGGCATTGTTAATGGTTACCTTACTATTGATGATTGTAAAGCACTCCGGCAACAGTTTCCTCCAGAGGTAAACGGCTTTGCTATTACTCCACCAACTAATCCTGCCATTATGGCATTTCTATTATCAAGGGCGCAAGCTTACATTACACCCGCACGTAAAGCGGGAAATATCATTCGAGCGGATCATGCAGCAAGATCAGCTTTTTTTGTTCCACCTTTTAGTGGTGTAATTGAAACTCGACATTTACAAGCTTTTTTAAGAAAAGCCTCTAATGGACTTGTTCAAATAAAGGAATTTAATTTACCTTCATGGGATGATATTCCTCTTACTCTTAGTTGGATTCTTTTAGTTCTTCATTCCGATGGAACAAATGCTACTCTTTCTTATATGTAGTATTTTCTAGATTAATTTCAAAAATTCTTTTATATCTTTCTTTCTAAAGTATATAATAAATTATGCACAAGGATTTTAAATCATACACGAAAGAATCAGTTTCACATTTTTTTGAAGCAATAATCAATTTACTTATTTTTTTTCCTTACTTTTTTTCATTTACTAAACTGCTTAAAACATTATTCCATCCCTGGAAAAATTTAATTACAAAAAAAACAACTCGCGGATTCTCTTTTAGCGAATGGGCAAATCGAACGTTTCTTAATATGATTTCCAGTGGAATAGGTTTTTGTATGAGACTTAGTATTATTTCATTTTTTATGATATTTGAATTATTATACGTAGTCTTGCTTCCATTTATTATTATCTTATTTTTTATTTTCCTCCCTCTTTTTTATTTAAACTACCTGTTTCAAAAGACAGATGAAGTAAGAAAACTTGAGCTTAAAAAATGGTTTATCTCAACACATCTGCTCAAAGCAGAAAATCAAATTCGTGTAGAAGAATGGTTTGAATCATTTTATCTCACCTACTTTTATAAAAGCAAATGGTGGAAGCTCCCCCATCTTCTTTCTTTCCCTCCTCTCGCGCGCGACTGGGCAGTTGGATTTACTCCAACACTTGACGAATATACCGAAGAACTTACTATTCCTACCTATCAGGCAAAATTTAAATCAATTGTGGGTAGAGTAAATGAGCTTCGACAAATCGAAGAAGTATTAAGCAAACATGAAGAGGCAAATATTCTTCTTGTCGGTGATGAAGGAGTTGGCAAACATGCGGTAGTTGATGCTTTGGCAAAAAAAATATACGAAGGACAAACCAATCCAATTCTTGCATACAAACGAATATTAAAAATTAACTTTGAAAAAATTCTTACCGTTTTTACTGATTTAAAACAACGTGAGGCATTTCTTGAAAGTCTTTTTTATGAAGCTGTTGAAGCAAAAAATGTTATTTTACTTATCGAAAATATTGATAAATACGTCGCGTTTGGCACAGACCGTGTTAATCTTTCTATTCCTATCGAAAAGTTTGGTAAATCTTCTTCTATTCAATTTATCGGAATAACTTCTCCCTTTTTTTATGAACGATTTATCTTTTCAAATGAAAAAATAAATAGAATATTCACAAAAATTGAAGTAAATGAAATCTCAAAAAAAGAGGCGTTATTAACTCTTCTTAGTGCGTTGCCACAATTTGAATACCGTTACACACTTAGTATTCCTTTTGAAACAATTGAAAATTGTATTGAAAAAAGTGAATTTTATATCACTCATATTCCATTTCCAGAAAAAGCGTTGGATTTATTAGATAGTGCATGTGTTTTTTATAAAACAAATACAAAATATCAAAACACCAACTCAAGATTACTTCCAGAACTCATTGATCTTACATTGTCGGAAAAAACTCATATTCCCACTCAGTTAACAGACAATATGAGAAAAAAACTCATTGACCTGGAAAAACTGCTTGGACAACAAGTTATATTCCAAGAATATGCGATTTCTATGCTTGCTGGTGCTATGAGAAGATCTTTTATTCTTCTGGGAAAACGAAAAAAACCACTTTCCAGTTTTTTATTCCTTGGGCCAACCGGAGTGGGAAAAACAGAAACTGCAAAAGCTCTTTCTCAGTTATTTTTCGGTGGAGAAAAACATTTACTTCGATTTGATATGTCTCTTTATCAAACAATTTCCGATATCCCAAAATTAATCGGATCAATTGATTCAGGAATTCCCGGCCTTCTTTCAAAAGCAATACGAGAAACTCCTTATGCGGTTCTTCTTCTTGATGAAATTGAAAAAGCGGATAAAAATCTTCTCAACATTTTTCTTACGATTTTAGATGAAGGTTATTTTACTGATGGATTTGGAAAACGGGTGGACTGCAAAAATCTTATTATTATTTCCACCTCAAACGCTGGAGCTGATTATATTTTTCAATCAGGAGCAGCACTTACCCAAGATATGCTCATCCAACATCTTATTTCCAAAGCTCTTTTTTCTCCAGAATTTCTCAACCGTTTTGACGGAGTTGTACTATATAACCCAATAACCGATATGTCAATCATTGCTTTGGCGAGAAAAATGATAGTATCGATAAAAGAAACTATTTATTCACTTTATAAAATAAAAGTCGAAGTATCTGAGACAACGCTTGCCGATATTATCAAACGGGGTTACAATCCTGCTTTTGGTGCACGCAACTTAGACCGTATTATAGCACAGGAGCTTGAAGATCGCATTGCAAAACTCATTCTTGAAAAAAAAGTCTCCGAAGGAGAAACAATTCAGTTATAATATCGACTGTATGAAGATATATTTCACAGCTCCTACTTCATTTAACGGACAACTGCACAATCAATACAAAGTAATCTTTTCTCTCCTTGAGAAATACCCCGACTGCAAAATCCTTTCTGGAGCACAAATCATTGACAAACAATTATTGTCAAAAGACAAACAAATAAGTTCAGAGGAAATCTTTAAACGGGAACAAGATTTGATAAATCAAGCAGATGTTATTATTGCAGAAGCATCAAAACCATCACTTGGAGTGGGAGCTGAAATCTCCTATGCTTTAAGTCAAAATAAACCGGTATTAGTCCTCGTTTCCACTCTTTTCGAAGATCGTATCTCCCCGATGATAAAAGGAAACCCATCAGAAACGCTCTATTTGCGTTTTTATAACGAAGATAATATCAAGTTTAAAATTAATGATTTTATAACTCATGTTAAAACAATCCATAGTAAAAAAGGTAAGTTAATAGTTATTGATGGAGGTGATGGATCGGGAAAAACAACCCAAGCAGAACTACTTGTCTCATATTTTAAAGCGAAAAAGATACCAGTTAAATATATGGACTTTCCTCAGTATTATCATTCATTTCATGGAAAAACAGTTGCAAAATTCTTAAGGGGAGAATTTGGAAAAATTGATGAAGTCTCACCCTACCTATCCTCTCTTGCATATGCTCTTGATCGTGCATCAGTAAAACAGGAAATGGATGACTACTTATCAAGGGGCGGAGTTATTGTTGCAAACCGGTATGCAACATCAAACATGGCTCACCAAAGCGCTAAATTTACAAATGAAAAAGACCGGAAAGAATATCTGAAATGGATTTATGAATTGGAATATAAAATACATAGAATTCCAAAAGAAGATATGGTAATTTATTTACATGTACCCTGGAAAGTTGGCTTTTCTCTTTCATTACAAAAAGGGGTCAGAAAATATCTTAAAGGAAAAGATGATATTGCAGAAAAAGATCTGAAACACCGAATGGAGACAGAAAAAATGTATCTTTTGTTAGCTAAGAAATATAAGCATTGGAAAGTAATTGATTGTATGAAAAATAACCAATTACTTTCAAAAGAGGAAATTCACAATCAAATCAAAAAAATGTGTTGTTTATCCTGAAATTTTGGATTATCCATAACACAATGGATTTCCGTTATTATTTTTTCAATTTTCTCAAAGTCAGAATTTTATTCTTTTGCTTCTCATAGCAATTAACAAGCTCATAATTACCAGATAGGTGAACCTCTTTCCCAATCTTTCTCCAAATGAAATCGTCTGACTTAACCTGAAATAACTTGCCTATTTTCTCTGATTGTACATTCTGTGTGGAGAAAACTACATAAGGATCATGAGGCATTTCTATTGATAAACCAATTTTAGGTCTTGCCCAATCCCCTGTATCGTGTGATTGTACCCAAATGATTTTGTTGGTACCTAATTTAAGATAGAGTGATAAAGCATCAGAATCAGTTCTTGTTTGCAAGGTGATGTTATCAGCATATGTTTTAATACCAGACAGTGCAGTCACTAATAAATACTTAGCAAATCCTTTTCTTCGATGATCTTTACCAACAATCAAATCCCAGATATGAATTGTTTTATGAGCTGCAAATGGACCAACAAAATTAAGTTCAGCAACAATTTTTCCTTCACATTCAACCACCAAAATCACGCCAGGTCCAAAGAACCCAAAATTTGAACGAACAAATGATGGAGTGGGAATAGTCCAGGTTTTTTCTTCAAGTTGTCGAATACCAATAACTATTTTTTCAAATAATGCACGACTACGGTTTCCATACTGAACCTTCCATGGAAGAAGAAGTAATTTTTTTTCCATAAGTCGCCAATATTCAATAGGAGCTACACAGTAGATTTTAAACGGATATCGTTTATTCATAAAGACAATCTCAATAATTTTTTAGGATTATTATTGGTCATTTGTCTTATTGATGACTTTTCAATTCCACTTCGTTCAAGAAGCGAAGTAAATACGTCTAAGCATTGAGCCGGTGTGAAGGGCTTGTCTGAATTTGACGGTAAAACTCTTCCACAATCAGAAGAAATAATACAGTGATCGGGTCCCACAATCTGTATAGGTTCAACAAAATGTTTTGTTAAATCATAAGCTCCCTTTAGCCCGTCAAACCATGTTACTGCACAATGTTCTGCCCAAACTTCTGATCCATGCTGGAGTCCGATGTTAATAAGTGCTATTTGTTCATCGGTCGACAATCGATTATGACGGGAACTCACATGAGTAAGAACAACTGACCTTACTCCATTCGCTACGGCATAAGGAATAAGTTTTATTACTTCCGTTGCTGAAAGATGACCTGTTGCTAAAATTGCATTCGTCTCAGCGATTGCATGTATTGTATCCTTAACTTCTGAAGTCAGTACGCCTTCTTTATCAAGAACTGTTAACGGCTCACCCATGACTACTCCTTCGAATAGCCTTTTCCACCCATCATCATGTGCAACTACATCATGATGGGCTTTAGCGTTTAAACTGGGAAACCAAACAGTTAAAGATTTACTTGTTTCTTGAGCTGCCCGATATACAGCCTCAACTGAAAAACCTGAGTTAAGAGTAACCGAGCCCAAAACGTGACTTGCTTCTGGAACAAAGGGTAGAAAGTGGGATTTGGCTACAGCAATCATTCCACAATCTGACATAAGTTGATTCAATTCAGAATCACTCCATGCTCGTTTAAGTCCACCATCTTTGTGATTTATATCACCCATATGAACATGAATATCTGCTCTATGTATTTCTCCCATACGTTCCTTGTAAAAAATTGTTATCAGCTGTTGGATAAAATAACGAAGGAAACGGTGAACCAGTTGAACTTTTGTATTCATCCGTTGTAATAAGATATCTGCCCCATCGTTCATCACCATCCCGAAAAACCGCATATGCACAACCCGGACATGCTCTTACCTGATCGTATGTTTGCACCACCGGACAATGTCGCGCAGCTCCATCAGGCATAATTGGAAAAACCGCAGGAGGTCCAAGAACATTTGCACAGCCAATGTGTTGAGTAATCCCAACCGTATGCATTGTTCCCAAATGAGCTTCAGAGTTTGCAAGTGATCTGAAGTTACCCTTAGCTATACTTCTTTGTTCAGTTCTGATTAACTCCCCCATCTGTCTTGCTATAAGATCTTGATCTTCTAGACTTAAAGCGTTTGTATAGCCTTCTGGTTTTCTTCCCTGGTACAAATGAGCGGCTACCTGCATAGTGCCGATAGAAAACATTGCTCCTCGACCCACAACCTCCTCATAAAGATTGGTAATTATTCCAGCATTAGATTTGTGAAGCATCATATGTGCAACAACAATACCACCTCTTTCACGTATTAGCTTGATAAAATCATACCCTTGCATGGCTTTGAAAACACGTGCGGTATCTTCATTTTGACCGGCTTCTCTTTGCATGGCATGAGTTGGGGGTAAAAAATCAGTGCTCGTCATCCATGTAACTTTTCCACCGGTTGCATTCATAATTGTATCCAGTTTACTCGGATCAGTTATAAATGGTACTCCATCTGTAAAAATACTTACTTTCATTCCAGCATCAACAGCAGCTTTTGCTACATTTGGTAAAGATCTTAATCCGCCCACCTCACCACCTATAAATTTTACTGCTAATAATCCACGTCTTGCCAGATCCCACATTTTTTCCTCCCAAACTCCATCATCCAATCTATCTTCCCGAGCCCATCGAATATAATCTGGAACACTACAGCCGTCACAATTTAAAGCACATGTGCGGGTAAGATATGCTTCTGCTGCAGTCCTTGGATAACGAAAAATTTCATCTAAAGTTGGCATTTCAGGTGCTGTAAAACCAAGCTCTATCATTGCTTGAGTTAAATCTGGTGGTGTCGAACCTGGCACCCAAGCCATTGGTTTATCCCCATATTTCGGTCTCAACCTGGCTACAATGTTTGGATCAATAAATTGTCGTTTTTCCATAAAACGTATATCAATATGATAATTTTTTCAACCGCTTATTCAGTTTGCAAATAATCTTTTTTGCATCTAGATTTATCAGCTGACTCTTTTCAACAACTTTTTTGCCATTAACAATTACTGTATCAGCTCTAGTTGCTTGACAGGCTAAAAGCATGGTTTGTGGATCGTATATTGATCCAACTCTTTCAAGAGTATCTGTTATATCAAATATCGCAAGATCAGCAGCTTTCCCTTCCTCAATTGAACCAATTTCAGTCTCACGACCAAGTAACCGCGCTCCATTAATTGTTCCCATTGCCATAACAGGTGAAGGTTTGAGATAAGTACTATCCTTGCGGATACCTTGAAGAGTACGCGCCCAACGAAGTTCTTCCAAAACATTAGATGAGTCATTTCCCGCACTTCCATCTACTCCGATTGCAACATTTACACCTTTTGTAAGCATTGAATAAACGGGAGCTACCCCTTCTTCACCTATGGGTTTACGCGCGTTGGAAATCGGACAATGAACAACGTGAGTATTTGTCTGCGCTAACTCTTTTATTTCTCTAATGTTCATATTAATACCATGGACAAAGCTTACATTCTTTCCTTCCCAACCCAAATCCATCAGGAAAGATA
>Ga0066639_10004654_pt1 | contig 11682 bp, 13 predicted proteins | sample CryGeyCG2114_010_2_FD_59504 | JGI IMG/M metagenome (GOLD analysis project Ga0066639, IMG submission 59504) | Groundwater microbial communities from aquifer - Crystal Geyser CG10_big_fil_rev_8/21/14_0.10 | ecosystem: Environmental > Aquatic > Deep subsurface > Groundwater | place: USA: Utah... | reverse complement strand
TGGATTGATTTTATAGAACATTTTTGCATTTACCTGCTCCCCAAAATATAATTTAAAAAATGTAAAAATTGTAAGGTTTCAACAGCCATTTGTTTAAGTAAAAAAGCTTCACAAGTTCTAATTGGAATGTTAAGAAATATTCTTGAAAAGTGTAGCAATTTTTTTAAGAGAAAAAATAAGGTAACAGTAGTTAGTTTTAAAAAAGTACTTTTTGTAGTGTGTTTATTTTTCAACACTATTATTTAAGAAAGTAGTATAAGTCTTTCACTATTTTTTTATGAGGTGAAAACAATGATTAAGTCTTTAGATAGCTCTCAAAATCAATCATTTACAACAAAGTTTTTAAGAGATCTTTATTTAGGAAGTGCATCAGGAATGTCAGCAGTTGTATTTATAAAGCCTCAGATATATTTTAAGAATCTAGCTCAGACCTCAACGCAGCTTACAATGAACCCATTTGTGTGGTTTAGAGGAACAGGAGTGTTTACAGCAAGTTTTGTTCCTATAATTGCCACTCAAAACATAGCAAATAGTTTTTTTTTATCTACTTTCCACCCCTTATTGGCAGCTAGCGCAGCAGGAGCTACATCAGCCATAATTTCTTGTCCATCTGAAGGGGTCTTAATTCAACAGGAAAAAACAGGAAAAAACATTTTGCAAACTATATCTTATATGCATACTGAAAGGGGGTTTAGAGCTTTTCAAAGAGGGTTAGTTTCAACTATGGCAAGAGATAGCATTTTTGCTGGTGCGTATTTAGGCGCAGTTCCTATAGCAAGAGAAGAATTAAAAAATAGAGGCTTTTCTAAAGCCAAAGCTCAGTTATGTGCAGGCATTGGATCAGGTATTATAGCTGCAATAATAAGCCAGCCATTCGATACTTATAAAACCCAAATCCAAAGTAATTTGTCTAGAAAAGTTTCAATATTGGGTATTTTTCAAAGAGGCGCATATTTAGGTCTTCCTGCTAGAATTTCTATGGTAGCAACAGCAACAACTATTATACCTATCGTAAAAGAAAAGCTAGCCTGAATTTTATATTTCTTTGGAATCAGGATCTAAAGCTATCTTGCCTCCCTATCTATTTTCCACTTGAAAAATACTTATTTTAATGGTTGGTTCTGTTCCTCCGCTAACTGCCGCAATTGTTGGAGGCACCTTTGCTTTAGTATCTAAAGTTATTGAGCCCTTTTTTAGAGAAAATGGTATTTTATCTTTTATTTTCAGCGTAGCTGCAACTACAACGCTGGTAAATTTTCTATCTAGTCATAGCATTACACTTGGTGGTACAGCCTATACAGCTTTTCTTCCAGCTTTAGCAGTTTTTAAAATTATAGCTTTTGCAGTGGTAATGATGGGAGTTGGCTTACTTTCTAATGCGGTGTATAAAGATAATGTATCTTATCGTTAATCAATAGCTTGATTATTGAAAACAGCTAAATAAAAGAGCTAACTTACTTTTATAGAAATTCTGAAAAAAAATTTACACTAAGATTAATATTGTGGGTTTTCAAGCTAATATATTTAAAGTCTAAAGATTCCTATTTAGAATCTAACCTCTTATGAATAAGCTCATTTACCACTTCTGGGGAGGCTTTTCCCTTAGTCTGCTTCATGACTTGCCCAACAAGAAACGCAAAAGCTTTTTTCTTGCCCATTTTATAGTCTTCAATTGACTGTGGATTGTCACTTAGGACTTTTTCAACTAAAGGCTCTATTTCTGATGTGCTGGAAAGTGGTTGGTAATTTGAGTTATTTTTTACAATCTCAATAGGATCAGTGCCTGGGTTTTTGACCATATCATCTGCTACTTCTTTGGCTATCCTACCTGTAATTTTTTTATCATCTATCATAGCTACTAAGTTAGCTACATGTTTAGCAGGTATTCCAATAGAATAAAGCGTATGGCCAGCTTCTTTTAATCTTCCAGGGAACTCAACTGTGATCCAGTTACAAAGGGATTTTGCATTGCTGCAAATAGTTAGAGCTTCTTCAAAGTAGTCTGATGTCATTTTATCGACAATTAAAACTGATGCAGCGTACTCACTTAGTCCTAACTCTGAAACATAACGCTGCAATCTTTGCTGAGGTAGCTCTGGAAGTGTCTCTCTAACTGATTCAATATACTCTTTAGTTAGAACTATTGGGATTAAGTCAGGTTCAGGAAAATACCTATAGTCTTCAGCCCTTTCTTTCATTCTCATCATAACAGTTTTTTTAGTCTCAGTGTCATAACGATAAGTTCCCGGAATAATAACGTTATCAGGATCTTCATCCGGGTGCTTTTCATATAAGGCTATTTGTCTTTCTATTTCAGACTCTAGGGCTAGTTCCAAGAAATAAAAAGAGTTCATATTTTTTATCTCAGTTTTATTCCTAAGTCTTTTCTCTCCAACTTTTCTAACAGAAATATTGGCATCCATCCTTAAGGACCCTTTTTCCATATCGCAATCTGATACATTTATGTACTCCAAGATAGCTTTTAGCGCTTTTACATAAGCGGTTGCTTCTTTTGGAGAAGAAATACATGGAGTTGAGACGATTTCAATTAAAGGAACACCTGCCCGGTTATAATCTACACCTGCAAATGATGAGAAGTGTTTTAACATTCCAGCATCATCTTCCAGATGGGCCCTATCAATTTCAAAGGTCTTTAGCTGTCCGTCAATCTCTGCTGTTATTTTTCCACCTTTAATAATTGGATGTTCCAACTGAGTGATTTGGAAGTTTCTAGGAGAGTCAGGATAGAAGTAAGACTTTCTATCAAATTTGGAAAACTCAGCTACTTCAGCTTCAATAGCAAGGCCTAATTGAACAGCTTTAAATACCGCTGATTTGTTTAATACAGGCAAAGAGCCTGGCTGGCCTGTATCAGTAATTGAAATATTAGTATTAGGCTCATCACCAAAATGATTTGGAGCTGCTGAAAAAAGCTTTGTTTTAGTGTTTAATTGAGTATGGACCTCAAGTCCAATGACAACTTCCCAGTCAGACATTTAAAACTCCTTGTCAAATTGTGGAGGTACTATTCGGTTGAATTTTGTGGCCATCTCAAAAGCATGGGCATACTGAATTACGAACACATCATGCATCTGAGGACCAATCAACTGCAGTCCATATGGTTTATTATCACTATCAAATCCAGAAGGTATACTAATTGAAGGAAGGCCCGCTAAATTAGACGAGATAGTGAAAATGTCTTGCAAATACATTTTAACAGGATCTTGAATAGTGTTGAGTTTAAAAGTAGTTGTTGGAGCTGTTGGCATGCAGACCGCATCACACGTCTCAAATGCGCTTTCATATGCTCGAATTATCAATGTCCTAACTTTTTGAGCCTGTTTGTAAAAAGCTTCTTGATATCCTGCTGATAAAACAAAAGTACCCAAAAGAATTCTCTTTTTAACTTCTTCTCCAAACCCTTGATCTCTGGAAATATCATACAGTTCCTCAAGATCCTGAGCATCAGGAGAGCGTACTCCATATCTAATCCCATCAAATCTAGCCAAGTTCGTAGAAGCCTCTGCTGTAGCTAATATATAGTAGACTGCAATTGAGTATTTTAATATATCTAGATCTATATCAATAATTTCAGCTCCTAGACTTTTAATTGTCTCAATAGAGGCTAGGAAGTTTTCTTTAGCACCATCACTTAACTGCTCTAAAAAGTGCCAAGGTACTCCAATTTTTTTTCCTTTGAGGGTTTCTGGTAAATTTTCAGTGTAGGTTTCTTGTGGAAAGTTCAAACTTGTTGAGTCACAAGGGCAATGTTTTCCCATGACTTCCATAGCAAGTCCGGCATCTTTTACAGAAGCTGTAATTGGCCCTATCTGATCAAATGAAGATCCGAAAGCAACCAAACCATATCTAGAAATTCTGCCATAAGTCGGTTTGAAACCAACTATTCCGCAAAAAGCTGCAGGCTGTCTGATTGAGCCTCCAGTGTCACTTCCGGTAGCAATTGGTGTCAACCTAGCTGCAACAGCTGAAGCAGATCCACCCGAAGAACCACCTGGTGTGCAAGCTAAATCCCAAGGATTATGGGATGGATGAAAGGCCGAGTGTTCGTTAGAAGAGCCCATAGCAAACTCATCTAGATTTGTCTTTCCAATAAAAATTGCATCCTCTTGCTCTAGCAACTTGACTGCAGTTGCACTAAATGGAGCCTTATAGTTTGTCAGAAATTTAGAGCCGCAAGTAGTTATCTCATCTTTGATATGCATGTTGTCTTTGATAGCAACCGGGATTGCAGCAAGTTTACCAAGTTGTTGGTTCTCCTTTTTTTTCTTGTCTAAGGCTTTAGCTGATTTAAGTGCTTTTTCCGGAAAGATCTTTAAAAAAGCTTTTAGCTTTTCGTCGCTTTTCTCAATTCGATTTAAAAAGTACTTAGTAATCTCTTCAGCGGACAATTTATCTTGTAAGAAGAGCTCTTTAATTTCTGATGCGGTTAGTTTATATAATTCCATAATTTAGCTTTTCATTATTGGAGGAACTCTAATCATACCTCCGATTTGATCTGGAGAATTTTCCAAAAATTTATCACGACTAAGCAACTCTCCAACTTCGTCTTCTCTAAATACATTTTTTGTTTGAAACTGAGACACTAAGTTGCAACATGGAACTCCTTTGGTATCTACTTCAGACAAAAGCTCGACATAGTCCAAAATTTTTTGCATGCTCTCGAGAAGATTTTGGTTTTCTTCTTCGCTAAGCTTTATTCTAGCTAGTCGTTGTAAATCATTAAGATCTTGTTTGTTAAAGCTGGACATATTTTGTTTTTTTGACATTGATGCTAAATAGTGTATCAAAACATTTTATCAGCGTCAAATAATTTAGAAATAAGCCGTTATAAAAAATGAATGACAAGGAATAATTAATTTTTTAAGATGAAAATTAAGATCTAAATTAGGAGGTGTTAGATGAAAATAGTTCGCTTTTTAGCTTTATTATTAATTATTATCGGAGCTTTAAACTGGGGCCTTTGGGGATTTTTTCAGTATGACTTAGTGGCTGATTTATTTGGCGGACCATCTAGCGGATTGTCTAGGTTTATTTACGCAATAGTTGGCCTTGCTGGCTTATATAGCATTAGCTTTTTTGGTTGCTCTTCTCTATACTGTGGCGGCAAATCTTCCGATTCATCGAAAGAAAATAAAAACCAATAATGAGAATAAAGGGTGCGACATTACATTTGCACCCTTTTAATTTTAGGATCCAATGACAAAATACGTTCTTATTTCAGGCTCTACCGGCTTTATGGGGAAAAAAATGACAAAATTTTTTTCCGATAAAGGGCTAGATGTTTATCAGCTAATTAGAACAAAAGATGGCGAAAAGTCAATTTACTGGAATCCAGAGAAAAAATTGATTGATCAAGAGAAAATAAGAAACTTTGACATAGTTATCCATTTATCAGGGGAGCCTATCGGAGGCCTTTGGACTAAGTCAAAACTTGCAAAAATTTACAAGAGTAGAGTTGAGGCTACTAAGTTTCTAGTTGAGACGTTGCAAAGGTTAAACGCCGCTCCCAAAACATTTATTTCAGCCTCTGCCATAGGTTATTATAACCATAAAAGTGATACGGTGAATACAGAAGATTCTGAAGCGGGAGAAAGTTTTCTATCCAAAGTGTGTGAAGGATGGGAAAACGAGGCAAACAAAATGAAGCCTTCAAGAGTAGTCAATCTTAGATTTGGTAATGTTTTAGGGAAAACCGGAGGATTATTACCAACTTTGAAATTATTGCATAAGTTGATGCTTGGAGGAAAGCTGGGGGATGGGAAACAATATGTAAGTTGGGTTGCCATCGATGATGTTATGCGTATTATTGATTTTGTAATCCAAAATGAGGAAATAAAAGGACCTTTGAATGTAGTAAGCCCAAATTTTGTAACTCAAGAGGAATTTGGAAGAGAGATTTCAAAGATAATGAATAAGCCTTTTTTCTTTCATATCCCTAAATTTTTATTGAAGCTACTTCTTGGTAGACAAGCAAATGAAATGATACTGTCATCAATTAAAGCATATCCAAAAAAACTAAAGGACTTTAACTTTCAATTTAGGTATGAAAATTTAACTAGTGCCTTAAATTCCTATTTAGTTTAGGTTGAACTATATGACTTCAAAATTTGGTTTAAATCCCTGGGGAACAATTTGGACCCAGCCCCGTAATACGATCAGAGCAATTATAGAAAATAACCCAAGATATGGGTTTTTCTCTTTAGCCTCAATTTTAGGAATAAGTTCAGCTTTTTTATCTATTTTTTTGTATAAAGTATCAGCTGATACCTTCAGAACTTCAGTAATTGTAAATCTTTTAGTGGCTCCTTTTTTAGGTATATTATCATTATATTTCAATTCATGGGTACTGCAGATTATAGGTAAGTTGTTTAAAGGAAATGCTCCATTTATTCATGTAAGGGCAGCTTTATCCTGGTCAAAAGTACCATACATTCTGCCGATATGTATGTGGCTCATTCTCTTAGTAATGTCTCCAAATATTATCTTTTTAAAAAGCGAGCAGCCAACAGCTTTTTTTGTATCTTTAATATATACTGTTAGTACTGTTTGGTCTTTTATAATTCTTTTAAAGGCTGTTCAAGAAGTACAGAAATTTTCAGTCTGGTTTTCTCTTTTTAATATAGTTATTGCATTTATTGTAAGTTCTTTAGCTATGTATTTATTTGGAATTATCTTTAGTTTTATTGCAAAGTTTTTTATTAGATAATTAACTCTATTTAAATGTCTTATATTTTAATTAAATAATTATCATTGATTCATATATTTTTTAGATTTACTCTAATCTTAAGGGGAAGATTAAAGGAGCGGAGTAATGTTATCGCTGAATCCGTGGACAAATATATGGATTCATCCGAAGAAGACTATTAAAGAGATTGTAGCCTATAATCCCAATTTTAGACTTTGGGTTTTATCTACAATCTTTGGATTTTCATCTTTGATGTATTTAGAACAAATCTTTTCACCCGGACTTAAATATAGCTTAAAAGCAATTATATTGTTTTCTTTATTAATAGCTCCTTTCTGGGGATATTTTGTATTTTGCTTTTTATCATTTCTTGTCCATAGAGTAGGAAAGTTAATGAATTCAAAAGCAAGCTATTCAGATGTGAGGGCTGTAGCTAGTTGGTCTTGTGTGCCTTACAGCATCTCTTCATTAGTTTGGATTATTTTAATTTTCTTTTTTGGAAACGATTTATTTAAAAATTTTCCACAAAACACATCTATTACAGAAGTTCAAATGAGCTTTGTATTAGCAGCTCTAGGGATTAAATTAACTATGACTACTTGGTCATTTTTTATCTATATTCAAGGGTTATCACTAATACAGGGGTTTAATATTCCTAAAACAATTTTGAATATTGTCTTTGCTATGTTGATAGTGTCAGTAATTATTTTCTTACTATGGTCTGCCATAGTAAACACATGTGGATATTTCTATGATGTTCCACTTGTTACATTTAGATTTTAAAAGGAGGGGAGGATGAAAGCTCTTAAACATAAAGGCTTTAGTACAACAGTTTTTATTATTGCACTGTTAACAGTCTTTTCAATAATAACGCCATATAAGTTAGATGCTATAGAAAATAGCAACTGGAGGGAATTTAAATGCGAAAGCGGTAAGTGCTCTATTGCATTTCCAACTATCCCAAAACATATGCAAGAACAATTTGAGCTGCCAAAGTCAAAGGCAAAGGTAACATATGATGCATATGTTTCATCAAATAATCCGCAAACAGTTTTTATGATGTTGATAGCCAATTATCCAGTAGCAATTAGCCCAGAGTACCAAAGAATTAGCTTGGAAGGGTTTATAAATGGATTGGTCCAGCAAGGCGGACAGATAATATTTGCTAACGCCTTAAATATTCCAAACGCTACAGGAGTAGAATTTTTTATTCAAAATGGCAATGTATACTTTAAGGGAAAGGCTATTATGAAGGGTAAAAAACTATACTTAATTGCTATGGAAAGCCTAGATACACAATATAAAGATAGCTTGTACCATCAGTTCATAGAATCCTTTAGATTCATGGGAAGCTAGGCTATTAACACAGAGCCGACCATCCTTTGATATTCTAATTGTTTTTGTGGATTTTCAAGCTTAGATACTATAGTTGTGTTAAGTCCATTTTTTTGAGATTTTTCGATTAAAAAGTGCGAGTTGGCCTTCTGGGCAACTTGCACGAAATGAGTCACACAGATTATTTGCTTATTTTTTGACAGTTTTAAAAGTTTATCTCCAATTATTGCAGCGCTTTTACCACCTACATTTGAATCAATTTCATCGAATATCAAACATCCATGTGAGTCTTTATCTGCTATAATGCACTTCAGAGCTAACATAACTCTTGCAAGCTCACCACCACTTGCTATTTTTTGCAAAGGTTGGGGCTTTGTATTTAAATTTGCTGAGAATAAAAAAATAGGGCTTTCATCACCAGTTGCCGATCTTTCTTTTTTTTCCAACTCAAGCTGAAAAGTGCTATTAGGTAAATTTAGTGAAGGAAGCTCTAATTGCATCTGACTGTTTAAGAGTTGCTCAGCTTTAGACCTTTTAAGAGAAATAACTTCACAAAGCTGGGCAATGGTTTTTTCTAAAGACTCACTTTCTTCTTTTAAGCTTTGGAGGCTATCTTCAATTTCTTCAAAACTGTCAATGCTATTTAAAAGACGAGATTTTTGCTGTTCAATTGCATTAAAATCACTTCCGAATTTTTTTCTTAAAAGATCTATATCTTTAATTCTACTTTCGATGAACTCTAATGAATCAAAGTCACTATCAACAGAATCATGGAATTTAGAAAGCTCAAAACTTAAGTCATTCAATTCAATTAGTGCACTACTGAAAGATTTATATAGATCACTTACTTGATCATCAACCGCTTGAAGTTTTTGAAACGTTTTGTCAATATTTCTTAGTTTAAATAACGCAGAGTCAGGCAGCTCTGATAATTGATTGCAAATTTCAGCCGAGAGCTCTTTTCTTTCTTGAGAGTTCAAAAGTTTTGAGTGTTCGTCTTCTAGTTTTTTTTCTTCTCCTTCAGCGTAATTTACTTTCTCAATCCACTGCAAATCCTCTTTAAGAGTTGGTATGATAACCTCTAGTTCTTTTTTTTCTGCTATAAGTTTATCTATTTTGTTAACATTAGCATTAAAATTAGACCAGGCTTTAGAAAGGGTTATTACCTCACTCTTGCATTCAGCTAAAGCATCTACAAAAGATGTTATGTATTTTTCCTGGTACAACGAAGCGGTGTGTTTTTGGCTTATATAATCTGTAAAAAGAAAAGAACACTCTTTAAGCTTGGTTATAGTGATTAATTGGTCATTAATAAATGAGCGTGATCTTCCCTTAGATGAGACTTCTCTTCTAAGTCTTATAGTTTTACTAAGCTCATAATCTGGAAGCTTCTCTTGTAGCTCACTTAAATCTTGCAGCTCAAAAGTAGTCTCAACAATAGCTAGGTCTTTATTTGGGAAAATACACGTAGGATCGAGTTTAGCTCCTAAAGAAGCATCAATAGCCTTTAAAATAGCACTTTTCCCAGAGCCAGATTCGCCTGTTATAATATTTAAGCCGCTTGAAAATTCAATTTCTGCATCTTCGATAATTATGAAATTTTTAATTAAAAGTCTTTTTAACATAAATCTTGCTCTTGACTCATTTTCAGTAAAATATCTTGGGTTGTTTTAAAGTGAGATTTAGAAATTTCAGCTAGTTTGTCAGCCCCGAACTTTGTAACGATCTTTTTCCCAATGTTAACCACCAAAGAAGAGGCTCCTTTAGGCAGTGTTAACCCAATTTCTTCTGAAAGTTTTTGCATCTGTTCTAAGAAAGAATACCTAGCTACAATTGATGCTGCAGCTACAACAATATCCTCTTCAGCGCGATGCATTTGAGTGAGATCAACATCAGGTATATTTTTTTTCTTTAGGGCATTTTCAACTATGTGTTCTTTTGCAAACTGATCAATGATTACCTTTTTACATTTCGATTTTTCGATAAGATTAGCAATAGCTGTTGCATGACCCCATCCTAAAAGGAGGTTAAGATTTTTCATCTTAAAATATAGGTCATTGTACTTTAAAGGCGTTATGCAGATAACTTCATTTAAAAAGCTTTTTTTTATCTCTTTTCCAATCCTCAAGACCGTTGTATCAGACATTCTTTTAGAGTCTTTAACGCCTAAAGAATGAAGTTTTTTTATATCTTCTGAATCTGCAAAAACACCCGCAACACATAAGGGGCCAAAAAAATCTCCCTTACCAGCTTCATCAATTCCAATATGAGCTTCTAAATTTACTTTAGAAAGAGGGTAGGAATATTTAAAATCTTTTAGGATTTTCGGTTCCAGATAAAATTCAATAAAAGGACCCATATCCTTTCCTTGAACAGTCAAAGAACCCGATTCATACAAAGTGCAACTTACTCCCTTTTTTTTAGCAGAAAAAACAGTATAAGGCGGCTTTGTAAGGGTAAATCCTTGCTCTTGTAGATCCTTCTTTAATTGGTCTTGTAGATCTAAGTCTATTTTTGTTGAAAAGCAACTCACAACACTAATCGTTATTTTTTTTATGGATTTTAACTAGTTGTTGTAATGAAAACAATGTATAAATTGATAGAAATTCACACATCTTATTAAGATGGAAGTAAAATTGAGGAAATTATGTCTGATGATGCAAAACGTTTAGGCGAAGTGATGCGCTCAAAGCGCTCTGAGATGAACCTAACTCTTAAAGAAGTGGAAAATGCAACTTCTATTCGAATGGTTTATTTGCAATATATTGAAGAAGGGGAGTGCTCTCAACACCTTTCTCCAGTCTATTCTTTGGGGTTTATAAGGCAATACGCAGCTTTTCTAGGATTAGATGCAGATGCATTAACTAAAGATTATCCAAATGCATTTAAGCTAAAAAAAGAAATACAAGAATTTGATTATGGAATTGGAACTTTGGAGTCTCGAAACTCCAATAGCGCTTCAGCTAGGTGGATGCCTAATTTAATTTGGGGTGGGGTTGTTTTTCTAATTTTATTGTCAGCTTGGTATTTTGCCAAATTTGTCGGAGTCTTATAATTGCGTTCCTTTAGGCTGTTCCTAATAGGAATGCTAATGGGTGTAGCAGATTTAATCCCAGGAATTTCTAGCGGAACAGTTGCATATAGTTTAAGTGTTTATAAAAGCTGGATATCAGCTTTAGATAGTATTTCAGTGTCTAGATTACTCCGTATGCAGTTTCGGGCTTTTATCCAACAGCTAGACTTGAAAGTCTTACTTCCAATTTTATTTGGTGTAGTGACATCGATTTTAATGTTTGCCAGCATTATTTCTATAGCTTTAAGAAATGCTCTAGCTAAGGATATTTTTTTTGTTATCGCAACTTTTTTACTAATGCTTTCGTGCATCTTCTTTTCAAGAGAAGTTAGGATAACTACATATAAGGATCTGGGTTATATTACTTTAGGTTTTTTTGTAGCTGGATTAATTTCCTCAATGCCAGCTTTGCATTTCAATCCAAATCTATTTTTTGTATTTATTGGAGCTGCTATAGCTTCTTTTGCTATGATGTTACCTGGAATTTCAGGAAGCTCTATTCTTTTGCTATTAAATCAGTACGAACTTGTACTGTCACAGCTAAGAGAGTTTATAAGCTCAATAATAA
>Ga0066639_10004653_pt1 | contig 11684 bp, 10 predicted proteins | sample CryGeyCG2114_010_2_FD_59504 | JGI IMG/M metagenome (GOLD analysis project Ga0066639, IMG submission 59504) | Groundwater microbial communities from aquifer - Crystal Geyser CG10_big_fil_rev_8/21/14_0.10 | ecosystem: Environmental > Aquatic > Deep subsurface > Groundwater | place: USA: Utah... | reverse complement strand
TAATCTCCAAACACAACTATTTGCTCTTTGTTATCAATTGCTTTTACTATTCTTTTTAATGCTTTTGTGAGATTTTTTTTATTTATTCCAACTGCCTCAATTGTTATATCTTCAAGTTTCGGATGAAGAAACGCCTCTTTTTCTTTTTTTGTCTTTATCCCTCTGTTTTCTAACAATATGTCTATCAGCTTATCGCTGCTTGATTCATAATTCTTAATTCTTGATTCTTTTTTTAATTCCCACTTTTTAACACTCATACAAATCACCTCTACGCTCTATTCCCTACGCGCTACGCGCTTTCTTTGCTATACTATAGCATATGACTGATCGCATACCAGATTACGTTTTTACGCTAGCCAAAACATTTCAGGACGAAAGTTTTGACATTTATTTGGTTGGTGGATGCGTAAGAGATCTGCTGCTCAATAAACCTGTCAAGGACTGGGATTTTACGACAAATGCCACACCAGAACAGATCCTCAAACTTTTCCCCGATGGATTCTACGACAATGCATTTGGGACTGTTGGAATCCAGCTCGAAATTAAATCTGAGGAAAAAACTATTGTCGAAATTACAACATTCCGAAGCGAAGAAGGATACTCTGACAATAGACGCCCAGACAAAGTAATATGGGGAACATCAATAGAGGAAGATCTCAAGAGACGCGACTTTACTATCAATGCAATCGCAATGAATATCAAATCACTTCCAGGAGAACCGATTGCATCTGATTCACTTCATACACAAAATATAACAAGCGAAAAAACAATTACGTTTATCGACCCATTTGAGGGACAAAAGGATCTGGAGAAACGACTCATAAAAACAGTAGGTGATCCCGATGAGAGATTTAGAGAAGACGCTCTTCGCCTGATGCGGGCAATACGACTGGCAACACAATTATCATTTACGATCGCTCAACACACACTTGACGCAATCACAAAAAATGCTTCATCCATTCAGAACATTTCACATGAACGAATAAGAGATGAGTTATTCAAGATTTTAGCAAGCGACTACCCATATGAGGGAATGATACTCTTAAAAAACACAGGGCTTCTGGAATATATTTTACCAGAACTTCTCGAAGGAATTGGGGTTTCTCAAGAGCGACCTGGTAGACATCATAAAACTGATGTTTTTACCCACAATCTGATGTCACTTAGGTTAACTCCATCAAAAGATCCAGTTGTTCGATTTGCAACACTTATTCATGATGTCGCAAAACCTCGAGTTTCGGGAGTAGACAAAGACGGCTATATTATTTTTCATAATCATGAAATAGAAGGAGCAAAAATGGCATCAGAAATATCTGATCGTTTGCGTCTCTCCAAAAAAGAAAAACAAAAAATAGTAACACTTGTCCGCTGGCATATGTTCACAGTTGATGAACACACAACAGATGCTGCAATAAGACGATTCATACGACGGGTTGGTGTAGAAAATATCAAAGACATGATCGATCTTAGGATTGGTGATCGACTTGGGTCAGGTACTGAAACTGCTGAGAGCTGGAGATTAAAACTGTTCAAAAAACGCCTCGAGGAACAACTCGCTCCAGCACCATTTTCTATCAATGATTTGGCAATTGATGGAAACGATATTATGAAAGAATTTGATCTCAAACCTGGACCGAAAATTGGTGAAATCCTTCAAACACTTTTTGAAGAAGTTGATGAAGATTTGTCAAAAAACACCCGAGAATTTCTCCTGAATCGAGTAAAAAAAATAAAATAAAGACTAATTTTACTAATTGTAGGTTGAGATTGAGTCGCGAGTTATTTTTGTCTCGTTAACTAGACTACGAAACTAAATAAAATTGAAATTTAATAAAAGAAAATACTGTTACTGTTTGGTAGATAACTAATAACGGTTTACTAAAATCCTCTAAATCACTATAATACCAATATGCTAAAAGACAAACTAAGAGAAGACTTAAAAAAAGCAATGCTGGCAAAAGATCAAGTCGCTGTCTCAACTCTTCGTATGCTCATATCTGCAATTGGTTACTATGAAATCCAAAAGGGAGGAGCTGGATACGAGGCAACAGATGAAGATGTTGAGTCTGTCATCCAAAAAGAAGTAAAACAACGTCGTGATGCAATCGAACAGTTCATGGCAGGCGGACGTGAGGATCTGGTTGGCATAGAAACCAAAGAAATGGCTGTTCTTGAAAAATATCTTCCTGAACAAATGTCTGAAGAAGAAATCAAAAAACACGTTGATGATGCAATTTCACGAACAGGTGCGAAAGGTCCGCAAGATATGGGAAAAGTCATGAGTGTACTTATGCCTGAAACAAAAGGCAAAGCCGACGGAAGTTTAGTTAGCAAAATAGTAAAAGAAAAACTAGTTTCTTAAGTTTTCCTCTTCTTCAACTTCATATCAATTTCATTCCATAAGACAAGAAGAGGTGCTGCATTGAAAATTGATGAATATGTTCCAACCGCTATTCCTATAAAAAGTGCAACGATGAACCACCGCATACTCTCTCCGCCAAATAATAATAAACCAAAGAGCACAAGAAGCGCAGTGATTGATGTATTAAGTGATCTCGTAACTGTCTGAAGAATTGAATCATTCACAACTTGCGGGAACGTCCCTCCTTTTCCTTTGATAAGATTTTCTCGTATCCTGTCAAATACAACTATTGTGTCATGAACTGAAAATCCCATGACTGTTAAAAGCGCAGTTACAAATAAACTATCGATTTCAACCCCAAACACAAATCCTAAGAGAGCAAATGTTCCAAGAAGAATAAGAACATCATGCAAAAGAGTAATAATAGCTGTCACTCCAAATCTCCAACTCGAAGTCGGATGAGGCACTTTACGAAAAGACCACGCTATATAAAGAATAATAAGAACCGATGCCAGAACAAGTGCCTTAAGAGCATTTAACGCTGTTTCTTGTCCAATTGTTGGACCTATTGTCTCAAACTGGTCTAGAGTAAGAGGAAAGTCGTTTTCTTCAATCCTCTCTTCGATACGTATGTTTTGTTTCTCATCAATTGGATCAGTCCGTATGATGATCTGATTTCCAGATACTTGAGTTGTTGATACGAGAATACCCTCTGATGAAATAATACTCTTAAGTTCGTTTACTGTTTGTTCGTTTACCTGCTCCTTTGCAACATATGTCAATCGTGTTCCCCCCGTAAAATCAATCGATAGTCTGAGCCCAAATATGCTCAGTGCAATAATCCCTGGCACGATCAACAGGAGTGAAAAAATAAAATACCACTTTTTATACGTAATAATATTAAACATAGTTATTTTTTATAAAAATAAAGCAAGAATGTACGTGTTACAGTAATTGCTGAAAACATCGAAATGAGAACACCAATTGCCAAAACGAGAGCAAACCCCCTGACGATTCCAGTTCCAAAATAATACAATATTGCACTTGTGATAAGACTTGCCATGTTCGAATCACGAATAGATGTCCATGCCCTTGAGAATCCAAGTGATATCGCAGTATCACGCGATTTTCCGCGACGTAACTCCTCCCTCATTCTCTCAAAGATTAAAATATTTGCATCAACTGCAATGCCTATTGAGAGAATAAAACCTGCAATACCAGCTAACGTCAGTGTAATCGGAATGAGTCGAAAAATTGAAAGATTAATAAGTGTATAAATCACGAGTGAGATACTTGCTACAACTCCAAGTCTTCCATACACAGCGATCATAAAAGTAACGATTACCACAAATCCGATAATTCCTGCTATAAGACTTCTTTCAAGTGATTTTTGACCAAGCGTTGCGCCAATAGACCTTTGCTCTAATACATCAAGTGAAACAGGAAGCGCACCTGCATTCAGTTGAAGTTGTAACTGTTTTGCGTGTTCAAGTGTGTAACCGCCTTCAATGATAGCGTTTCCATCAGGGATGACTGTTTGGACATACGGGGCGTCAATCATGATATTATCTAAGGCAAATCCGAGACGTTTTCCTATATTACGACTTGTTATATCTGCAAATTTTTTAGTTCCGTCAGACGTAAACTGCAAAGATACTACAGGTGCACCCGTGTTCTGATCAAAAATAACATCAGCTTTCTCAAGATCCTTTCCAGATAAGTCTGTCTGAACTGGAGTATTGCCAAGAAAAATCTGAGAGTTGAGTGGGAGATTTGGATCAAATTGCGCAGCTGTTGTTGCTTCTTCATCTTCAGAGACAGATCCTTCTTCCCAAAATGTCAATTTTGCTGTCGTCCCAATCAATTCTACTGCTTGGTGTACATCAGTAACACCAGGGATTTCAACAATTATCCGATACTGATCATTTACTTTTGCAGTTTGCACTACTGGCTCAGAAACGCCAAAAAAATTCACACGTCTTTCAATAACCTGCTTTGCTGACTCTAGCGCTGTTTCTCTTTCTGCTCTTTCAACATCTGACATATCAGCAAGAAGCGTGATACTTGTTCCTCCTTCAAGATCAAGGCCTTTACGGATAGAGAGATCACGATCAAACTGTATTGGGCCGAAGGAAAAATGAGGGGTAAATCCTGGAAATGACTGGTCAATCCTGATTTCTTTACCATACACTGGAATCTCAGGAGTATGAACATTAATATGTATTGTTTGAGGAATGTTAACAAGTAACGCAAAAAGCGTAATCAGGACAATAAAGGCAAGAAGAAAGGGATTTCGTTTCATGCAGAAAGCATTGCCTCCTCATCGCCTAGTAACATAACACGTCCGCCCATGAGTATCCCATCGATAAACGGATCATTTCGTTTTTTTCGGAATTTAAATTCTTCTTCACTCATCGCTGTATAGTTGACTTCAGTTCCTAATCTCGCTTCTTCCTTTCGTATGAGTATTGATAATTCAGGCAATACAATATCTCCTGCACCAACTATCATTATATCAATATCGTCAGGATTTCGTTTTTTTCGCCTGACAAACTGGCTTGAAAACATTGCGTATTTTATCCTTCCTAATTTTGTACTATTTTTCATGATATCGTGTCCAAGTCCAATTGTTTTTGCACCTATGGCCAAAAGATCAAAATAAAATGAGTAATTTTTGTCGAGCTCATAATATACTCGATTTGCCCGCTGTTCTCGAGAGAGAATACCTTTTTTGTGGAGAAATTGAAGTTCACGACGTACGGCATTTATCTCATCTTTTGTCCGGCGCACACATTCACGAACATGAAACATTTCATAAGGATTTGATAAAAAAACGTTCAGGAGTTTAACACGAGATTTTGATGTTATTAAATCCGACAGCATATATTTGTCTTCCTCTCTCTACTCTCGGACAGGAAAAGCTTGTTTTAATAAAGAATGAATGTACGTACGTAAGTTTAGCAGGTTTATGAAGCGTCTACAACCCCATTTAAAGGAACGATTTCGAACCAAATTGTTCCTCGATTAAATTCTATTTCTTCACCATCAACTGTTATAATTGTTTTGCTCTCTCGGTCGGTTTTTTTCCAAGTGCCTTCTTTTTCCTCACCATCTTGGAAAACAATTGCCTTACCTGTTCCTTTATTGCCATAGAGGCGATGAGCATTCCCTTCATACCCGTCATTTGCTGCAGATTCACGCATCCAGAGGACAACAATATTTTTTGTGCTGAGTTGATGGCCAGTATTTCTGTCTGTGTGCTCCTTTCCCTCATTTTCTCGAAGGTAAATGTTTTTGGCTTTATCGTATATCCAGTCGACAGCATACTGTCTATACCCTTCCCAAAACTCTACATGAATGTTATCAACACTCCCACGATCATCTTCAGAGGCATCTTCCTTAAATTCATATGGTACGAATTCTTCATTCCAAGCATTATCTTCTTCATCTTGTTCAGTTAATTTTCGCTGAGCACCTATTTGCCAAAGTTTCGTTGTTGTTGAATACATAGTATGTTCAGTTGCTACAGGACGATCAAGCCTACTCTCATCTCTTTTAAAGGTAGGATATCCTATTGAGAATTGATTCAAATCGTTATACAAATTCCAACCATAATCAACAATTTGCCCAAGTGCATCTGCTGGACCAGGTGTATTAGCTCCTCCAACATGTGCATAGAGAGGATAACTTCCGTACTCTGATAGCCAGTCAAGATAATACGTTCGAGCCGATCGGACAGGCCCGACTATTCCTGCATCCTGACAATAGTAAACGACCAAGAAACGCGTAATCCCACCCTCTGCAACAGCCTCATAGACGACATCTGCAAACTCAAGCCCAGACTGAGGACGAGACTCTTCATGATTTTCGATCATGATTCCAAGCGGCCTATGTTCTTCCCACCACTTTTTCTGTTCTTCTGAGTATTTCGCTCCGTTAAGAGGGCACTCTTCTGTTTTTGGAAGAGACTCATCAAATACAATTTGTTCGAAATCATTTTGCTCTTTGCCTTGGGTAATTGAACCTGGACTATCATCTGAGGTGCCAAATCCTCCGTCTTGTGAGAAAAACATGTAGGAGCCGATTGCAGTTATAGCAAATACAACAAGACCAATAAGAAGAGTAACTAATTTATTTTTGGGCATAGACTAACTCTAGTAGGTATTTTAGGATTTTGCAAGTCTTAGTGCTTTTTGTTCTTCTTCTGACAAATCATACTCTATTCCTTTTCCGTTTTCAATCTTTTTGGCGTACCACCTCGTACCTGATCGTGAGTAAAGTCCTGATATTACAATGCCACTATTTGTAGCATCAACGAGGGAAAGCACAAAACTCTGATCTCCACCTGTATCTTTAAACGGATTAAATCGTAAGAGTCCAATTTTCTGAATATGATTTTTTCCGTCTTTTTCAAGTGTATCACAACGCTTTGAGATATGTGAGATTTCGTTTTGCGATTCATTTACTTCTTTAGTGATATTTTCAAGAATATCTGCTAAGGAAATCCTCTCTCCATCACGTGTTATTGTTTCATATTTGCGCTTGAGTTTAAAAAATAAATAGCTTATTCCCACAAGCCAAACGATAAGAACGGTAATGATTGAGAGAAAGATAGCCTCCATATATACGCATACTAGCCTCTTGACAGCCTCAAGTCAATAGTGTAACCTAGGCTACTATAATGGCTAAAGACCGCAAAACAAAGCGTCAGAAGCTCCTTTCTGATAGACGCCATTTTGAAAAACCTACACCACCTACATCTGGGGAGAGCTATAGTCTTGAGACTATTACACAAGCTCAACCACCACCCCAACAATCATTTCAATCATCTTCGCAGGCTGTTATTTCAGTCTCTGATTATAAATACTTACGAACCGATATGAGAAAAATTGCCATTGTCACTGGTATTATTATTCTTTCTGAACTTGGAATATACTGGACATCAGTAGGATTCTAAGTATAAACTATGAAGTACCTTGCAACCCTCTCCCTTTAGGAGAGGGCAATCCGACAACCGCAGGATGTGTGAGGTCAACAAATAGATAATGAAGGGGGGTGAATCTATATGGCAGAAATGTATTGTGTTAAATGTCGAGCAAAGAGAGAAGACCCAAATGCAGAAGCTGTTACCATGAAAAATGGTAAACCAGCAATGAAGGGCAAATGCCCAGTTTGTGGTACAGGAATGTACAAAATTGGGAAAGCTTAAATTGTTGACATTCTCTTTCTTGGGATGCCTCAAAAGCACTCCAAGAAACATTTTTGAAAACCCCGCATTTTGCGGGGTTTTTTTTGAGGAAATCTACAAAAGATCATTTAAAAGATTGCTAATGTCAATATTCTCAATCGGCTGTTTGACAAGTGGCGTGTCTTTAATTTGAGGAATTCCGTCTTCCCATGTCGGCCTATCCTCCTTATACAATATTCCTGTTGCGATTTTTTCCATCTCATCTTCATTGAGAAGTCGTTTTAGAGGCCACTGTTCTGCGATCTCAAATGCCATTTGTTTATCCTTGGGATCATAACCGTTCTCTTCAAGTTTGTAGATTCGTTTATTAAACCACTCGTATGTATTGTGATGATTGAACGTCACACATGGTTGCATGGTGTCTATGATCGAAAATCCCCGGTGTTTGACAGCTTCTGTAATCAAATATGTTTCCTGTTTGGTGTCACCTGCGTATCCACGTCCGACAAACGTCGCGCCGGATGCTAGAGCCATACTCATGATGTTAACAGGCGCCTCAACAGTCGGGACAGGCGTTGCTTTGTTTTTCTGTCCCATTTCAGTGGTAGGTGAATACTGCCCGGTGGTCAAACCATATATCTCATTGTCGTGAACAATCAACGTAATATTCACATTTCGCCTGGCGGCATGGAGCCAGTGCTGGATACCTTCTGACATCTGATCACCATCGCCACCGATAACGATAACAGTCAAATCATGATTTGATAGTTTTATTGCCTCAGCTGGCGGCACAGGACGTCCATGAAGACCATTGAAACCATACGTCTTGACCCAGTAGGGAAGTTTGCTTGAACAGCCAATCCCTGAGACCAGGACAACTTCCCAAGGGTTCAAATTCAACTGAACAATCGCTGATTTGAGCGACACCCAAATGCCAAAATCGCCGCAGTTATGTAAAATTGCATTTTCTGTCACATATGCGTTTTCTGTTTCAACCTCGAAATTATGTACTGGACCAGTGTATTGGAGCTCAATAATTTTCTTAATCGGAAGATACGCATACTCTTTCGTCAATAAGTCCCGACTTCTACGATCTGACAAAGCTGGATGTAACGAATCACCTAATATCTGTGAAAGAAGATGAAAATCATAAGGGTCTCTAATCTGAATCGCATATGATACTTTATGAATTCCATACGCTTTATTGGTGCTTATTACGGGAAGAATTCCTTGACGGAGAAGTAACATTTTTAATTGTTCACAGAGGACTTTCGAAATCGTCTTATAACTTGCCCTATGAGAAATTACACTTACCCATCCGTCTCCTCTCCACATACCCTTTAAAAGTTCAATTTGTTTCTCTCTTGGCAAGTACATCAAAAAATCAGGAATCTTTTTATTCATTGCGCCTTTTCCAAACCATGTTTCAAAAAACTCCGAGAGATACGAGGAGTTGAATGAAAGATCGATTGTTTTTTTACCGTTTCTTTTACGTATTGACGAAGTTAATCCAAATACAGAATGCATAATTGCTATAACGTCTTCTGCATAATCCTTTTCTTTTATGTGAAATGTAAAATTCACAGATCTTCTGTGGACATATCCTTCAGCGATATAGTATCCAGCAAGACGAAGAAAATCGCCGTTTAAAGGAATTACCGTAGGCAACAGACCGCTTCTGGTATCTTTAATTTTTTTCTGATAGGCAAGTGGAATACTTTTGAGATCTCTCACTTCTTTTAGAACCGGATAGAGAAGATAATCACCCTTTCTGAGATCTTGTGCTTGAATCCATTCGGACTTGAACTCTTTGTTTTGTGCATGTGAGTGTTTTCGCCGCACTGCTAATACGGGATGTTCAGGGGTCAATGTCGTCTCACCAAAGTATTTTGAAACTATTTGATACATCTTTCCATCATGGATATGCTTCATCGTACCTGTCACCTGATGCGCTTTTCCATCACTTGAGATAACTTTCTGCGCCTCCGTGATATCTGTCACAAAAGAGACACCGGGATTCGTGTGAATCAGCGTTGACGGTAAAACACACCCCGGACACCAGTTCGGCGCATCATATGTAATCTCTAAATCTTGTAATGTTGTCATATTCGTATTTTTTTGGACAAGGAGTATCCCTGCACAGGGTTACTCCTTGTTTGCAAAATTATTTATAATTATTGTCATATATGTTTACAAATCACTTTACAATTAAACTCTTAACATATTCTGTTATTTCCTCAGGATAAAACGGTCGTCCATCATACTTTCGCAAATGATTATGAGCTGACAAACCAGTATATTCACGGATTATTCCCTCAAATTGGCCTGTTTTGTTTCCTTCAATAACGAGAGTATGTTTGGCATGTCCGATAACAGCTTTTATTTCATCTGCAGGAAATGGATACATATGCGTCACATGAAGATAATTGACTGAGATCCCGTCTTTTTTCAGCCACTTCATCGCTTCAAAAATTGGTAGTTTATTACTTCCCCATGACAGAATTGTTACATCAGCATCTTTCCAGCCAAAAAACTGCGGTGGATCCAAATCCTCAAGCATCACATCTAGCTTTTTAAAACGCTTATTCATCATCTCGATACGGTTTTCGATTTCTTCATTGTAGAGTCCTCTTTGGTCATGTTCATCTGAGCCCGAAAGAGCAATACCGCCTTTCTGACCCGGAATGCTTCGTGGAGAAATCCCGTCATCTGTGAGAAGATATCGTTTATAATCTGTCTCGTTTTCTAAATCCTCATCACTCACAAATTTTCCTCTTTCTATTTGGAAATTTGAAATTTGAGATTTGAAATTTGAGATTTCTACAGTGGCGTGTCCTTCCATAAGATATTTGTCGACAAGAACGATAACGGGAAGCTGATATTTTTCCGCCAGATTAAATGCTTTCATGGTAAGATACACAGCTTCCTGATGATCACCTGGCGCGAGAACAACACGAGGAAATTCATCTTGTGCTGCATGAAGCATAAAACGAAGATCGCCCTGTGATGTCCAAGTTGGCATTCCTGTTGCAGGACCTGGTCGCATGCCCATAATAATCACAACAGGCGTTTCTGTTTGTGCTGATAAACCAACTCCTTCAACCATCAGAGAAAATCCACCGCCTGAAGTTGCTACCATGGAACGAACACCTGCAAAACCAGCACCAATTGCCATATTAATTCCAGAGATTTCATCTTCTGGCTCTTTGATAATAATGTTATAGTCAAGTGCATGTTTCGCAAGCTCTGGAATAATTCCGCTTGTTGGTGTCATTGGATATATTGCTGCAAATTTCAGTCCAGCTTTTATTGCTCCAAGACTTACCGCTTCAAGACCTCCAATAAGCAAATTCTCTTGCATCTTTTTCCTAATAACAATCGGACATTTATGATAGAAATGTTCTTTTACGAAGTTATAACCATTTTGTGAAAGGTTTACGTTTTCCTGGATAACTTCCTCACCTTTTTTGCCAAACGTCTCTTCTAAAAGCTCTTTGATGACGCTATAATCATCATAGATAAGTGCAAGTGATGCACCGAGTGCAACTGTATTCATCATAAATCGGCTTGCTTTTTCCTTCCTTGTAATCTCAAGAAGCGGAACAGAAAAAAGTTTGATATGTGGCGGAAATTCTCCATAAGTTATTTTGACTATTGTCGGATCATAAATCACACAAGCATTCTCCGAAAGCTCATGTTTATGAAGATCAATCGTCTCACGATTGAGAGCAACTAAAATCTCAACTGGTTTCTTCTGGGAAAAAATTTCAACATCTGACGCCCTGACATAATACGCATTGTGCCCGCCGCGAATAAGTGAAGGGTATTCTGTATAGTCAAAAACTGAAAGACCTAAACGCGTAAAGATTTTTGACATCATCGCACCAGTCGTCATAATGCCATTCCCAGCCTCTCCACCAATCAGCCACTGAAAATCAATCATATATCTAGAATACTATAAATTCTCAGAGTATCAAAGGTATCAAGGATAGTAAGCGTATCAAATTAGTTTATTGACTGAGCGAAGTCGAAGCATCAAACACAACCAAACACCTCGAAGGTTGCCGAATGGACTCTGAATAAGTCGCGATACATATTGGAATCTCACTAGAGGAGATTCTATGCCGACAGACT
>Ga0066639_10004651_pt1 | contig 11685 bp, 12 predicted proteins | sample CryGeyCG2114_010_2_FD_59504 | JGI IMG/M metagenome (GOLD analysis project Ga0066639, IMG submission 59504) | Groundwater microbial communities from aquifer - Crystal Geyser CG10_big_fil_rev_8/21/14_0.10 | ecosystem: Environmental > Aquatic > Deep subsurface > Groundwater | place: USA: Utah... | reverse complement strand
AGGCTGAAGCTCGTGCGGCTGCCATTGAAGACGCTCGTATGAAAGCGAAAGCGCTCGCGAAAGACCTCGGTGTCCGCTTGGTTCGTGTGACAGGATTCTGGGAGAATTCTGGCCCATACTACTCGTACGATGTCGCACGCTCAGAATCTGCCTATGGCCTTGGTGGTGCCACCAATGCTGCTCCCGCACCTGAACTTCCTACAGGGGAAAGCGAGATTGTAAGCCGTGTTTCTGTAACCTACGAGATTCGCTAATTTGACTAAAAAATCTCAGTGAGGTAGTATTTAAAAAGGCCCGGAACGGGGCCTTTTTAAATGAAATAATCATGAAAGGTCTTCTCGACTATCTTGCTGGCGTTCGCGCTGAAATGACCCACATCAAGTGGCCTACAACTCCGCAGGCTATTGGATACACGGCACTCGTGATTCTTATCTCACTCTTCGTGGCAGGTTTTCTTGGTGCGTTGGATTACTTCTTTACACTCATAACCGAATTTATTATTCGTTAACGTTTCGTATATGGTAAAGCAATTACAGGGAGAACGCGGATGGTATGCAGTGCATACCTATTCTGGATATGAAAACGCAGTGATGCGTAACTTGAAGCAGCGCATCGAATCTCTCGGTATGACTGACAAAATTTTTGATGTGGTTATCCCTACTGAAAAGAAAATTAAAGTTGCAGGAGGTAAGCGACAAACTGTTGAGGAAAAAATTTACCCAGGGTACATTCTCGTTGACATGATTGTTGATGATGAAAGTTGGTTTGTTGTACGTAATACCCCTCGTGTTACTGGTTTCGTAGGTGCAGGAACTACACCAGTACCACTTTCAGCAGAGGAACTTGATAGTTTGTTTAAGCGCATGTCTACTGACACTGCGCGCCACAAGATTGATTTTGCAGTTGGTGAGCCAGTTACCGTAACCGACGGTCCTTTCAAAGATCTTGAAGGTAAAATCGGTGACATTGATGAAGAGAAAGGAAAGATTAAAGTGCTCGTTTCTATGTTTGGTCGCGAAACACCCGTGGAGCTCGACTTCTTGCAGGTTCGTAAAATTTAAGTAGTATTGGGAGAACATTAAGATATATGGCAAAAAAAGTAACAAAAATCATTAAAGTACAGGCTCCAGCAGGCGCAGCAACACCAGCACCTCCATTGGGTACAGTGCTTGGTCCCGCAGGTATCAACATTGGTGAGTTCATCAACCAGTTCAACTCACGAACACAAGAAATGCGAGGAAACATCATCCCTGCGGTAATTACTGTTTATGATGACCGTTCATTTGATTTCATCCTAAAGCAGCCACCAGCAGCGCGTATTCTTCTCAAGCTTCTTGGGAAAGACAAAGGTTCAGGTAAGGCCCCTGCAGTAAAGGCGGGCTCATTGACCAAGGCACAATTGAAACAAGCAGCTGAAATGAAAATGGCAGACCTCAACACTGAGGACATGGACCAAGCCATGAAGATTATGGCAGGTACCGCTCGCTCAATGGGTATCGACATCAAGGATTAAGTAACAAGCTGTCGAAAGACAGCTTTTCTTTTATGCGGATAGTTCCGATTCAAACGAGAGTAGTGATGCCACCGCAGGACGATGTGTTTGATGTACTTTTGCAGTCAAAACTTTCTGTTCAGAATGGCGATGTTGTTGTCATCTCTTCAAAGATAGTAAGTATTCACGAGGGAAGGTGTGTATTGAATGATGGAACGGTGAGTAAAGATAATCTTGCAAAAAAAGAAGCCTCATATTATGTAGAGCCACCTCGCATAGGTGAGTGGAAACCGCTTTTTACTATTACGCAAGGAGTGCTCATTAGTCGTGCGGGGATTGATGAGAGTAATGCAAACGGCTATTTTGTGCTGTATCCGAAAGATGCAATGAAGAGCGCTGCCAATATTCGTGAATGGATTATGAAACAATATGGAGTGAAAAAAGTAGGAGTCATTGTATCTGATTCGCGGAGCACTCCATCAAGAAGAGGGGCAGTGGGGTTTGCACTGGGCTGGGCTGGTATTGAACCACTCAGGGATTATCGGGGGAAGAAAGATATTTTTGGTCGAGCATTTAATGTGGAAGTAGCAAACCTTGTTGACGGGCTTGCGTCTGCTGCGGTGGTTACAATGGGAGAAGGAAATCAGCAGACTCCCGTTGCTGTTATTAGTGATGCTCCCATTGTATTTACCGACACCAAGCGGCCGCAAGAGCGATTTTTAAAAGTACGTCACGATAATGACCTCTTCAGTTCGTTTTTATTAAAGAGGAAGTGGAAGAAGGGAGGAAAGAATTAATTTCGTTTAAAGGTTGCCCACCGAAAACGAACCCCGTCTTCTTCTTGAGATTCTTCTTCTGAAATTTTAGTGAAGCGTTCTTCATATTCAGGGAAAAATACCGTTGCATCTGCATCTTCTGCATCGATAAGGGTAAGATCGAGCTGATCTGCATAGGGGAGCGTTTGCGCGTAAATTTCTCCACCACCAATAACGTAGATATCGTTTGTGCCAAGATTTTCAGCAATTCGCAGGGCGTCTTCAATTGAATGCGCCACGACACATCCGTCACAGACAAACTTGGTGTCCCGAGTTACCACAATGTTCACTCGATTTGGCAGAGGCTTTCCTATAGAAACAAACGTCTTTTTCCCCATAATAATAGGGTGGTGTTGCGTTACCTTTTTGAATCGTTTTAAGTCACTTGAAAGTTTCCAAATTAAATCAGGACCTTTTCCTAGTTCGCGATTTTTGCCAATGGCGGCAATAAGAATAATCATTTCTTCTTTTTCTTTTTGATATCGCGGTCGTTATACAGTCGTGGGAGCATCATTTCTGGTTTCCAGCTTTTCTTCAATTTCTTTACGTCGGTTGTTGTTTGGTATTTTCCTTTTACGGTGTAGTCACTGTTTAGGATAGTGCCGGTTTCAAAAAATACAATTTGTGCAATTCTTCTCCCTACAACAAGCGGAATAATATAGTTGCGAGAATTGTTGGTAATCTCCATGGTCCAGCGGTTAATGTATCCAACATCGCCCCATCCAGCGCATTTACACACCTCAATAAAATTTCTTCCCAAACTTGAACGAGCTTTCATCATAGTGGTTACTGAATCTCTTCCCCCGATGAATTCATTGGTGTGTGCAAGAATAGTTTCCCCCGGTTCAAGTAGAATTACTTTGTCGTCAGGACTGATACCAGTGAAATCAATATTAAAGTGTGCGAGTGCTTTGCTTGCTTTCTCTGCGCGCTCAGGCTTTGTTCCCCATACATAGTCGGTATCTTTTTTGTTGTATACGTTATACAAATTTTTATACGATTTTGGTACTGATTCGCGGAAATACCATTCACCAAGTGTTACGTCGTAACTCGAGGTAGAGAGGTTTCTCTTATCAAATGGTTCAATAACTACTGTCCCAGCTTTTTTATGTTGAAGAATTTTTTTATCAGAGAGTGCCATAGATTCGTATTGTATCAGGTCGCCCCTACACTGCCATGTCAGCCTTTATAGGTGGGTGAGATTCGTAATTTTCAAGTTTGATATCGTCCATAGTGAATGAATCAATATCTTTGACTTCAGGATTAAGCCACAGCGTCGGTGAGGGGAATGGCTTTCGTGACAACTGTTCTTTAACGGCGTCAAAATGATTGTTGTAGATGTGGGTATCGCCGATAACATGTACAAATTCATATGGTTCAAGATTGGTTGCTCGCGCAACTAAATGAAGAAGTAGAGAATACGATGCAATGTTGAATGGGACTCCCAAAAACATATCACCACTGCGTTGATACATCTGGAGAGAAAGTTTCCCATCAGCTACAAAAAATTGGAACAGAATATGGCACGGTGAAAGTGCAGCTTTCGGAGGTTGCTGCTCATCGTAGTCCAGCTCGCCAGGGTGCCACGCGGTTACGATGAGTCGTCGTCGGTACGACTTGTCAGAATTTTTTATTTTATCGATTACTTGTGCAATTTGGTCTATCGTAGTGCCATCGGTTGTCTGCCAGCTTCTCCACTGCACTCCATAAATTCTTCCAAGGTCAGTCGGGTGTGCTCGGTGAGGCTTCCAATAATCAGCATCAAGATTTGCGGTCCAAATAGTTTTTTCAGTGCCGTTTAATTCTCGTAAACGAGCATCATCATTTGAACCTTCAAGAAACCACAAGAGTTCACTCTTCACTGCTTTGAACGCCAGTTTCTTTGTTGTAATTGCAGGAAAGCCGTCAGCCATATTGAAGCGCATTTGGGTTCCGAAAAGTGCTCGAGTTCCGGTGCCTGTGCGGTCCTGCCTATCGAACCCTTCGTCCATAACTTTTTTCAGCGCATTGAGATATTCTTGTTCCATCAGGGTATAGTGTAGCAAGATGAAACGAGGAAAGCTTGTGGTTATTGATGGGTCAGATGGGGTTGGCAAGGCAACTCAAGCGGCACTTCTTGTTAAACGTCTTAAAAAAGAAGGTCGAAAAGTGGCCACGCTCGACTTCCCAGCCTATGAAGAAAACTTTTTCGGCTCGTTTGTTGGTGAGTGTCTCCGTGGTGACCATGGTGATTTCCTACATCTTGATCCGTACATTGCCTCAGTGTTGTATGCAGCTGATAGATTTGAATCGAAAGCGAAAATTGAAAAATGGTTGAGCCAAGGCTACACCGTTATTCTTGATCGCTACGTGTCTGCAAATCAGATGCATCAAGGGGGTAAAATTCGTGACGCGCGTGCGCGAAGAAAATTTTTAACATGGCTAGATGAAATGGAACACGGCGTGTTTGGACTTCCACGGCCAGATCTTATTGTGTACCTCCATTTGCCAGTACTTCTTTCGTTAGTGCTTCTTAGAAATAAAGAAGCATCAAAAAAGAAGAAATATATCAAAGGTAAGTGGGATACTGTCGAGAACGATGCAAAATATCTTGGGAATGCACAGAAGAGTGCGCTCGCTATTATTAAATCGAGCGCAAAAAAAGCAAAATGGGAGCGCGTGAACTGTGAGAAAGGAGGAGAGGTGTTGCCACGAGAGGTCATCCACGAATCCGTGTATAGTATTGTAAAGAAGTCATTATGAAAGACGAGCAAGTATTCAAGGCAATAGCTGGAGAGGAAAAACGACAAGCAGAAGGACTTGAATTGATTCCATCTGAAAATTACGTATCCGCACAAGTCCGTGAAGCGCTTGGGAGTGTGATGACTAACAAATACTCAGAAGGGTACCCAGGTGCTCGCTATTATGGTGGTCAAGAATATACCGATGTTGTTGAAGATTTGGCACGCGACCGCGCAAAAGAACTTTTTAATTGCTCGTACGCAAACGTGCAACCTCTTTCTGGAGCTCCCGCAAACCTTGCGTTATACGTTGCTCTCTTAAACCCTGGGGACACAGTCTTAGGCATGGATCTTTCTCATGGTGGGCACCTCACGCACGGACACCCAGTAACACTTCCTGCAAAAATCTATAATTTCGTTCGCTACAAAATGAAAGATGCTGAAACAGGAGAAATCGATTACGACGAAATGCGTGAAGTAGCAAAACGTGAAAAACCAAAAATTGTATTGGCTGGTTACTCTGCATATTCTCGCGAGGTTGATTACGATGCGTTTGTTTCTATCGCGCATGAAGTTGGAGCAATCGCAGCGTTTGATATTGCACACATCGCAGGTTTGATTGCCGGAAAGGCAATTAGAAATCCGTTTGATGCAGGGTTTGATGTAATGACTACTACGACCCATAAAACGCTTCGAGGCCCGCGCGGTGGTATGGTGCTCACTCGTGAAAGCGCAGATATTGCAAAGAAAGTTGATAAGGCGGTATTTCCAGGGCTTCAAGGTGGACCGCACATGAACGTGATCGCAGCAAAAGCCGTTGCATTTGGTGAAGCACTCCATCCAAATTTTAGAAGCTACGCAGCGCAGATTTTGAAAAACGCCAAAGCGATGGAAGCAGTATTCGCGCGTGAAAATATTCGTATGCTTGGTGGAGGAACCTCGAACCACCTGATTTTAGCCGATGTATACGGCTCACTCGGCATCACAGGAGCTGAAGCGGAACTGGTGCTTGATGAAGTTGGTATCACGTTAAATAAAAATGTCATTGCTGACGATCCGCGGAAGCCACTTGACCCATCAGGTATTCGTTTTGGGACCCCCGCTATTACGACGCGTGGATTTACTGAGACAGAATGCGCCCGCGTCGCTGAATTAATGATAGAAGTGTTGAAACAGAAAGATGATGCATCTGTAAAAGAAAGGGTAAAAAGCGATATAAAAGAACTTGCCCAAAAGTTCCCAATTCCTGACTCGTTTGTATAATGGCTAGATGCAGAAGGACATTGCGTCAGCACTAGCTCGTACCCTCAAAAAACTTGGCATAGAAGGCGTCGAGCCAACTTTAGAATATCCAAGTGATTTAACACATGGTGATTTTGCTACAAATGTGGCACTGGTGGCTGCTAATCAAGCACAATCAAACCCAAAAGAACTCGCCGAGCAGATAGTGTCTGAATTGGGAGTCATAGAGGGTGTAGAAAAAATAGAAGTTGCAGGTCCAGGTTTTATAAACTTCACGCTCTCACGAACGTATTTTTTAAATGTCATCAAAAATATTGATGAAGATTGGGGGAAGGGAGGCGTCTACAAAGGGAGAAATGAAATTTTTGAATATACTGATCCAAACGTGTTCAAGGTATTCCATATTGGACACCTTATGCCAAACGTCATCGGAGAGTCCCTCTCTCGCATCGCAAAGTTTTTGGGTGCCAACGTAAAGCAAGTTAACTATCAGGGCGATGTCGGCTTGCATATCGCAAAAGCACTGTGGGGTCTTAGGCATAATACCTCTTTAGACATTCACGACAGTAATGATTTAGGAAAAGCCTATGCACTTGGGAGTGCTGCGTACGAAGAAAATGAAGAAGCAAAAAAAGAAATCATAGATATTAACAAAAAAGTGTACGCACGCGACGAGTCGGTAATGGAGATGTATACCACAGGCCGTCAGACATCACTCGACCATTTCGAAGAACTCTACAAAATTCTTGGTACAAAATTTGACACGTATTTTTTTGAAAGCGAAGTATGGGAAGTAGGGAAGAAGCGGGTAGAAGAGGGGCTAGAGAAAGGAGTGTTTGAAAAAAGTGACGGCGCTGTAGTGTTTAAGGGAGAACAGTACGGCCTTCATACCCGAGTGTTTATTACGAGCGAAGGGCTTCCCACATACGAAGCAAAAGATTTTGGGTTAGTGACAGTAAAAAATGAATATTTCCCATTTGATTATTCGGTCATTGTCACAGGCAAGGAACAAAAAGAATATTTTAAGGTTGTGTTTAAAGCAATTGAAGAATTCGACCCATCATTTAAGAGGAAATTAAAACATGTGTATCACGGGCTCATGCGTTTGCCGACAGGGAAAATGGCATCTCGAGAGGGAAATGTAGTAAGTGGTGAGCAATTAATAAACGATACGATTGCACAATCACAAGAAAGAAACAGCGACCCTGTGATTGCAGAGCGTGTTGCTGTTGCAGCGATAAAGTATGAGATTCTCAAACAATCACTCGGGAAGGATATGGTGTATGACCGCGAGCGAGCACTTTCTTTAGAAGGAGATTCTGGGCCATATCTACGATACAGCTATGCGCGCGCAAAAAGTGTATTAGAAAAAGCAGGAGACGGGGGAAGTGTGGAACAAATACCGGAACAAATACCGGAATTCGAACGTTTGCTCCCACGGTTTCCTGAGGTGGTGAAGCGCGCAGCGCATGAGTACGAACCTCATTACATCACTACGTATCTTACTGAGCTCGCAGGAAGTTTTAACAGTTGGTATGCACAAGAAAAAATTATTGGAAGCCCTGAAGAGCAATATAAACTCGCGCTTACTCGCGCATTTGCGACAACGATGAAAAACGGGCTCTGGCTCCTCGGTATTGAAGCGCCAGAGAAAATGTAATTTTACCCATTGTGATACGATGCAATTCATGGCTGAGGAACCTCAAAAAACAGAAATTGCCGAGCGTGAAGAAGAGATTTTAACGTTTTGGAATACGCACAAGATATTCGAAAAGACACTCGAAAAAGAGTCTCCTCAGGGTGAATTTACATTTAATGACGGGCCTCCATTTGCAACAGGAACTCCTCATTACGGACACCTTTTGCAAAGCGCATTGAAAGACGCAGTGCCGCGCTACAAAACGATGCGTGGTTTTCATGTTGAGCGAAAGTGGGGGTGGGATTGCCACGGACTTCCTATTGAAAACATTGTTGAAAAAGAGCTCGGTACAAAAAGCAAAAAAGAAATAAACGAGCTAGGCGTTAAGAAATTTAATGACCTCTGTCGTGCAAAAATTTTTACCTACGTTGATTACTGGAATGAGTTTGTCCCGCGTTTTGGCCGATGGGCTGATATGGAAAATCCGTATCGCACCATGGAAACCGACTACATGGAAAGTGAGTGGTGGGCGTTCAAACAGTTACATGAAAAGGGATTGGTGTATGAAGATTATCGCTCAATGCATATTTGTCCGCGTTGCGAAACAACACTCGCACAGGCCGAGGTAAGTGAAGGGTATTCGATGATAAAAGATTGGGCGGTAACGGTAAAATTCCCGCTTGTTGGTGAGGAGCACACTTCAATTCTTGCGTGGACAACAACGCCATGGACACTTCCTGGTAACGTCGCAATTGCAGTGGGGGCTAACATTGTGTACGCAACAATTGAGAGCAGTGGAGAAAAATTTATCGTCGCCAAAGAACTTGTTGAGAAGATATTTGAAGGCAAGGAATATGCGCTTGTTTCAGAACAAAAAGGGAGTGCGTTAGTAGGCAGGAGCTATACACCTCCTTTTGATTCATATACACATGACGAAACGCTTCAGCACCGTGACAACGCATGGAAAATTTATGCAGCTGATTTTGTTACCACAGAGACAGGAACTGGTGTCGCGCATGAAGCACCAGCGTTTGGTGCTGATGACATGGCACTTGCGCAGGAAGTGGGACTTCCACTGATTCAGCACGTAGGGATGGACGGTGTCATCAAGGAGCAGGTGAAAGAACTCGCAGGGCTTAATGTAAAACCAAAAGATGATGTCATGGCAACTGATGTTGAAGTCATCAAATATCTCGCGGGTAAAAATCTTCTATTTGCAAAAGAAAAATACGAACACAGTTATCCGCACTGTTGGCGTTGCGATACACCGTTGTTGAACTACGCAACGAGTTCGTGGTTTGTGTCAGTTGAAAAAATTAAAGATACACTTTTACAAACTGCCGAAGATATTTCGTGGATGCCCACACATGTAAAGAAGGGGCGTTGGGGTGAGTGGCTCAAAGGTGCGCGTGATTGGTCTATTAGTCGTCAGCGATTTTGGGCGAATACTATTCCCGTGTGGCGTTGTGAGGCGTGCAAGAAAGACCGTGTGTTTGGCTCTGTTCTAGAGCTCAATGAAGCAAGTGGTGTCACAATAAACGACTTACATAAAGATGTTGTTGATGAAGTGACGGTGCCGTGTGCGTGCGGTGGAGACATGAAACGTGTGCCCGATGTATTAGACACATGGTTTGATTCTGGTTCGGTACCATTTGCATCATTCCATTATCCGTTTGAGAACAAAGAAGCGGTAGAAAAAAGAACCCCCGTCGATTTTATTGCTGAAGCCCAAGATCAAGTATCAAAATGGTTCTACTACCAGCACGTACTTTCTGGCGCGCTGTTCCAAACACCCGCATTTAAACAGGTGATAACCAGCGGTATTATTCTTGCCGAAGATGGGAAGAAGATGTCGAAGCGTCTACAAAATTATCCCGATCCGAAAGATCTCATCGATTCACGAGGAGCAGACGCATTACGGTTGTACATTCTTTCAAGCCCTGTTGTGCGCGGAGAAAATTTAAATTTTTCAGAGGAGGGAGTAGCACAAATCAGTAATAAAGTAGTAGGTCGTTTAGTAAACACGTACAACCTCTACGCGCTCTATGAAGATGCTGTCGAACATGAAGATAGTAGCGAAAGCACACACGTGCTTGACCGCTGGGTGGTGGCAGAAATGCAACGTATTCAAAGCGAGGTTACAGAAGCTATGGACGCGTACGAAATTGATAAAGCGGCACGTATCGCGATGGAATTTGTAGAAGAATTTTCAACGTGGTATGTACGCCGTTCACGCGACCGCTACAAAGGGAGTGATGAGAGTGATAAAAAAGCAGCGCTTCAAACGACACGTTGGGCGTTACGAAAATATGCAAAGGTGCTTGCTCCATTCGCGCCATTTGTGGCTGATTGGGTGTGGCAGAAAGTAAAAAGAAACGACGACCCAGAAAGTGTTCACTTGAGTAATTGGTGTACAGTACAAGAATTTGACCAATCTATATTGGATGATATGTCTGAGGTTCGTGATGTTGTTTCTGAAACATTTGAAATTCGTCAAAGGGAAAATATTAAAGTTCGGCAACCTCTCGGAATTCTTTCAACTAGTAGCGTAATAGGCCAAAATCCTGAGCTAGCTGCATTGGTTGCCGACGAAACGAATGTGAAAAAGATTATGTTTGTACAGCCATTGCAAAACAAGGTTGAACTTAATACCACCATTACGCCTGAACTGAAAGAGGAGGGGGAAATGCGTGAATTATTGCGCACTATTCAAGATTTACGTAAACAGGCAGCGCTTGAACCAAAAGATACAGCAGTGTTGTTTATTGCAGAAGATACAACGCTTCTTGAAAAATGGTGGGACGATATTGCGCGCGCTGCAAACCTTGTTCGGTTTGAAAAAGGGGATACCACACATGTCACAAAGTCGTGAGGTAACAACGCGTGGGGTGGTCATTGGTCGCGCACAAGCAGGAGAAGGTAGTGTGCGTATTTTTTTATACACGGAAGAAAAAGGTCTTGTAGGAGCGCTTGCAAAAAGTGCCCGTGAAGAACGCTCTAAACTTCGCCCGCATTTACAGATAGGTTCCTACGGCTCATATACGCTCGTAAAAGGGTCATATGATTGGCGTTTGGTAGGTGCGGTTGATACGAATAATTCCTATTTTTTACTTTCAGAAAAAAAGGAAGCGCAGGAAGCTTCTGCGCGTGTGTTAAGTGTTCTGCGACAGTTGATACAAGGCGAAGACATGAATACAAACTTGTTCCAAACGCTGTGGAACTTTCTTTCAGTTCTCGCAACACTTTCGTCCGAAGAAATATATATTGCAGAACGATTGGCTATGGTTCGGATACTTTCATCATTAGGGTATGTGCCGACGCTTCGTAATATTCCACACCTCGAGGGAGACACATTTGAAGTAGCGTCGCTTCAGGAGTTGGAACCATTTAAAAAGGAACTGGTAAAAACAATCAACGACGCGTTGTTGGCGAGCGGTCTTTCATAACGGCATACGTTATACTGGACATTAGTATGCGAGATAAAGGAGCACTTGAGAGATTGCAAAAGAAACTTAATTCCCGTGAGGGTGGGAGATCAGTGCAGCGCTCACCACTTCACGGAAGAAGAAGTAGCGCACAGCGTGAGTGGACAAAGAGCGACCGCCCATCCAAAAAGGTTCGTCGAGTTAATTGGCTTGAATTTGCATTCATCGGATCAATCGTGTTCTTTATCGGTGCCGCGGTTTTCGCAGGGTTCTTATTTTTCTCAGGCAATAACACTGTTTCAACAAGAAATGTTGCGATAGCGATTGATGGACCTACCGAAATTCGGGCTGG
>Ga0066639_10004648_pt1 | contig 11687 bp, 12 predicted proteins | sample CryGeyCG2114_010_2_FD_59504 | JGI IMG/M metagenome (GOLD analysis project Ga0066639, IMG submission 59504) | Groundwater microbial communities from aquifer - Crystal Geyser CG10_big_fil_rev_8/21/14_0.10 | ecosystem: Environmental > Aquatic > Deep subsurface > Groundwater | place: USA: Utah... | reverse complement strand
CCGCCGGCGCGGGAATGACAAAGAAAAAAGCAATGACAAAGAAAAGCGGGAATGACAAAGAAAAGCGGGAATGACAGTGAAAAAGAGATTAAGAATTAAATATTTTTTAATTCTTCAAATAATTTTTTTTGTTGGCGTGATAAACGCTGAGGAGTTTTTACAATCACTTCCACTAAATGATCTCCGCGACCACGGCCATGAATGGAGTAAGACCCTTTGCCTCGCAATTTAAAAACCGTACCTGATTGAGTACCCGCCGGTATTTTTAAAGTTATTGAACCGTCAATAGTTAAAACAGGAATTTTATCTCCCAAGGCGGCCTGCGCAAAAGAAACCTCCGTGACTGACAAAATATCATCACCTTTGCGAGTAAAATGGCTGTCTGATTTTACTTTAATTATGATATATAAATCGCCATTAACACCGCTGGTTGAGGCATTACCTTGACCATTCAACCTGATGGTTTGACCATCACTGATGCCGGCTGGAATTTTAACATTTATATCAGAAGTGGTTTTTTCCAGACCACTACCTGAACATGCGCTACATTTCTTAGTAGCTACTTTTCCTTGTCCTTGACAATTAGAACAAGTGGAGCGAGTTTGAAAATTACCTAAAATAGTTCTTTGAAGTGAAATGACATAACCAGAGCCTTTGCAAATTTTACATGTTTCAATGGGTGTTCCCGGCTCGGCACCATTGCCATGACATTTACCACATTTATTAATTTTATATAAACTAACCTGTTTTTCCACACCAAAAACTGATTCTTTAAAATCTATACTCAGACTTATTTTAATATCATCTCCACGACGAATATTGTTATGACCATGAGCTGAATTAAAACCGAAAATATCACCCAAACCACCAAAAATATCACCTAAATCATCTATATTAATATTGAACCCGGTGCCATTACCGGAAAATCCTCCTTGCGCTGCACGCGCAAAATCCTCCCAATTCATGCCCGTGCCACCAAATCCTTGACCGGAAAAAGCTGCTTCACCAAATTGGTCATATTGTTTTTTCTTTTGTTCGTTGCCTAAAATCTGATAAGCTTCATTTATTTCCTTAAATTTTGCTTCGTCACCGCCTTTTTTATCAGGATGAAACTCATGCGCCTTTTTACGAAAAGCTTTTTTGATTTCTTCTTGACTGGCGTTTCTATCAATTCCTAATGTTTTGTAATAGTCTTTGGACATAAAAAAATTATTAATTTACGCTTTTTATAATTTATTATTTTTTTAAATGATAAATATTGACAAATTATATAAATTATTTATAATAACAGGCTGTTCTTTCTTATTATTAATTATAAAGGAGATTACTTAATGGAAGAAAAAATGTTGCATTTACCACGAAAACACTGTATAAATGCTATGTTTTTGTATGTATTTTTGCAAAGAATGCATAAAGCATTGACAGATTGTCAATTGGACAATGATTGTCGTTTACATTTGCAAAAAATACAAATAATTATTGAAGAGCACTTCATCAACGAAAGATTTGATGATGAAGATATAATAAAAATAAACAAAATTATTTATGAATTTGAAATGTTTATTTTTAAAAAACCATTACCAATGTAAAAATTTGCAGGCCTGACATGAAATAATGATCAGGCCTTTCATTTTGTAAAAACCTAACGACAGGGGCCTTATCTGTTTTATTTAAGACAAGGCCCGCTAACGATATAATTTATTTTTTCTCATCATCTACTACTTCACCTTCAACCGGCTCATTAGATTTTTTCTCCTGTTCGCCTTTAGCCGATTCGGCGGTTTCGGCAGTTTGCTGTCCTTTACTTGCCGTGGCTGAATTTTGATACATAGCTGCGCCAATTTTTTGCGCAACTTGATTTAATTCTCCCATGGCTTTTTGCAACTCTTCGGTCTGGGCTGTATCTTTAATTTTTTTCAAATTTTCAACTTTTTCTTCCAACTCTTTTTTATCTTCAGATTTGATTTTATCACCAGACTCTTTGATTAATTTTTCAGAGGAAAAAATAACCGCCTCGGCTTGATTCTTCATATCAATTTGCTCTTTTTTCTTTTTGTCTTCCGTCGCATGTTCTTCAGCTTCTTTTTTCATTTTTTCAATTTCTTCAGCGCTTAAACTGCTGGAAGCGGTAATGGTTATATGCTGTTCTTTACCACTGGCTTTATCCTTAGCCTTCACGTTTAAAATACCGTTGGCATCAATATCAAAACTTACTTCAATTTGCGGAATACCCCTAGGCGCCGGCGGTATACCATCTAAAATAAACCTTCCCAAAGTTTTATTGTCAGAGGCCATGGGTCGTTCGCCCTGTAAAATATGAATCTCAACCGAGGTTTGACTGTCGGCGGCTGTTGAGAAAGTTTGTGATTTTGATGTTGGGATGGTTGTATTGCGCTCAATCAATGGCGTAGATACGCCACCTAAGGTTTCAATGCCCAAGGTTAAAGGGGTTACGTCCAAAAGTAAAACATCTTTAACATCGCCTTGCAAAACACCGGCTTGTACCGCGGCCCCCATAGCTACCACTTCATCGGGATTAACCGTGGCATTCGGCTTTTTATTAAAAAATTCTTCAACTTTTTTTTGCACCAAAGGCATACGAGTCATACCACCTACTAAAATAACCTCCTCTAAATCAGCTGTCTTCATACCGGCATCAGCCAGAGCTTTTTGGCAAGGATCCAAAGTTTTTTCCACCAAATCCATTACTAATTCTTCTAATTGTGATCTGGTTATTTTCATTACCAAATGCTTGGGACCGCTTTCAGAGGTAGCGATAAAAGGCTGGTTGATTTCAGTTTCCATGGTTGTTGATAATTCAATTTTTGCTTTTTCCGCCGCCTCTTTTACGCGTTGCAAAGCTAAAGTGTCTTTACTTAAATCAATACCCTGATCTTTTTTAAACTCAGTGATAATGTGATCTATTAATCGTTTGTCAAAATCTTCACCGCCTAAATGAGTATCTCCATTGGTTGCTTTCACTTCAACGGTATCTTCGGCTATATCTAAAATTGACACATCAAAAGTGCCACCACCTAAATCATAAACCGCCACTTGCTGACCTTTTTTCTTATCAAAACCGTAAGCTAAGGCGGCGGCTGTTGGTTCGTTAATTATACGTTTAACATCCAAACCGGCAATTTTTCCGGCATCTTTGGTGGCCTGACGTTGAGCATCATTAAAATAAGCTGGCACGGTAATTACAGCTTCGGTTATTTTTTCACCGGTTTTATCCTCAGCATCAGCCTTCATTTTGCTTAAAATCATGGCCGAGACTTCTTCCGGTGAATAATCCTTGCCGTTCATAGACACTTTTACCGCTTCGCCGGATTGTACAATTTTATAAGGATAAGTTTTGATATCTCTTTGCACTTCTTCATCGGAAAATTTACGCCCAATCAAACGTTTGACCGCGAACACGGTATTTTCCGGGTTAGTGACTGCCTGACGTTTAGCAATTTGACCGACTAAACGTTCACCACTTTTGGCAATGGCCACAATTGAAGGTGTGGTTCTGTTGCCTTCTTTATTTTCTAAAATCTTCGGCTGACCACCTTCGATTACAGCCATAGCGGAATTTGTTGTCCCAAGATCTATACCAAGTATTTTTCCCATATATTTATTAATTAAATTTTTAAAATCCTAAAATGGTTTTAAAAACTGTTATTTTTTAATTATTAATTAGTATTGTAATAAAATTAATCGGTTTTAATCTCTATTTTTTTCGGTTTAATTTCCTCGGCTTTGGGAATGCTAATACGCAATACCCCGTCTTTAGCCACGGCTTTAGCTTCACCACTCTTCACGCGCATAGGTAAGGATATGGACCTATAAAAACTGCCCGAACGAATTTCTTTACGATAATAATTTTTATCTTCAACCTCGGATTTTTTTTCAGTTTGACCCTTAATACATAAAACATCATTCTCTATAGAGATATCGACTTTTTTCGGATCAATACCGGCTAATTGCGTTTCAACAATCACCCGATCGCCTTCGTCATAAATATCAACGGCAGGCATAAATGATCCTCGTCTGGTGTTTAAAGAAAATGAAGGCAACATCCAGTCATCATCAAATCCACCAGCAAAAGGATTCCATTGAATAAGATTAGTCATATATTTATTCTCCTTATAATTTTATCAATGCCTTGGGCAATGATAATACTTTAAAATTTATTAATACGCTTTTTAGGCGCAATTTTGTCTGACACACGATTTTAGTTATTATGTCAGACGAAACTGCGGCCAAAAAATTATCTTGCAATACTTTTATTATATTGACTATTTTTGTCTATTTTATTAGTATAAAATAATATAATAATTTCGTTCTTTGGAGAAAAATCATGAAACCGGACTGGTTTGGCCTGCCTTTTCCGCAAGAAATCATGGAACAATTGCCTGTTGATTATTTGATAATTAATGCGTTGATATTGAGCAAAGCACCCACTAAACTAAAAAAATCAAAACATTTTGCGAACGCAAACAAAAAATTTGTACCTAAACGAAAATAATCAATTTTATTATTTTCGTTTTTTTTATTATAAATGAACCGTATTATTCATGAACATAAACTTCAACCTTAGCCGCCTGAATTATCCTATCGCCCATTTTGTAACCTTCTTGCACTACCTTGGCAATTTTATTATTTTCGTTTTCATTATTCGTTTTAATACGTTTAATTGCTTCATGTTCAATCGGATTGAATTCTTCGTTAACGGGATTTATAATAACCGTGCCATTACTCACCAACACATCTTCAAACTGCTTAACTACGTACATTATTCCCTGCAACCAATTGTCATGATTATTTTTGTCAGCATGATTAATGGCTGCTTTTAAATTTTCGTACACTGGCAAAAAATTCATAATCAAGCTGCCTTTTATATAATCGGCAAATTCTTCTCGTTCTTTTACTGTTTGTTTTTGCAAATTATGATAATCAGCCAGCGCGCGTTTATATAAATCTTCAAAATTATTTTTTTCAGCCTCGCTATCTTGCTTATGCGTTTTATCTTGTTTAGATGACATAATTTTCACATTTTATAATTTATTTATAATATCACTTACCAACCCCAAGCATTTTTCATAATCCATCCTTATCGGTCCGATAATACCAAACATTCCGTCGCCCACATTCCCTTTATATTTAACCGTGATAGCACCCAAAGCCGAACCAAAAGGATTTTTTTTGCCTAATAAAATCTTAGGTTCATACCCGACCTCCGTAAAAATACCGGTAATAATATCCTCAAGCTGATCAATTACTTTTGAGACATCAATGGCTAATTCATATTTTTTAAATTCAACCTGTCCTAATAAATTAGAAATGCCGGTGTAATACAGATGGTTTTTATGAATAGCCCAAAAAACGGCTAATCCTGATTTTTCCGCCAAATTTTTAGCGGCACGACGCAGGGAGTCCTCATTATCCTTATCAACTAAAAAATTGATATCATTTTTTTTAGGCTTTAAATTAGTTATATAAAAATCATAAGCCTTTTCTGTCGGCACTCTGCCGGCTGAAGTATAAGGTTGGTAAATATATCCTTTTTCCTCTAAAATAGCCATCTCATTGCGCACAGTGGCCGAGCTGTAAGGTAGTTTGAATTTTTCTACCAATAAACCAGAACTAACAGGCTCAGCTGTTCTTATATACTCCTTAATTATGGTTTTTAATAACTTTTTCTGTCTTTCCTGCATATATTTACAGTATAAAAAATTAGCACTCTTATGTCAAGAGTGCTAATTTAACTCATTTTTATCCATAATTATCATTATTTATAAATTTACATCAACATTTTTTTCATTGGAAAAATACCACTGCAACACTTTATTGGCTATGGGCAAGCTCGCGCTGGTAAGGCCGTCACTACCCTCTTCAACCAAAACAGTAATAACAACTTGAGGATTGTTAAAAGGCGCAAAACCAGTAAACCATGAATGAGGATTTTTGGTGGATGACCACTGAGCCGTACCGGTTTTACCGGCTACTTCAACCGGCACCGCTTTTAAACTTGAAGCGCTACCATAAACCACAGCATCGCGTAATCCAGCTCTGACAATATCAATATTATTCTTATCTATAAAGTCATGCCTGGTTATTTCAGGCTCAATGTTTTTAACCAACGTGTTATCACTATTCAATAAAGCCCTAACAAAATGCGGACGATAGATAATGCCGCCATTCGCAAAAAAAGATGTGTATGAAGCTACTTGCAAAGGCGTGGCAATTATATCACCTTGGCCGATGGATATATTATATGTATCTCCAATATACCATTGTTCATGCTTAGTTTCTTCTTTCCATTCTTTGGAAGGCAAAAAACCGGCAGACTCTCCGGGGATATCCACGTTAATAAAATCACCTAAACCAAACAATTTGGCATAATCTATGATTTTTTCTGCGCCTAAGCCGGTAAAATCATTATAACCGCCACCAATATTATAAAAAAATGTGTTAACCGACCATGCTAAAGCTTTACGCACATCAGTTATACCATGACCACCTGCTTTCCAATCCGGAAAAAACCAAGAATTGACCGCAATACCGCCAACGCTATTAAAACTAGTTTTAGCGTTTATAATACCCTCTTGTAGAGCGGCTGAAGCCACTATCGGTTTAAAGGTGGAACCAATGGCAAAATTACCGGCCACCGCTCTGTTAAATAAAGGTCTATTTTCATTCTGTATTAATTTTTGATAAATATCTGCTTTAATTTGACCAGAAAAATCATTACTATTAAAGGCTGGTACGCTAACCATGGCCAAAATTTCACCGTTATTGGGATTAATTACTATAGCAGAAGCTCTTTGCAGGCCGGTTTTTTCCAACTGCGTCATAATTTCTTCTTCTAATTTTTTTTGTAAATTTGAATCTAATGATAGCACTAAATTATAACCATCTTGAGCTTCTTGTTGACTGATCACGCGCTCCATTTGTCCTAAGGCGTCAACTTCAATGAAATTTTTACCATTTTGACCGCGTAATTCGCCTTCCCAATATTTTTCAATACCTGTTTTTCCCAAAAAATCAGTGAGTAAATATTCCGGTTTTAAATTTTCATATTCTTTTTCAGTTATAATACCTGTATATCCTAAAATGTGCGAGGTTGATAAAGAAGGTAAAACATATTTTCGTTTTGGCTTAACCTCCACACTTAATCCATGTATCTGATCTACCACAAGTTTTAAGCGAATAGCCTGATCATGATCAATCTCATCGGCTATAATTTGCGGTTGATAAGACTCTAACGTAATATTTTTATTTTTTACCAACAAATAATCCAAATCTTCCTCCGCCTCTATTCCTAAAATCTCACCGATTTTAACACTAACATCATCCACCTCTTTTTGATTTTTATTATTGATTATTTCCACCGGAAACACTTGTAAATAAAATATCGGGGTATTATAAACCATGACGTTTAAATCTCTATCATAAACAACTCCCCGATCAGCAAAGATTATTTTTTCTTTTACGCGATTTGAATTGGCTAAAGATGTATAATAATCTCCTTGCGTAATTTGCAAATAAGCTGTTTTAGCAAGCAATCCCGACATACCTAACGATAATAACAAAGCTAAAAGAGTTAGTTTGCCCGCTGAAATATTGCGACCAACTTTAACACCTGGGGACTCAGCTTCCCTTTGGCCCAAAATACCCTCCTCAGTCCACTGTAGTCTGTATCCAGCGGAAAGTTTGCCGTCTTTTATACCATCTTTATGAATCACGAAGGGGTTTTTGTTTTTATTAAAATTTTTGCTATATATTTTAATCATACAAGAATCTATATCAAATCTTGATAAAAAAAGTTTTTAATTTAAAACTGAAGTAATTAACAACATAAAAAATTATGGAAATAACAACTACATTAGCAATATTTTCATACAACATGCTTAAAAAATATCGCTGAGAGAAAAAAACGCTAAAAGTTGTTCGCATTGTAAAAATATTAGCCGTTAATAAAATTATTTGATGACATAATTGAAAAGATAGAGTGGCAATAATTGTTAAAAAAATAAAAGTATAAATAGATCTGTTCGTAAATAATTGCCTTAAAAAAATATGCGCCAAAAATATTGAAAACATTAAAGATATGGTATATAAACCGAATAAATTAGGTGAATAAACATCTGATAATATACCAAAAAACAATGTATTATAAAGAGCAAAATCAGCATTAACAATGATTAGCAAAGAAATGCAATATATCAAAATTAAATTTATATATGGAAAAAATAGCGGCGCCGCCGTCAAAAAACTTTGCTGTAATAAAAACAGCAGGATGGGAACAATTATAACCATTAATTTGTTAAGCATGATTCAGTTAATTAATAATAATTGACACAATACTTATGGCATTCAGGTCAGCTACTGGATTAATAACAGCTGTTTTGAATAAATTATTAGGTTCATTTTTTATATCTTGCACCTCACCCAACAAAAGCCCTTTTGGTATCTCTGGTTCCAAGCCGGAAGTAATAATAATATCATTTATATTTATAGGTTCATTTTGTGGCACAAAATCTATATTAACCGTCAAGCCCAAATCACCTTGAGTAAGTCCGCTGGGACCAATCCCTTTAGCCATGGTGGCAGCGATATGACAATTTTTATCAGTTATGACACAAGCATATGAAATCATATCTTCAGTTTTGATTATTTTGCCTATAATTACCCCATTACCAACTACAACTGGCTGATTAATTTTGATGCCTTTGGAAAGACCAGCATCAATAGTTATAATTTGTCTTTGATCAGAGTTAGTTGTTTTGCCGATAACATTAGCTAGTTTCTTTTGATAATTATATTTTTCATAAAATTGCAATTGATTGCGCAAGGATTCATTCTCATCCTGTAAAATATGCAAGGAAACATTTTCAGCTAAAAGCATCTGCAGCTGTTGTTCAAGAGCTGCATTTTTTTCCTCTAAATTTTGACTATCTCGATCGTTGTAAAGCTCGGATAACTTTATACCCTGACTGAAAAAAAACTTTTGCGCCGGATTTAAAGCTAAAGAAATATAACGTTCAACCCAGTTTAAGGCGCCGAGGTAATGCAAAAAAATTATTAATAAAGCCACTAAAAAAACGGCTATTATTTTTTTATTAGAAAAATAACGCATAAAAAATTTACAGGCACTTCAGTGCAAAAAAACTGTGCAAAAATAAAATTAACTGATTTTAATTACTCGCACTTTTTAAAAAAATATTTTTATAAAGCTCTATATCTTCCAAAATTTTACCGGTGCCACGCGCAACGCACGTGGCCGGATCGTCAGCAATACGAACCGGAATTTGAGTGGCCTGGGCTATTTCTTTATCCAAACCGCGTAATAAAGCTCCCCCACCGGTCAAAACAATGCCTCGTTCGTAAATATCTGACACCAATTCAGGGGGAGTCATTTCTAAAGTAACTTTTATATTTTCAATAATATGATAAATACTGCGCGCCAAAGCTTCACGCACTTGGCTACTATTAATAATAATCTCGCGCGGTAAACCGTTAACTAAATCGCGACCGCGCATGGGCATAAATACCTCCTCAGCCAGTGGCGAAGCCGAACCGATGCGCTTTTTAATATCCTCAGCAACTTGCTCACCGATTAAAATATTAAATTCATCGCGTGCATATTGAATAATATCCTGATTTAATTGTCGGCCACTTAAACGCATGTTTTTCCAAGTGACCACTCCGCTCAAGGATATAACGGCAATTTCAGTGGTGCCACCACCAATATCAACAATCATGTTGGCGGTTGCTTCCAATACCGGCAACCGAGCGCCAATAGCGGCGGCAATGGGTGTTTCCACTAACAAAATTTCACGAGCGCCGGCTGATTTAGTGGCGTCTTCAACCGCTTTTTTTTCTACTTCAGTTATATCTAACGGGATGCCGATTACTACGCGTGGTCGCGGAATTAAAGTAAAATTTTCACTGTGCACACGATCTATAAAATATTTGAGCATCTTTTCCGCTACTTCAAAATCAGATATTACACCATTTTGTAAAGGGTAAATAGCCATGATATGTTGCGGGGTTTTGCCAAACATTTTAGCAGCATCGAAGCCTACAGCCAACACTTCGTCGGTACGAGAATTAACCGCCACCACGGAAGGTTCGTTTATTACTATGCCCTTGTCGTTGGTAATAATTAAAGTTGAGGTACTGCCCAAATCTATTCCCAAATCTTTAGTAAATTTTCCAAAAAATTTATTCAACATAAAAAATGAATCAAAAAATAATGAATAATGAACCACAATTATGGATTAAGCCCTCCTGATTCATGATTCATGATTCATGATTCTGTTAATATTAATCACATCATTAAACGTTGCCAGTAATATTCTTTAATTTGACTAATTCTTTAACGTCATTATTCCTTTTTTTAATTTCCACGCTATCGTTATTCAAACTGCGTTCACTGACCACAATACGCACAGGGCAACCTATTAAATCAGCGTCAGCGAATTTCTCGCCAGTGGAAACATTGTCAATTCTATCATCAAATAACACTTCCATACCAGCTGCCTGCAGATCCTTATACAATTTTTCCGCGGTTAATTTTATTTTATTGTTTTCATCCGTCTCGCGAGAATTCACCTCTATCAAATGCGCTGTATAAGGAGCTACTTCCTTAGGCCAAATCAAACCTTTCTCATCATGGTAAATCTCCGTAATCGTACCCATTAATCTACCTAAACCCATACCATAGCACCCCATAATAACCGGCTTTTTCAAGCCAACTTCATCTATATATTTATAATTAAACGCTGAACTGAATCTGTCTTTTAACTTAAAGATATTTCCCACCTCAATTGATTTTTCTTTAACTAATTTTTTACTTTGACAATTAGGGCACTTGTGTTCTAAATCTTCAATAATTTCCTTATTAACCGCTATCTTACAGTCTGAACATACATAAATATCATCTTCTCCTGCATTGGTAATTGTTTGGAACTCATGCGAATATTTGGAAAAAGCTCCACCGCCGGCAAAAGTTAGGTATGTTTTTTCTAAAATGCCAGTTCTTTCAAAAATTTTGAAATAAACTTTTTGCATTTCCTTGTAAAAATTATCCAAATCCGCCTCGTCAGTATGGAAAGAATACATATCTTTCATAAAAAACTCCCGTCCGCGCAACATGCCTGACTTAGCGCGTTTTTCATTACGAAATTTATCCTGAATTTGGTATATATAAACTGGCAAATCTTTGTAAGATAAAATATGCTGTTGCGCCAATGGGACTACTATCTCCTCATGCGTAGCGCCCAACGCATATTCACGACTATCTCCACCTATCAGCTTAAAAAGCGCGTCAAAATTTTCCCAACGACCTGTTTGCTCCCAAATCTTTTTTGGGGTCAAAGCCGGCATTAAAATTTCTTGACCGCCAACTTTATCCATTTCTTCACGAATAATATTTTCTATTTTTTTCAAAACTTTAAGACCCAAGGGAAGATATGTGTAAACACCAGCAGCAACTTTATCAACAAAACCGGCCTGCATTAAAATACGTGCGTTAAAACTTAACTCATCCTTGGGAGCGTCTTTATTAGTTTTGGTAAAAAGAGTGGAAAGTCTCATATGTTTTATATTTTACTTGGTATTTCTATCACTGTCAATTTTACAAGATATTTTATCGCCAACAAAAAAAGCCCTTTCTTAAAGGCTTTTTACTTTTA
>Ga0066639_10004640_pt1 | contig 11699 bp, 19 predicted proteins | sample CryGeyCG2114_010_2_FD_59504 | JGI IMG/M metagenome (GOLD analysis project Ga0066639, IMG submission 59504) | Groundwater microbial communities from aquifer - Crystal Geyser CG10_big_fil_rev_8/21/14_0.10 | ecosystem: Environmental > Aquatic > Deep subsurface > Groundwater | place: USA: Utah... | reverse complement strand
GTGCCTCGTACTCAACTGCTGAAACAGTTGTTTTGATTAAACTTTTTTTAAAAGTTTACTAAGCTTTGATTTCTTTTGCTTCTCTTTCAGTTGAAAGCAAAATTATTACGTCTCCTTTTTTGATTATTCCTTTAACATTTCTTCTTTTTACTCTGCCTTGTTCTGGTCCTTCTAAAATTTTGCAGAGTACTTGGATTATTTCTCCATGAACTCCTGTTCTTTGGATTACTTCAACTACTTCTGCTGGTGTTCCTCCTCTTTCTGCCATTTATTCACACCTTTTTTAATTCGCTTACTTTTTTTATTACTTCTTCTAGTTCTTTTTTTGCGCTTCCTTCTTCTATTAATGCGATTGAAGCTGTTCCGACTGCTATTCCTGCTTTTTCCCCTAGTTCTTTTTTTGTTGAAATAAAACTATAAGGAATTTTTTTTTCTTCGCACAGCAAAGGCAAATGCATTACTAGTTCTTGTGGAGAAACATCTTCTGCAATAAAAATGATTTTTGCTTTTCCTCTTTCTATTGCTTTAGTTGTTTCATTTACTCCAATTCGAATTTTTCCTGTTTTGGTTACTTTTTCGATTAATTCGAATTGCTTTTCTTTTAATTCCTTGCCTACGCTGAATTTAACGTATTCTGCCATTTAAAATCAACCTCCTTGCAGCCATTTATGGCTGTTCATTGTCATCGGCAAAATGAGACTTATTAAAACGTGTGAAAAAAGCTTTTTAAAGGTATTTTAGAGGGATAATTTGAGGTTTTTCATTTATGGGTAAACCATAGCGTAATGCTTTTTTTGTTTATTTCATCTATTCTGCAGTAACCAAAGGATTCCAGCTGAACTGTGTTTCCTGTTTCTTCTTCAAGAATTTCTTTGTCTATTATTCCGTGTTTTTTGGTTGAATCATCCATTATTATTTCTGCATTGGTTTCAGATAAAATCCAGTTAATTAAAGGCTTGTTTTCAAGTTTTTGTATTCCAGTGAACTCGCCAAAAATTTGCATTTCGTCTTTTCTAATGACTCTGAAGTTTAGTGCATGCTTTAATCTCGCAATTTTTCCTATTTCTAATTTTTTAACATCTTTTTTTGAAATCAAAAAACTTTGTGTTCCTGCTTTTAATCCATAAACTCTTACTTGATCAGGGTAATCAGGATGCAATGGCTTTTCTATTTCCATTTCAGGAATAAAATTCACTTCTAACCTGATTGGCTCTTCAATAAAATAATATCTGTCTGATTTAGAGTCAATAAAACTTTTGTTTAAGTCAATTATTCTGTTAAAATCAATTGTCACATCAGAGCTTTTTACTCCAATTTCTTTAATTATTTCTTTGATTGTTTTAGCTGAAAAACCTCTTCTGCGAAGCGCTTGAAGTGTGCCTAATCTTGGGTCATCCCATCCTTTATACATTCCTTGTTCTATTCCTTCTTTTATTTTTGAAGTGCTTAACACCATTTCTTTTAGTTTGATTCTTCCTGTGTGAAATGTATGCGGATAAATCCATTTGAAGTAGTCATACAAGAATTTTTGTTTTTCAGCGTTTTGTGCATGTTCTTGCCCTCTGATAATTAGTGTTACTCTTAGTTCATGGTCGTCTATTGCTGAAGCAAAATTATATGACGGCCATACATGATATTTGTCTTTTACCCTTGGGTGCTCTGGATTATCAACTATTTTTGCTGCCCACCAGTCTCTTAAAGAAGGGTCTTTTGAATTCAAATCTGTTTTAATTCTTAGTACTGCTGTTCCTTCTTTTATTTCATGTGAAAGCATTTTATCAAATTCTTTTGCTTGTTCTTTTGCATCTTTTTCCCTGCAACTACATCCTTTATTTTGGTCAATTAATTCTTTCCATTTTTCTTTTTCACAAAAACAAACATATGCTTTTCCCATTGAAATAATTTTTTTCATAAAAGCATAATATACTTCCATTCTGTCTGAAGCAAAATACATTTCATCTACTTTTACTCCAAGCCAGTCAAAATCTTTTTTGAATACTATTTCAGGGTTAGCCATTGGTTTTTTTACTTTTGGGTCAGTGTCATCAAACCTTAAAATAAATTTTCCATTATATTTTCTTGCATATTCATGAGAATTTAATAAAGCTCTTGCGTTTCCTAAATGAATTGGCCCATTTGGATTTGGAGCATATCTTGTTACTACTTTTTCTTTGTCTGCCCAGTCTAACTGCATTTCTTCTTTATGTTTTCTTTCAGGCAGTTCATCAAATGAATCAAATGAATTGAATTTTTCTTCTAATTCTTTTTTGTCCATTGAATTAACTTTTTCAACTATTTCAGTTATTTCTTTTATTTCTACACTTAAATTTTTAGCTAGATTTTTGTCTATTGCCATTAGTTTTGAAATAACTGCTTTTAGTTCTGCTTTGCCTTGGTGTTCTATTGCATTTTTTACTGCATACTTTAAAGTTAATTGCTTTAAAAGTTCATCCATGATTTATTCCTTCAATTACTAAATCTGAATAAAATTAGTTTTAATTTTATGCTTTAGCTTTTTTTGCAGCAAAACTGGTTGTTTGGACAAAAATTGTCTTTTGTTGTGTATCCTTCAGCACAGGTTTCTGAAGAGCATATTCCGTTTATTTCATCACAGGTTTTTTCTTTTGGCTGAATTGCTTTTCCAACTGGATCTCCACCAATAACATTTAACAGTAAAACAGCAGTTAAAATCACTAAGACAAATGTTCCATATCTTTTTGCCTGGCCTTTTTCTATTGCGTCTTTTAATTTGCTTAAATAATTCATTTCTGTTTTTTCATCCATAATATCACATTAGTTTTTTGTATATTTAAATTTTACTTTTATTTCTCCCATTTTTGGCTGAAATGAGTTGATAAAGCGTCAATTAAACTCTTGTTTTGAAGTATTGCAAAATAATATCTTTGCTTTTGTTCTTTGAAGTCATCTAATCCTAAAACAATTTTTTTTCCGTCAATTACAAAAGCATTAAGTGAATGAACTGAATTTTTTGAAGAAACCGCTGAACCAAAAATTTTGTTTATTTCTTTATCACTGTGAATTAATTGAACATTAACTTTGTTTTTTACTGCTTTAGCTAAAGCTTCATCCAAAAAAATTCTTTTTTCTTTTATTTCAGTGAAACCTATTACGTTTTTTTTTGCTTTTAAAATCTCTGATGCAAGAATTCTATCAAAATCAGTTAAACTTTTCACTCTTAAAACATTTTCTTGTGTTTCATTTATTTCGTTAAATTTTATTCCTTGCTTTAGTTTTAATGCGTTTTCTTCTATTTCTTTGAATTCTTTTCTTTTTACTTCAATTAGTTTTTCTATTACTTTATTTGATTCAATTGACTGAAACTTTTTTGGTCTTCCGTGCAAAGGAATAACCAAACCTTTTTTTTCAAGTTTTTCAAGCACATCATAAACTCTTGTTTTTGGAATGTCTGTGTTTCTGCTGATTTCCGGTGCCTCTAAAGCCCCTTTTTCAATTAAAGACAGAATTGCTTTGGATTCATATTCAGTTAAACCCAGTGAATTCAGATAAGAAACAGTTTCAGAGTTCATACTCTAAACAAAGACAGAAAGGAATTTAAATTTACTCTTTACAGTGAACTAATTAGGCATTAATCCATTCTCTTAGATTGTCCTGTAAAACAAACTTTTTGTGCTTTAATTCCTCAGTATTTCTTGCTCCAATTAAAAACATTGAAATAACCAGTTCTTCTTTAAATGAATCCAACAAATTTTCAACTGATTTTTCGTTTCCTGCATTTCTGATAGCAGGAACAGCTATTCCTGCTAAATCTGCTCCTAATACAAGGCTTTTACACACATCTAATCCATTTCTTATTCCGCCAGAAGCAATAATCTTTTTTTTAGAAGCTTTTTTTGTAAACAAAACTGAGGCAGCAGTCGGAATCCCAAACTCGCCAAAAACTTCTCCTAATCTTTTTTTTCCATGCAAAATTGAATCAATTTTGACAAAAGAAGTTCCTCCTCTTCCGGCAACATCAATTGCATTGATTTTAGTTGAATCAAGTTTTTTTGCGGTTTCAAATGAAATCCCGTTTCCGACTTCTTTAACTATAACAGGAAAATTGCTTTGTTCAGCAAAATTTTTAATGCTGTTAAAAACTTCAGAAAACCCTTTTGTTTTTGAGTTCTGCATTAATTCCTGTGCAGAATTCAAGTGAACTGAAACTGCATCAGCCTGTATTTCTTCAGCAAAATCATCAATTTTTTTTGCAGAGTGTTTTGCCAGTTCTAATGCCCCTATATTTGCTTCCAAAAAAATTGAAGGGCAATATTTTCTTAATTTGAAGAATTCTATTTTAGATTTGTTTTCTAACCCTGCTCTCATTGAACCCAAAGCAAAACCAATGCCTTTTTTTTCGCATGCCAAAGCAATGTTTTTATTTAATTCAAAAGATTTTTTTGTTCCTCCTGTAATTGGTCTGATGCAAAGCGGGAAAGAAAATTTTTTTCCCAAAAAAGTTGTTTGGGTTTTAATTTCAGTTAGTTCACAATCCAATAACGGATTATGTATAAGTTCAATCTCTTCGAATAAACTTGTTTTTCTGAATTGGCTTTCTTTTTTCATTGCAGTTTTTAAATGCAAATCTTTTCTTTTTTCTGTTTTCATTCAAAAAACCCTATTGAAGCATAAGCTACAACACTTGAATTATCCCCTGTTGTTTTTCCTGAATTGCTATAATCTATGAGTTCAGCTTTTTTTATGCCTTTCTTTTTGCAGTATTGCATTAAAACTTCTATTGCTGAGTGCCCGCAAATGCTTAACCTTTCATTTTTAACAAGCTCGTGAAATCCTTTTACATTCATTTTTTTGATTAATTTAATTGCCTTGAAATCGTTTTCTTTTGCTTTTTTTGATGACAGAAAATGAGTGAAATCGCTTGAAGCAATCACTGAAAACTTTTTTCCAAGAATTTTTTCTGTTTCAATCAATGTTTCTGCCAGTTTTTCAAGTTCTTCAGAATTTTCTGTCATTAAAGTAATTGGAACAATCTTGAATTCTTTAAACAGATACTGCAAGAAAATCAGTTGAATTTCAATTGAATGTTCTTGTAAATGAGCTATTTCATCTTTTTTTGCTTTTGAATTTAATTCAGTTATTTTTTCAACAGCTTTTTTGTCTATTTCTGTTTCTCTTAAAGGAGTAACCCATGTTCCTTCCGGATAAACTGATATTTTTTCTCCGTAACCAGTGTGATTTGGGGAAAGAATCACAACTGTTTCAGGTTTTTGCATTAAAGAATAAGAATATGAGGCAGTCTGGCCTGAATAAATTGTTCCTGCGTGAGGTGAAATAAAATAATTAGTTTTTTTTGAAGTTTTTTTCACTTTAGAAAAAAAAGTTTTTAATTGAGTAATTATTTCTTGTTTGTTTTTTGGATAAAAGCTTCCTTTAATTACTGCTTCTCTTAGCATAATAAAAAAATGGGAAAATGTTTTTTTAAAGAGTGTTTTTGTTAAAGATTTTTTTTTAAACGGTTGTTTTATTAGTATCTTTGATTTGATGAACTTTCTCTTCTGTTTGTTGGACCGTCTCTTCTGTCTGAAGTACTGTCTCTTCTAAGTTGTTTTCCGCCTTTTTTTCCTCTTCTTTTTGCTTCTGCAGTCCTTTTTTCTTTTAGTAATTCTTCTTTTCCTTCTTTTATTTTGTATTCAAAGTCTTCAACTGTTACTTTGAATTCTTCTTCGTTTTTTATTTCTTTTCTTTCAGTTAAAGTTTTTTTTGCAAGCATCCAGTAAACTAATGCAAGGCTTTTTCTTCCTTTGTTGTTGACTGGAATAATTAAATCAACATCTTTTGTGTTGTTGTTTGTTGAACATAAGGCTATTATTGGTATTTTCAGTTTTTTTGCTTCTTTTATTGCCTGAAAATCTGAATCTGGTTCAGTTACAATTAATAAATCTAATTCAAGAAATTTTTTTCCTTCTGGATTAGTAAAGCTTCCTGGAATAAATCTTCCAGTTAATGCTTTTCCGCTTGTTGCTTGAGCAAACTGAATTACCGGAGTTTTTCCGTACAATTTTCTTGATGCAACAATTATTTTGTTTTTATCGTATTTTGAAATAAATTTTGATGCTATTTCTATTCTTGAGTCAAGTGTTTGAATATCCATTACTTTTAATCCATCATCTCTTCTTTTATAAATATATTTTTTCATTCCGTCTGTTTTGTATTTTGTTCCAATATGGGCGCCTGTTTTAAGGTATTTTTCTGAGTCAGTACTTTCATTCATTTTTTATCCCTCATTTGCTGTATTTTATTATATCGTCCATTAAATCTACGTGGCTTAAAAGCATTCTTCTGCAGCAATATCTGTCTATTCCTAAACTGTTTAATATTTCTTCTGCGTTTTCTCCTTTTGAAACTCTTTTAGCAAATTCTTCGTAATATTCTCCTACAACTTTCCCGCATGAAAAGCATCTTACTGGAATTATCATTTTCATTTCACCTCTTTGAGCTCTGCTTCTTTTTTCTTGCTTTTGTTCCCAATGGTTTTTTTGGTTCAACTCTTCTGTGGTCATCAACCATCAATAATCTATCATATTTAATGTATTTTTCTTTTAGTTTTTTGTCGTTAGTGTATTCAACTATTGCTTTTGCTATTGCGCTTCTTGCTGTTACTGCTTGGCCCATAAAGCCTCCGCCTTTTACATTGATTTTAATGTCTGTTTCTTTTATTAAATCTCCGGCCAGTTTTATTGGCTCTAAAATCATTTCTTTAACATAATATGGCTGAACAAATTCGATTTTTCTTTTGTTTAAAGTTATTTTTCCTGTTCCTGTTTTGATTACTGCTCTTCCAATAGCTCTTTTTTTCTTTGATTTAATCATCATTCCATATTTTTTGCTTCTTTTTGCCTTTTTTTTCTTTTTTTTTGATGGTTCTGTTTCTTCGTCTTCTGTTGCTTTTTCTTTCATTTCCTCAAATTCTTTTTTTATTTCTTCTTTTTTCTTTTCCTCTTTTTTTTCAACTGGTTTTTCTTTTATTTCTTTTTTATTTTCAGCAGGAATTTCTTTTTTAAGTTCTTTTGTTTTTTCTTGTGTTTCTTTTTTTTGGGCTTCTTCTTTTTCTTTTTTAACTGGTTCTTTTTTTGTTTCTTCTATTTTTTCATTTGTTTTTGATGAAACTTTTTCTAAAATTTTCTTTTGTTCTGTTTCAGTCATTTAATCACCATTTTGCTCCAAGCAATTTGCTTATTTCCCCTAATTGAACTGTTTTTTCGTTTGTCTGGCTTTTTGCTTCTTTTATTTCAAAAAAATCTTTTTTGTTGAATTCTTCTGGTTCTCCAATATAAACTTTAAGTTTTTTTCCTGCTTCTTTTCCTCTTTTGTTTTTTTTGGGAAGCATTCCTGTTACTGCTTTTTTGAATAATGCATCAGGTCTTCTTGGGTATTTTGGGCCATAATTTGGGTTAGAATGAACTGAAGCATCAACTTTTTTCTTGTATCTGCTTAAAATAAATTCTTTTGATCCGGTAATTAATACTTTTTCTGCGTTAACTACCTCAATTTTTTCCCCGTTTAAGAGTTTTTCACTTATTTTTGATGCAAGTCTTCCTAATATGAGTCCTTTTGCGTTTATTATCATTTTATTCACCTATTTTACCAGCATTAATTCTTTTGCGTCAATTTTGATTGCTTCCTCTAAACTTAATACTTTTCCGTTTTTTGCTTTAATTTTTTCTGCTGCTGTTTCAGAGAATTCTAATGCAGCAACATTTAATTGTTTTGTGATTTCTCCTTTTCCCAATACTTTTCCTGTAACTAAAAAAGTTTTATTTTGGAATTTGTTTGATAATTTTTCTATTTTCCATAAGTTTATGCTTAATCTTTTTCTTCTTGGAGCGTTTATTCTGTCAGCTACTTCTTTCCATATCTTTTTATTTTTTCCTTCTTTTTTTAGAAAGGAAATTAATTTTTTTGTTTTTTCTTTTGTTGGTCCAGTTCTTTTCATTTTTATCACTTTATTTTTGGAAATTTTTTATTTTGTTTTTGATTAAACTTTTTTCTAAAAGTTTTTAGCAGTGTTATTGAAAATAGCACGCTCTCTTCGCGCGAGCAGGCGCGAAGATGCAGGAGGAGAGATTCGAACTCTCGAAGGCACTAAGCCACAGGATCGCTTAAAACATTAAAATAATGTTTTTGCCCAAGCAAACTTTTTTGATACAACTTTTTTTCTAAAAAGGTTGTGTTTTCTTAAGTCCTGCCCCGTTGACCGCTTGGGTACCCCTGCATTATACTATTTTGTGCTTAATGCTTTTCTTAACCCTTCTGTTTTTTCTTTTATTTCTTGTGCTGCTTGAATTAAGATTTCTTTGGGTTCCATACCTCCAAATGATTCTAAATTTATTGTGAATAAATCTTTATCGTAATTATAGCTTAGTACTCCTGAAATCCATTTTGTGTGGGTTTTTCCTGAATCAACTACTGCATCCATTTCTGCTTTTAGTTTTTGACCTTTCCCTAGTTTTAATATTGGAATTTTTTTGTCTACTACTTCTATTTTTGGGTCAGTGCTTCTCACGTCTTTTGAGTAAACTGTACAAGGCCCTTCTTTTTCTATCATTAATGTCACTTTGTCTTTTGTTTTGTATGTTTTTGGGTCTCCTTGAATTGGAAGCATTCCCATTCTGTGTGAAAGCATTTCATTGAACATTACTGAAGTGTTTTCATAAATATTTATTGAGTCTACTGCAAAGCTTTTAACATTTGTTTGAATTGCTCTTCTTATGCCGTTTACAAATGCAGGGTTAGTGCCTTTTAATTGGAATTTTATTTTTCTATCCCCTTTTTTTATTTGTTTTATTTCCATTCAATCACCAACTACTTTTTCTTTCCTCTAAATCTTTTCTTTTTTCTGCATCCATTGTGTGGCAGTGGAGTAACATTTTCTATTGTTCTTATTCTTAATCCTGCTCTTGTTAAACTTCTTATTGCTGCTTCTGCTCCTTGTCCAGGGTTTTTTGATCTTATTCCCCCTTGACCTCTTACTTTAACTATTACTTCTGTTATTGATTTTTCTTTTGCTTTGTCTGCTACTATTTCTGCTACTTTCATTGCAGCATAAGGGGATCCTTCTTTGTGTTGTGCTTTTACTACTACTCCTCCGGAACATTGTGCTATTGTTTCTTGTCCTGTAATATCAGTCAATAAAATTATTGTGTTATTATGTGATGCATAAATATGAATTATTCCTTTTTTGCTCATTTTTTGTCTCCCTCTTTAGGTTTTTCTTCAGTTTTTTGCTCTTTTTTTTCTATTGGCTTTTCTTCAACTTTTTTCTCTTCTTTAACTGGTTTTTCTGTTTTCTTTTCTTCTTTTTTTTCATCAATTTTTTCTTTTTTGATTTCTTTTGGTTTTTCTTTTACTTCAACTTTTTCTTTTTTTTCAATTGGAGTTTCTTTTTTCTTTTCTTCGATTTTAAAAACTTTTTCTTCAAAAGAGGATTGTTTAAAATCTTTTTTGATTTCTTTTGTTGGTTTTTCTGTTGTAAGTTTTAATGCTTTTTTGTAGTAAGTTATTTTGCTTTCTTCTTCTGCTTTAACTATACATGAAGGGGTTTTTACTTTTTTTCCGTTTATTGCAATATGCCCGTGTACAATAAATTGTCTTGCTTGTTTTGGGGTGTTTGCCATTCCTTTTCTCCAAATAATTGTTTCAAGTCTTCTTTCAAGGAATTCTTCTATTTTTAATCCTAATACATCATCTAATATCGCGTTTCCTTTTAGTATTCCTATTGCTTTTAGGCTGTCAAGCAATTCTTTTTCTCTTTTGAGTCTTTTTTCTAATTCTAATGCTAATAGTTTTCTTGCATTCTGTCTTTTCTTTTTTAGCATTTTTTCTGTCATCCAAAGCTCTTTTTTGTTTTTTAATCCATAGTCTTCTTTTAATTTTCTTTCTTCTTCTAGCCTTGTGCTATCCCAAGGTTTTCTTGGTCTGCTAAATTTACTTTTTAATTTCTTTGGATCTCCCATTGTTATTCACCTATTTTTTTGCATCCTTTTTTTGTACTCCTACTGCTGGTCCTTTTCCTCTATGAGTTGATTTTGTTTTTTGTCCTCTTACTGTTAACCCCCAGCCTCTTCTTAGTCCTCTGTAACTTTTTATTTTGCTCATTCTTTGATGGATGTTTCTTTCATCAAAATCTAAATCTGCCATTATTAAGTGTTTGTCTTCTCCTGTGTCATATTCTTTTTGTCTGTTTAAGTTCCATAAAGGAACCTTGAATTTTTCCGGGTTTAATACAATTTCTTCTAATTTTTTGTCTTTGTCTTCTGGTAATTCTCCCATTTTTGAATCCCATTTTATTCCTGTTTCTTTTTCAAACATTTTGGCTATAATTTTTGCTATTCTGTGGCTTACCCCTTTTATTTCCATTAATGCTTTTGGGATTTTTGATTTTCCATTTAAATCTTTGTTTGCTATTCTTACTATTAATCTTAATTCTGCCATTTAATTACACCTTTTTTATTTCTTTTGTCGGATACAAATGCCTGATGTTTATTTTTCCTTTTTTTACTTCTTTTCCTTCTACAAAAGCATAGTTTCCTTTAACTGAAGTTACAACTACTTTTTTTCCTGTTTTTCTTCCTTTTCTTATAATACATATTCTGCCTGAATCAATTAACTGCATAATATCACTCTTTGTGCATTTTCTCCAAATATTTTTTTATTATTCCAATTATACTGTCTTGTTCTAGTTTGTCAATGTTTACAACTAAATCATAAACTTGTAAATCATAAATATTTATTCCATAATTATTCAAAAAACTTTTTTCTTGTTCTCTTTCTTTCATTTCAATTGAGTCTATTGCTTCTCTCATTGGAATTTTTTGTTTTTCTGAAATTGTTTTTGCCCTTATTTTTTTATAGGATTTCAAAAAAACTTTTAAATCTGCATTATTTATTGTCCATGCTCCTAATGTATGGTCAATTATTATATCGTTTTTTTTGGCTTCTTGTTCTATTATTTGTTTTATTTTTTCAGTGAATTCTTCTTCTTTTATTTTTTCTATTGGCAAGTTTGTTTCTACTGCAATTCTTTTTTTTATTTCATTAGCTGAAAAATATCTTAATCCTACTTGTAATGCCAGCAATTTGCTTAGTTCTTTTGTTTCTGTTCCTGGAAAGCTTGTTATTGTTATAATCATTTTATCATCTCAATCATTTGTTTTACATAGTTTTTTGTTTTTAGTTCCAAGTCTTGTTCTTTTTTTTCTTTTGAAATTATTTTTATTGCTTCATCTGTTATTTGTGTTCTGCATTTTGAACATAACATTCCTCCAAATGCTACTGAAGGCCTTTTTTGTGTTTTGCTTAGCTTACTTATTTTTCCAATTGATTTTGAGTGTGGTGTTCCATGCAGTACGTTTTTGCATAATGCACATGCATGCTTTGCTTTTTTTTCTTTGGTGTAATACGCCTTGCTTTTTCCTTTAATGCTTTTTCTAAATTTTTTTTTCTTGTTTTTGTCTTTTGGTTGAGTCATAAAATCCCTTTGTTTATTTCATTTCACTTTTTTCTACTGCTTTCATTATTAAATTAAATACAATGCTGAATCCAATGCTTGAAATAATATACCATACAATGTGCGGCGGAAAGAAAAATTGCGGCACAATCCAGCCAAATACATTAAATGTTTCTTCTTTGTATGCACTTACAAATAAATAAAATATTGGAAT
>Ga0066639_10004639_pt1 | contig 11701 bp, 13 predicted proteins | sample CryGeyCG2114_010_2_FD_59504 | JGI IMG/M metagenome (GOLD analysis project Ga0066639, IMG submission 59504) | Groundwater microbial communities from aquifer - Crystal Geyser CG10_big_fil_rev_8/21/14_0.10 | ecosystem: Environmental > Aquatic > Deep subsurface > Groundwater | place: USA: Utah... | reverse complement strand
ATCACATATTTTTTAGGGGTTAGGGGTAGGGTCTGGCCTAAAAAATATGTGATTGATGTATGGTTTCGTGATTCAGGGTGATAGAATTGATCCATGAACGAAAATTTAGAATTAAAAAATAGAACTGAAAGGCTGATCGGTATGGAAGAAGCTCCGGACGAAGCCGATATTTTCTGGTCTTTGTCCGCTTATGTCTTGTTTTTTATTCCGTTATTTTCCAGAAAGAAAAAGCATGACTTTGTTCATTACCATTTGAAACAAGGTTTTATTCTTTTTCTGGTTTTGGTCATCGTATGGGTTTTGTCCTCTTTCACAACCATATTCGCGATAAAAGTAATTATTTTCTTGCCAGTCTTTGTGCTTTGGTGCATCGGCATCATCAATGTTTTCTTGGGCAAAAAAAATCCCTTACCGTTGGTCGGTTGGATAGCTAAGATTCTATAAAAATGTTAAAAGAGAAAATAGCTTTTGCTGTTGTAATCGCCACAATAATTTTAGGTAGTTTACTTTACGTAAATCAAAAATATTTTTCTACCGAAGAAAAAGATGAGACAGCCTGCCCGGCCGATGCCCTGCTTTGTCCAGATGGTTCTTATGTCGGACGTCAAGGCCCTCTTTGCGAATTTGAAGAATGTCCCAGTCGGCCAGAAACGATAGAAGCACCGGCTGAAAAAGATTTTGAAAATTCAGAAATTGACTTAAAGATCGAATAATACACTCTTCCAAGAGTAAATATTTCTTAATATGCCGCCTGACTCTCCCATAGAAAAAAGTTTTAAACTTACGCCCTACCAAAAAAAGAGTCTGGAAAAATTTGGAATAAAAGATTTGAATGATCTTTTGCATTTTTTTCCTGTAAAGTACGGAGTTTCATTTCCTCGTCGGCAGATTTCTGAACTACAAAATGAAGAAAAAGTTACGGTTTACGGCATATTGTCAGAATTAAAAACTGGTAAAACCTGGAAAACCCACAAACCTTTTGCTAAAGCGACTTTGGCAGACGGCACAGGTAAAATAAAAATCACCTGGATTCATCAACCTTACATAGCCAAGATGTTTAAAGAAAACTCTTTGGTGAAAATTTCTGGGAAAGTCCGCGAGAAAGACGGATCTTCTTTTTTCATAAATCCAGAAATTGATAAAGCAAAAGATATTCCTTTGCCAATTTTAGGAGAGGACAAAAAAGATACTTTTTTGGAGTCAACTTATAAAGAAACTCAATGGATAAGTTCTAGGTGGCTGCATTACGCCGTCCAAAAAGTTTTTAAAACCGGCATATCAGAAAAAATGGTTGATCCATTACCAGCAAACATCTTAAGCAAATACAACTTGCCCGCTTTGAAATCGTCACTAATCTGGATTCATCTTCCTAAGAAACCAAATGACTTTTTGGCTGCCCGAAAGAGATTCGCCTTTGAAGAAGTCTTTTTTATCCAACTGGAAAAACAGCGAGAAAGAAAACGTTATGAAAGCAGGCAATCTTTTAAAATCAACAAAAATATCGAAGATCTAAACGAACTTGTTTCAAAGATGCCGTTTAAACTGACCGAGGCACAAGAAAAAGCTGTCTCGGATATTTTCAAAGATTTTAAAAGAGATTTTCCGATGTCGCGCCTTCTTGAGGGAGACGTCGGAAGCGGGAAAACCGCTGTCGCGGCAATCACTTCTTACGCGACTATCACTACTCCCCCTCCGAACAATAGATTCGGACAACTGCAAGTAACTTATATGGCGCCGACTGAAATTCTTGCTAACCAACATTTTAAAACCTTTATCGAACTCTTCGCCGGACTAGGAATTAAAGTGGGGCTTATCACGGGAAGTGGCTGTAAAAAATTTCCTTCCAAAGTTAATCCCAAAGAAGCAACCGACATATCGAAAACTCAACTTTTAAAATGGGTGGCCAATGGAGAGATACCTATTCTTATTGGCACTCACGCCCTTATTGAAAAAAAGGTCACTTTCAAAAATTTGGCTTACGTAATTATTGACGAGCAACACAGATTCGGAACAGAACAGAGAGCCCGCTTAAGAAAAAAAGACGGATTTTTGCCCCATCTTCTCACCATGACAGCGACTCCTATTCCCCGGACTTTGGCTTTAACAATTTACGGGGATTTGGATTTGACTCTCCTTGATCAAATGCCTTCCGGCAGAAAACCGGTTATAACCGAGGTTGTCTCCCCCTCAAAACGAGCAGAAACTTACGAGAAGATCCGAAAAGAAATAGAAAATGGACGCCAGCTTTATGTTATTTGTCCGAGAATAGATGAACCGGACCCAGAAAAAGAATTGGCTCTGAACGCCAAATCAGTAACAGAAGAAGCCGCCCGATTAAAGAGAGAAGTTTTTCCTGAACATGAGATTGGAATACTCCACGGCAAACTTAAAAAAGATGAGAAAGAAAAAGCAATGGAAAAATTTTCTAACAACCAGATAAAAATCTTATGCGCTACTTCCGTGGTCGAAGTCGGAGTCAATGTACCAAACGCAACAATGATAATTATCGAAGGCGCGGAACGTTTCGGTCTGGCCCAACTTCACCAATTGCGGGGAAGAGTTTTGCGCAGCACTCATCAAGCTTACTGTTTTGTTTTTAGTGATTCGAAATCTAAGAATTCTCTGGAACGATTAAAAGCACTTGTAAAAGCTAAAAATGGTTTTGAATTGGCAGAATTCGATCTGAAACACCGAGGCGCCGGAGAACTTTACGGAGCTAAGCAATGGGGCATAACCGATTTAGGAATGGAAGCGATAAAAAATATTAAAATGGTTGAAGCGGCCAGAAACGAGGCTCGCCTGATTGCCGAAACAGACCCGGAACTTTCAAATCCAGAACATGCGCTCCTCAAGAAAATTTCGGAGAGCCGAAAAGGAGTTCATTTTGAGTAACACGCTGAAACCCCATAAACAATAAACACGACAGTCGACTGTCGTGTTTATTGTTTTGGTGCGCGTGGTAGGACTTGAACCTACAACCGACCGCGTATAAGGCGGTTGCTCTGCCATTGAGCTACACGCGCAATGTAAATTCAATACATAATACAATAGCACTTAAATTTGGGAAACCTCTCCTTCTCGGAAGTATCTTAAGGCTTCTAGAACATACTCATTTAAATCTCTATTATAGACAAGCACATTACATGTTCCCTTCCCGAAACCATTTTTATAACTTAACCCTGCTAACTTAGATTTCTTTATATACACCGGGCTGAAACAGTCTTTTGGCAGTTTTAGTTGTGTTCTCCAATAGCCCACAGACTCCTTTCCATCCATATCACTGTATATATGAATTCTGACGTTCACCTTATCAATAGGAATATTGATTACCTTTAACCATTTGATAAAAAACCTTAACATTGCTGGGTCTGTGTTGGCAATTGCCGTTGTTGTGTAAGCGGTTTTGTATCCCTCTCCCCAATACAAAAATAACCCTGCCAGAAAAATTTCTCGTTTACTTAATTCGCCAATATCTTTCTTAACTATTTTATAGACTCCTGCTAATCTCACCTCCTTCTTTTTTCTCATTGTGTTCCGAAAGTTTTCTATCCTCCTTGGGTTGAGATCTCGCAACTCTCTGATTCTTTCAGGTGAAAGAGGATGATCGGCCAACCATCCACTTAACGTGCTCTTACTCAAACCAAGTTCTTTTTTGATTTGGCTATAGCTCATCCCTTTAAGACGAAGTTGTATAGCTTTTTCTTTGTCTTTACGCCTTGCCATATAAGAACCATTATATACTATATCAAAAACAGTATCACAAAGGTTCACAAATATGAATCGGGTTGGTTAAGATTGATGCTTATCTGCTATTTCTTGCTCAATCGAAGCACGATCACGGCCGAATTTCAAATAAGAGAGTTCTTTTAATTTGGAAACGATTTCCGGACGGCCGGATTTAGGCAAAGGAATTTCTACACTAAAAGGAGTGACCGGACGGCCCCTGACTAAAAGTTTCAGATAGGCGTTGTAATTATCAATATTCATCAAGTCTTTAGCGGAAAAAATCGGAGCAAACTGTTTCTCTAAATATTCGGCGTCATCGCTTCCAACTCTGAAAGCGGCTATCGAACCGACGTTGCCAAAAACCGAATCTTTGATACCTTCTTCGAGCTGAGCGATAAATTGGTGAGCAATTGTTAAAGACAATCTATATTTTCTGGCCTCAGAAAGAATAGTCGAGATTGAATCGGTTGTGACGTTTTGAAACTCGTCGATATAAAGATAAAAAGGTGAAAGGCCCGAAGTCTCAACTCGGGAAAGTGCCGCCATCAGAATTTTACCAACGATAATTAATCCTAAGAGATTGCTGTTGATATCGCCGAGTCGTCCTTTAGCCAAATTAACCAGAAGAATCTTTCGATTATCCATGATCTCGCGGAAATTCAGAGCTGATTTTTCCTGCGCCACAATCGGCCGCATAATATCGTTCGCTAGAAAAACATCGAATTTGCTCGTGATGTAGGGAACAATATTCGCCAAGGCTGCTTCTCCCCCTGCTTTTTCGGCCACTTCCCGCCAGAATTGAAAGACTATCGGATTTTTGCAGTGTGAAAGTTTAAGATCTCGATACGCTTTGTTGGACATCACTCGAGAAACATCTAAAAGAGTATTTCCGCTATCCGGATCCTCGATGACAAGCATCGTCGCATTCCTAAAATACTGTTCGAACATTGGACCCATTGATTCCGGCGCATCCCCGTAAAGTTTTTGGAAAATACTGAAAAGTTCATTGACTACGAAAGTCTTCTGCTCTGGGAAATTGGGATTGTATTCAAGCATATTAAGCCCCATCGGTCTTTCAACGTGTCCGGGATCAAAATAGATGACATCTTCGTATCTCTCTTTGGGGATATTAGCCAAAATATCGATAATATCGACACCGTGTGGATCAATAAAACAAACACCGTTACCGGCTTCGATATCTTGATTGATCAAATTTTTTAAGAGAGATGATTTTCCGGTGCCGGTCTGACCGATAACATACAAATGACGCAAACGATCTTCGTTAGTGATTCTCGCCACTGTTTCAATATTGCGATGTTTGTTTACTCCCAAAACCATGCCTTCGGACGGCAAGCCGGATGGCGCCGAAGCAGAACCGGCTTTAGACCGTTTAAGTTGCGGAGCACTTTTTACCGCCTCGGTATTCAAGTGCATGATGCTGGTCAACTCTTTAATATTTAAAGGCAGAGCTTGATCCTCTCGAAACATTCTCCACGAAAAATCTTTTAATACCTGAGAAAGTTTGCCGCGAGAAAGACGATTAAATTTAAATTTATTACCTTGGGTATTTTCAAATTGATTAAAAGCGGATTCCAGATCAGAAAGAATAGAATTTGCTTCTGCTGCAGTTCTTGAAGAAGCCACCAAACGAATATTAGTTTGGAATATCGGAGAAGAAACTTTCTTTTGGATGTTTTCTACCGCCTTAGCATTAATATCCTCTTCCCTCGGAGCAGGAGAACCGTTCTCCGTCTTGGTCTTCTTTTTCTTGCTCGGTCCAAATCCTTCTTTAAGAACGTGGAATATTTCTCCCGTTAGACTGGTAGGAATATTTATAGCCTCCTTCATCGTTTTGCCTTTCTTTATTTGCTCAAGAGCATATTTAAATTTTTGAAGAAGCCGATCCCCGCCAGCCGGGCTGAAAATAATTTGAACCGCGGCTCCCTCCCCTTCTTTATCCACTTTGGAAAAACTGCTGAGAAGAGCATTCAAGGGATCGAAGTCAAAATCTTCATAAGTTTTAATGGGAAAAATTGGTTTATTCACAAATTCAGCAACTGAGGCGACAGAGCTGCCCGCTTCGTTAAAAACATTGTAATCATCTGCGCGTTCAATAACCTTGGCATTAGGAAAAACTGAGAGAATTTGCTTTTCAAACATTTCGCTTTTAGCCGAGGGGACCGAAATATAAAAACTAAATTCTTCTTCAGATGCAGGCATGGCGAGCTCAATTGAAAAATAACTCGGCCATTTGCGCGGGTCGTGAATGGAAAGCATGCCGGCATAAAACTGCTCCATTGATGAAATTAATTCTTTTAGGGGCCGTTTTTCCTCATTCTTGGCTTTGTATTCTTCGGGCAGAAGCACTTCGAAAAGAGTCATGTTAATAGCCTGATACATCGGCTCGCGCTCTTTGAGATTGGCTTCCCAACCGATTTTTACATATTGAACAAGAAAACGATGGAAATCGTCTTCCAAATGAGGATTGCCCATTTTATCCAGCACCGCAAAAGTATTTTTTATACCTTTGGCTTCCAGAATATTAGACAGTTCGGATATTTGCCGGTCGTGAGGTTCCGGCTTCAAACCTTCGATAATCCCTTGCTGTTCTTTAGAAGAAATTGCAATGAGAGGGCCTTTATCTGTTTCTTTCCGATATTCTTTGATTTCCTTAGATATAACCTCTTCGGTTTTCGGCTTTTCTTTTAAACTTTCGAATTCCCGCTCTTTCTCGCGAATTCTTTCACGCAAATATTTGAGTTCATCTTCCGGGCTCTCAAATTTTTCCGGGTACTTATTAAAAGCTTCTGACATATGTTAATATTGGTATGTTTCTAATATAAACATATTTATCATCATACCTTGAATCAGATTATAATTAAATACTATGGGATTTGAATCACCGAAAGTAAATAGCGAGGCGGAACCTCTGTCAGCAGAAGAATTTGATAGTGTTTTTAATCAAATAGGACAACAGACAGGTACAGAAATTCAAGCGCTTAAGGAAGTGGAAGTGGTTGAAAGGAAGAGTCGTCTGGAACGATTAAAAACAAGAATAAACGCAATTGCCGATGTCGCCGATCAGATTCTAGATCGCAGTATCGGGCTTTTAACGAAACCTTTGTTTAAAACAGCCTTTCAAGCGATTAGGACAGGATCGGAAAGTTTCAGAGTAGCAGCTAGTTCAACTATTGACGCTCTCGCTGAAGCGACGAAAAAAGAAGGGAGGGCTGGGGTTGATTTGGTCGCAGAAAGTATTCCCAAGTTAACTTACGGCACGGGAAAAGGAACAACACGATTTTTAAAAGGAATAATAGATGGAATAAAATAACTTTCTATGGAGACTACCAAAGATACTCTTTTGAAAATTATAGAACATCCCGCACTTTTTCTTAATGAAAAAGACAAGGTAGACCTTAAATCACAGATAGAATCTTCTCCAGAAGAAGATTGCAAAACTCTCTTAGGTTTATTTAATGAAATTATTCAGAAAAGGACGGAACTGCTTACGAATAAAAACTCCTAAATCTGCACTAGTATAATAAATAAACCTCAAGTTAATTCTTCGGAAATTATTCGGAAGCCTGACTTCCTTAGGTTTGGATTTGGCTTCTGAGTTTGACATAAGCTATGTTTATATGATATAAGAAGACAAGAAAACGTTCTTAACAAACATCAAAGAAAGGACAATAATGCCTCCAAATAAAGACGAAATCGTGCTTCCTCCTTTGAAGGGGGACATGGCTGATCTTTGGAACAGAATGCGAGAATCGCTTGGCTCTTCTGACAAAACCTTGCTTGAACATGCAGTGACTACTCTCGCCCACCTAATCGAGGCAGAGCAACCAGACACAAAAGGAAACAAGGGCAACGTCATATTGTTCCGCAAAGGGCAGGAGCCACAACACTTGCGGCTTCCCGTCACACACGGGCTTATCACGCCTTTCACAATCAATCGAACCCAACCCCACTGAACTGAAAAGTAAGTGCGGGTTTTTTTATTCGCCCACGAGAGACTTCACGGTCAAAGAATCAATCTCATCTTTATTTTTTTCTTCCCAAGAAGTGATATCTTTTTTCATAGCATCAAACCCTTTGTCTTGCTCAGCAATTCCTTTTTTAATTTCAGATACTAGCTTTCCGGTACTTTTTTCGAAATTAGAAGTAGCACCTTCCAATTCTTCAAGTTCTCGGTCGGCCTCCGCTAAAAGCTTTTTTTCTTCCTCTGTTAGTTTATCTTCATCCATATTTTATTTTAAGATTTATTTCCTTCTTTCGATTTTATAGCCGCCTCATACTTGGCTTCATATTCAGCTTTTGCTCGTTTGTATTGAGCCTCCACCCTTTCATATTCATCTCCTCCTTTGTTTAATTGGCTTATCGCATTTTTCGCTTCTCTTAAACTTTTCAAAGCTTCTGCTAACCCGGGGTTTATAATTCCAGTAAACTGGCTTCGCATTTCCTGCCAAGGATTGGCTCTTTCGTTGACACGGGATAATTCTCTGTCGGCATCTCTGGCTTCAGCACCTCTAACCGCTATTATTTTTTTAGCACCCTTTATCTCCTTTTGCATTTTATCTCTTCTATGCTTCAAAGCCGACTTCAGATTGGGGTATTTTTTCATTTTCTGTAAAATCTCATCGAGCTTTGCTTGTTTTTCATTTACTAGAGAAGAAAAATCGGCAATTTCAGAATCTAGTGTTTCTTTCTTTTCTTCCAACTTTTCGCTTCTTTCAAGTAAAGGAGAAAGATTTGGCTCTATTCTTTCTAAAAGCTCTTTAACCATTGCTTCTCGGCTACTTTCATAAATTTTTATTCTGTCGCGAGTTTCTTTCAATCTATTCCCCAAAGAATCTCTTTTATTTCCCGCCTGCTCTATTCTCGTTCTGATTTTCGCCCGGGCATTTTCTATTTTTAACTTAATCCCCGCTGTGAGCTCTCCTTCCTCTTCCATTTCTTTTTCCTGATTATCAAGTTCTCCAAGTTCACTTTCAAATTCTTTTATTCCCGCTTCCTGTTCATCATACTTGATCTGGAGCCCTTCTAAGCTGGTGCCGTAGCGCAACCAGCCGGTTTTTTCCCGGTCAATCAAAGCGCTGTTAAACAGAATCCCTATTCTGGAACCGACAAATCCAAATTTTCTATGCGCCGATTCAACGCTCTTCAGTGCCTTATGGCTGATTTTACCGACGAAAGCTTCCAAAACGAAAGCCGGTGGTTTCAAAATTTTATCCTTGAAGAATTTCCAAGCATTTTCCGGCAGTTTTTGAATGAAATTTCTATTGTCTAAATTGAACTTCCTTAAAATAGCTTCGGGTTTTTTTATTGCGGGTACCTCTTTGGCTTTTTCTGATTCCAAATTTCTTACTTCTTTAAGTTTGGCTTCCAAAACTTCTTCTGGTTCTCCTCTCCTTTCCGCCTCGTTTAACTCAGCTATTTTTGCTTTTAATGCCTCGCTAATTTGTTGTCCCGACTTGCTTGCTCCAGTTTCTTTTCCTGTTGAGGCAGCAACATTTTCTTTTCCGGGGCCTTCCGCGGATTTTCCGAAAGTTTGAGCTAATTTAAAATAAGCCTGGGCAGTTTCCGGATCAAGAGAATATTCTTTTGCCAAATCCTCTGGAACAGGATTTTCCAAAGTTGCCAAAAAAGAAGCGTGCTCGTTGATAGTATGTCTTAAATGTTCGGGAGAAGATTTTACAATCTCTGACAAAAATTCTTGAGTCAAGTGATCAATTTCTCTCTCCAACTTTTTTCCGGCTTCCTCCGCCCTTTCTATCTCCTCTCCGCTAGGACCTTTTTTTTGCAATAACTCTAAGGAGGATTTGATTTCTCGAACCGTGTCTTGGTCTAGTTGGTGAGTTAATGAAGCGATCTTCTCCGCGGCTTCCACCGGGTCTTCTCGAGATTGTTGATTTTGCTCTGGAAGAACCTCTGCTCCTGGTTTTCTTTCTGTTTCTTTCATCAAAAATATTAGATGCCCAGATCCCTCTTCAAATTGGAAAGGTGTTTCTGTTCAATAGAGCTAGTAATTTCCTGAATTTCCCTGCGATACTCAGCTTTCAGAAATTTAACTTTTTCTTGGAATCGGAGCTTAAGTTCTCGGGTTTTCTTCACAAAATCCTCATCGTTCATGAATTAAATCATACATTAAAAGATGCCAAAAAACAAAAGTTTTTATCAGCTATTGACACTAGTATTAATATATGCTAGTACAAGAATACCTCGGGAATTGGCCTGAGCATACAAAGGAGGTCCCCATGAGGACTCAAGTTTTTCTGATCGGCATCATTGTTGTTCTTCTCGGCATCGCGTTCACCCCGAACGCGATGGCCGACACTGCCAACAAGACGAAGATCGTCTTGTTGGCAGAACAGACCTCGCAAGACGAGGTCGCGGATGTGGTTCTTCAAGAGCTCAATGCTCCGGCTGGGACCACATTAAGAACTCTTCTACCCGCAAAGGCAGAAGAGGTCCGCCAGGAGCCTGCCAAGGCTAGCGAGCTTGGTTACTCACATATCCTCTATGTGCGAGTAAGGTACACTTCCAGCCGACGTGGTGAATACATACTTCACCAGGCACATCTCTCTTTGAGACTCTTTGAGGTTTCAAGTGAGGAAATCGTCAAATCCTGGACCCATCGCGGGGTCGGATTTGACCAAATCAGCGCGCTCGAGCTCGCCTCCGAGCGAGCGGCAAACATCCTTGAGGAATTGAAGGAGGAGTAACTATTCTTTAGCTCCTACCCACACACCACGACTTCGGTCGTGGTGTTTTATTAATATTCAGACCGAAAATTTGCGTGGGCTTCAATCAAATGCTAAAGAATTCGACTTGACAGAAATCATATTATTTGATAGAATAAAAAGAGAGATCAAGTATCGGACTTGACTATCGGAAACAACCCTACAGCTCTTCAAAGGAGTCGTTCTCATGTTCATCAATTTTCTTCGCGGTTGGATCAAATCGTTCTTGAGCGGAATTGTCTGGACCCTCTATATTGGACTCATGCTTTTCGGAATTCTTCTCCTTTGGGCAGAAACCGGACAGCCGGGCTTCGATGGGGTAATCCATTTGTTTGTCTACGTCTTCTTTCTTGTCATTCTCTACGCTCTCGTCTTGGGACCGCCGGTAGATGGAATGGTTGCGACCCTGAAATATTCCGCCGCCAATCATTCAGGCCAGAGGGTCCCAAAGAAGTGAGAATCGTCTTCTCTCTTCCAACCAACTCGCGAATCAGGTTTCGCGAGTTTTTTCTATCTCAATCTTGTCCGACGCTCTGTGTCGAAAATAATTTGATTAAATTTTAGTCTCCGCTTCCTCTATTTTCTTTTTTCGTTTGGGCTGAATGCCATTAGCCACAAGAATTTGGTCGAATTCATCCTGTTCGATTGTTTCGACTTCGATAAGTCTCTTAGCTACAACATCAAGAACTTTCTTATATTCGATCAGAATCCTTTTAGCTTCGTCCAAGGCTTCTTTCATAATTCTGGAAACCTCTTCATCAATCAAAGCGGCGACTTTTTCAGAATACTCCTTTTCTTCTATCCCTCTACCAAACATTGATCTGCCCATCTGACCCTCAAAAGCCATCGCCCCTAATTTGTCAGACATACCGTACTTGGTCACCATATCCCGCGCCAAAGCAGTCGAAACTTGGAGATCGTTAGACGAGCCGGTAGTCAAATCATCAAACATCATTTTTTCGGCGACAAAACCTCCCAAAGAAACAGCGATGTCATCAAGAAATTCTTTCCTTGATTGAAGTCTTCTGTCTTCCAGAGGAAGTTTAAGAGTATAACCCGCCGCGCGACCTCGAGAAATAATAGAGACTTTATGCACCGGATCCGCATTAGGCAAAACACTAGCGATCAAAGCGTGCCCTCCTTCGTGGTACGCCGTTATTTCCTTTTCCTTCTTCGAAAGAATATGGCTTCTCCTTTCTGGACCGAGCATTACTTTTTCAATAGAGCGTATT
>Ga0066639_10004638_pt1 | contig 11702 bp, 8 predicted proteins | sample CryGeyCG2114_010_2_FD_59504 | JGI IMG/M metagenome (GOLD analysis project Ga0066639, IMG submission 59504) | Groundwater microbial communities from aquifer - Crystal Geyser CG10_big_fil_rev_8/21/14_0.10 | ecosystem: Environmental > Aquatic > Deep subsurface > Groundwater | place: USA: Utah... | reverse complement strand
TTAGAAATTGATGAATAATTCTCCGAGAATATTTTTAGGGATAGATCCAGGCACTGGTAGAACAGGGTGGGGTGTTGTTAAAAAAAAATATACAGATGGTAAGGTTGAGATTGAATACGTTGCTCATGGATGTATTGTTACAACACAAGACGATGTAATGCCCAAAAGACTACATAACCTTCATAAAGAGCTTGAAAAAATTATAAAAGAATTCAACCCTGAGTGTTTGATTGTTGAGCAGTTATTTTTTGGCAGAAACACTAAAACCGCGATCTCGGTTGGACAGGCTAGAGGGGTCATTATGATGTCAGCTGGAAAAAGAGATCTTCCCCTTTTTGAGTATACTAGTATTTCAGTGAAGTATTCATTGTCAGGTAACGGTAGGCTTGATAAAAAAGATATTCAAAAAATAGTTAAAAGTATACTTGGGAAAAATAAAGCAACTCTTTCTTTTAATACCAAGGATAGTGGATTTGATGATTCAGCAGATGCTCTTGCTATTGCAATTCATCATTCTTTTAAAATGCATGGATTTGTATCCCCAGCTTTTGTTCAGAAAGAACCTAAGAAAAAAGTGAAAAAGAGTAGAGTGAAGAAAAACTAATAGTCTATGAAGCTTCTAAGTTTTAAAATTCCGATCATTTTTAAGTTTAAAGAGATTTTAAATTTTAAAATGACAAAAGCTTTTGATTTTAAAAATGCGAAGATTCTTAATCTAAACAAAAGAGGGAAATTTGTTATTTCAGTATTAGTATTGTCTTCAGGGGTTTTTGTTTCCGAATTTTTCTCAGGGGGTAGTAGTCTTATTATTTTCTCTTTACTTTTAGCAACACTTACGGATATTTTGCTCTTTTTCATATTGAAAGAGGATATTAAGAAAACATTTTTTCTTCCCATTCTGGTTTTACCTTTTATCTATACGCTTGCATTTAGCCTATTTTATTCTGTTATTCCAGTAAGACTTCTGACAAGATTTCTTTTAACAGGGCTTTATGGCTTCGGTCTTTATTCGCTTTTTTTAACACAAAATATCTTTGCTGTATCAAGCATAAGGACTATTAATTTACTTAGAAGTGCAAGAATTGTATCATTTGTTTTAACAATTGTTGTACTTTTTCTTATCATTAATGTCAGTTTTGCACTTAGACCTCCGTTTTATGTTCTTTCAATGCTTGTTTTTGGATGGTCATTTCTTCTTAATTTTCAATCGATCTGGGCATATAGTTTAGACAAGAGTTTTATATACGAAACTTTTTTATCATCAATTCTTATATCTTTTTCTTTAAGCGAGCTGTCTCTGGTTTTAAGTATTTGGCCGGTTGATGCATCTATTTTCTCGATTTTTCTAACAGGCATATTTTATGCCTACTCAGGGCTGTCTCATGCATGGTTTGAGAGAAGGCTCTTTAAGGGTGTTCTTTGGGAATATGTTTGGGTGGGTTTTTTAGCAATATTAATTCTTTTTATATTCTCCAATTGGGGTATCTAAACGATTTTAATTGCAAAGATGTTTGAGGAGTAGAGGAGTAGCCACAAATATTTTTCTCTTACGCTCAAAAGTGATATAGTTTGATACAACCAAAAGATATCCTATAATAAATATGTTATTGTGGATAAGTATCTAGAAAAAGTGTTTCACGAAGCAGAGGAGTGACTTTTCACGCTTTGCTCACAATGCCCCTTCATTATTTGGGTCCTTTTCTACTGATGAGCAATTGTAGCCCAATTAGAATGCGCAAAAGTACGAAAAAAAATCGAACATACTTTTTAGAGTATTCTCCCCCGAGTAGTGTGTTCTATTTAAAGTAAGTGACTATGTGATCAATAATATATGGTTTTGAGGCTAAAAGTGATACTTTAGCTTGATTTAATAGGCTAAATCTGATCGAAATAAACATGCTGTCATGCAGAGCAATAGATTGCTAAGTTTCTAGCAAATGTTATAAATACGGCGTTATGCAAAGACCCCACTTTTCCCCGCCAAGAAGTAGTACGTGAATAAATAGATATACTCCGTTTGTACAAATGATAGGTGTTTGTGAGGATAAGGATATTCTGCTCTATGAGGCCGGTGGAATAGGTATATGTCTTATGTCGCACAATAATACTTTTACGACATGATGGAGGGACTTGAGAGTGAGGCTGATTTTGGTCTGTTGTGCGTTTTTTGGTAATTATTTTCTATTTGTCTTCTGTCTCCGTCTGTATATTTATTATCCCCTTTTCATCTTGCTGGGGAAATATTACACACTACTCTACTATGGGATGTAATGTTATTTTTCTTTAATTTTTATTTTTTTCATCCGTTTAATAACAATTTTAGTAAAGCTATGACAAAGAGACATACACATACTGCTCCCAGTATATAAAAGTGTCTAGAAACGCATCCTGAGAGGGCTTGAGTATGAATTAGCTTTGGTATATGAGGCTGTGTTTGTATCTAGTCAACATAAGGATGGGGCTTGTTTTTTCATTTGGCTTTTATCGAAATAGAAAGTTTTTCTTTGCGGACATCTATTTTTTCAAATAATTACTAATTGTAAAAAATTTAAAGATGATAATTCGATGATTTGACATTTTCATTTCTATGTCGCAAAATAAAGATACAGTCTATGTCGCAAAATATGAGAGAAAATAACTTAGAAAAATTAATCCAGCAATTTCTTGAATATCTTGAAATTGAAAAAAACTCTTCAAAGCTCACCATTAGAAATTACAGACTGTACTTAAAGAGGTTTCTAATTTGGCTTGAGACTAACCATCCCGGTAAAGGAACAAAGGATTTGAGCGTTGATATTATAAGAAGCTATAGGCTCTATTTGTCAAATTACGCCGATGAAAAAGGTCTAAGCCTAATGCGCGTTACTCAAAGCTATTACATAATTGCCCTTCGTTCTTTTTTGCGGTTTTTAGTAAGAAACGATTACGATACATTAAGTCCTGAAAAAATTGATTTGCCAAAAGGTGAGAGTAAATCATTAAAATTTCTTGAAAAAGGCCACCTAGACGAACTTTTCAATACAATTGAGACAGACAAGGAGGCAGGACTTCGTGATAGGGCAATTCTTGAGATGCTTTTTTCAACTGGCCTTCGAGTATCTGAGCTGACAAAGTTAAATCGCGATAATATAAATTTTGACACACGTGAATTTGGAGTAATTGGAAAAGGTGGCCGAGCTAGAGTTGTTTTTATGTCAGATCAAGCTTGTTTTTGGCTATCGAAATATTTTGAGGCTAGAAAAGATAATTTTAAACCCATTTTTATTAGATATTCAAAAGAAGTATTGACTGAAAATAATGGTGAGAAGATGAGGTTGACGTCAAGAAGCGTTGAGAGAATAATTGAGAAGTATGTTAAGCAAGCAAGGCTTCCGATAAAGGCTACTCCTCATACTCTGCGCCATTCTTTTGCTACTGATTTACTCTCAAACGGAGCTGACTTACGAAGCGTTCAGGAAATGTTAGGACATAAAAATATATCTACCACGCAAATATATACACACGTTACCAATCCTCAATTGAAAGAAGTACACAAAAAATTCCATCAGGGGAACCGAAGGTAGATATATTTTTTCTTTCTCTCATTCTATTCGTTCCAGATAAAAATATTTCAACTACTCAAATATATACGCATGTGACTAATCCGCAGCTCAAGGAGGTTCACAAAAAGTTTCATCAAGGAAACAAAAGATAATAGAAATTTCTTTCTTCTGCTCCGCTCTCGATAAACAGTGGGAAGTCGCGGTTTGGAGATATAGTAAAAAGCAAATATAAACTATAGGATAACTACTAATTCGTTTAAGTTTTTGAGTGCGGTCTTATAGTTTTCTGTTTTCCGAGGACTAGGATTAGCAAAGCCATTCGTATATACATTCCATTTCTTGTTTGCTTGAAATATACAGCTCGCGGGTCAGAATCTACTTCTTTTGAAATCTCATTCACGCGCGGCAAGGGATGCATTAAAATCATATTTTTATTGGCGTGTTTTTTGAGCATTTGCGCAGTCACTATGAAGCTGTTTTTAATTTTTTCGTAGTTTTTAAGTTCTTTTGGTGAAAATCTCTCTTTTTGTATTCTGGTCCAGTACCACACATGAGCGTCTTTTGGAATTTCGTCTTCTGTTGTAATTGTGTGGATTTTAAGCCCCTTATTTTCAAATTGTTTAATTTCATCTTCTGGAAGTCTTAAGTTTTTTGTTGATAGCAAGTACACTTCGTTACCTTGATAAAGAGCAAGACCGTCTAGTAAAGAATGCACAGTCCGTCCATTTTTAATATCTCCTACAAGCAATATCTTCAGATTTGATAGTTTTCCAAACTTTTCATAAATCGTATACATGTCAAGAAGTGCTTGTGTCGGGTGTTCTCCTATGCCGTCTCCTGCATTAATAATTGGTACGGTTGTTGCAGCAGTTGCCGCGTCCTGTGCTGCTTTTGTTTGTGGGTGTCTTAAGACGATTAAATCACAATATCCTTCCTCTGTTTTTATAGTGTCATATAAATCTTCTCCTTTAATAGCAGATGAGAATTGTGCTGGGTTTGGTGATCCAATAACACTTCCTCCAAGCTGCTTTATTGCTGCTTCAAAAGAGTCATGGGTTCGAGTTGAAGGCTCATAAAATAAAAGACTTATAATTTTTCCTGCAAGAATTTTCGATGAGCTTGCTTTCATTGCTATGTTGCGCATTTTAGGTACGGTTTCAAACAATATTTTTATGGATTTTTTATCAAACTGATCCAGCGAGACAATATCCTTTCCCTTAAAATTCCCATCGATAATTTCTATACCTGAAGGTAGGTTATTTGGGGTAAATTTGGTTGACTTTTTTGCTATGGGAGCGCGACTTATTGACCTGGAAGATTTTGGCATACTTTGTGAAATTTTAGAGAGGTTGCGCTTTTTTGTCAACAGACAAGCTGGCAGCAGCTGTAAGGTTTTTGAAGAGGAAGGCTAGATTAATCGGTCCTACGCCTCCTGGTGTTGGAGTGTAATCCTTTCCATTTATAGCTTCATTTTCTAAATAATCGCCAAAAAGTTTGCCATTTTCACGATGCACCCCAATCCCTATTAAAAGAGCGTTTCGTTTGAGTTGTTTTGTGTTAATTATGGTTTTGCCAACGGCACTTATTATGATATCAGCATCTCTGAGCTTTTCTTTTTGATTCTCTGTTTTGCTGTCAATCACAATTGGATCAACGCCAATTTTTTTAAGCCCTTTAATTACAGGTCCGCCAGCCGTTTCTCCTTTTCCTATGACCACAACTTTTTTATTATTTAACTCTCCTCTTGTCTGCTCAATTATCTTTTTTACTGCAAGCCATGCAGGTACTTCAAAAAGTGAATCTTGTCTAAATCCGTCGATGTCTTTTATTGCGCTAATTGAGTTAATAAGCTTCTCACGGTCAATATTTTCAGGGACTGGTCTTTGTATTATTATTCCATGGACATTTTTATCTTCATCGAGTTTGGACACAATATCAAAAAGCGTTTTTGCTTCGCTGTGCGAAAGATTGATTAAAAGAGTTTTTATCTTCAGCTCATTTGCGAATTTTAATTTTTGATTGACGTATGTTTGCCATGTGTCCTCAGGCCCCAAAGTGATAACCGCGATTTTAGGAAATACACCCTTTTTTTGGAGAACTTTCAATTCTTCAATTATTTCCTGTCTTATTTTTAAGGCAATTTCTCGACCATTTATTTCCATGTTTTAGTCTGTTTGGGCTTAGTTATTCCTCCTCGTACATATATGCCGCTGAGGCGACCTTTTCTTCGGGGTCTGTGAAGCGCATTAAAATTACTCCTTGAGCATTGCGAGACAATAATGGGACTGTGCTCAGAGGGATTTTTACGACCTGGCCTTTTTTTGAAGTAATAATTACTGCATTTGAATTTTTATCAAGAACAGCAGCAAATACTAGATTTCCTGTTTTTTTGGAAAGGTGGGCGATTCTTACTCCTTGTCCGCCACGGTGTTGATTTCTAACTTCTGAAACCTTAGTCCTTTTACCAAGACCATTTTCAGCAACTACAAAAAGCTGGGCAGTTTTATCAACTCCCTCCACAATATCCATTCCGATCAGATGATCATCACCAACAAGCTTTATGCCCCTAACTCCCTGACTAGATCGTCCTGTCGATCTAACCTGTTTTTCGTCGAAGGCAATAATTTTACCGTTTTGAGAAACCAAAAGCACTGTGTCTTCTCCGCTTGATAGCTTTACCCAGGTTAATGAATCACTTTTGTCAATTTTTATTGCGATAATTCCGCCCCGCCTAATATTTTGAAAATCGTCGATTTTAGTTTTTTTTGTAACACCCTTTTTGGTTGCCATGACAATATACAGGTTTTTTGCTTTATCTTTGGGGTTGTATGTTAGAATTGATTGAATTTTTTCTCCCTGATTGATATCAATTAGATTAACAATTGCCTGCCCTTTTGAAACTCTGCTTGCTTCAGCCATTTCAAAAACTCTTGTTTGATAAACTTTTCCAAGATTTGTGAAGAATAAAATAAAATCATGGGTCTGGGCATATAAAATCTGGTCAATTACGTCCTCGTTTTTTGTCGTCATGCCACGAATCCCCTTTCCTCCGCGAGCCTGTGTTTTAAAGCTCGTCATGCTTTGACGTTTTATGTATCCAGACTGGGTCAGGGTAATAACAGTTGGTTCGTTTTGAATTAAATCTTCATCTGAAAATTCGTCAACTTTTGATTTGTAGACTTTCGTTCTCCTTTTGTCATTATATTTCTCTTTGATTTTTTTAAGTTCATCAGTGATAACTGAGAGCATTTTTTTAGGATTTTTAAGAAGATCCTCAAGATAATCAATTGTCTCTTTAACCATATTCCATTCGTCTTGAAGTTTTTCCCGCTCAAGACCTGAGAGTTTTCTGAGTTGCATGTCAAGAATGGCAGTCGCTTGAATGTCTGACAGCTTAAATCTATCCATAAGCTTTGTCTTGGCGTCATCCGCGTTTTTAGATTTTTTAATAATACTTATTACTTCATCGATATTATTAACTGCAATTAAAAGCCCGTCTAAGATATGTAATCTTGCTTGGGCTTGTCTTAATTCAAATTCGCTTCTTCGGGTTACGACATTGAATCTATGAATAACATATTCATCGAGCATCACTTTAAGATTGAGAGTTCTTGGAACACCATCAACTAAAGCTACAATATTTGCTGGAAATGAAGATTGAAGCTGAGTAAGCTTGAAGATGTTGTTTAAAATTTTTCTTGGTGAGACGTCGCGTTTTAGCTCTACTACAACTCTAATTCCATGTCTATCAGATTCATCGCGAAGGTCAGTTATTCCTTCAAGTTTTTTGTCTTTTGCAAGTTCTGCTATTTTTGCAACAAGCGCGGATTTGTTTACTTGGTAAGGAACCTCACGAATTATAATTGCATTTTTCCCCTGTCCTATTTCTTCAATTTCAGCGATTCCACGAACGATTATTTTTCCACGCCCTGTTTTGTAGACATTTCTTATTTCATTGATGTCATAAATTGCTCCACCAGTTGGGAAGTCTGGTCCCTGAACGTGGTCTAGAAGTTCTTCGACTGTGACGTTTGATGTTAATTTAAATTTTGGTAAGGGCTTGTTAGTTTCTTCAATTTTAACAAGATCTTTTTTATCACCATTCTGCTTTATTGTTTCAACTGTTTTGTATGTCGTTTTTTCAATTGCGAGAGTTAATGCGTCAATAATCTCACCTAGATTGTGGGGGGGAATTTTGGTAGCCATGCCAACTGCAATTCCCTCGCTTCCCATCAAAAGCAGGTTGGGAAGTTTGGATGGAAGATATACTGGTTCATTCATCGTTCCGTCAAAGTTAGGTATGAAATCGACAGTGTCTTTATCAATGTCAAAAAGCATTTCCATGGAGAGTTGGGTTAGTTTTGCTTCGGTATAACGCATTGCAGCAGCACTATCTCCATCCATAGATCCAAAGTTTCCTTGCCCATCAACCAAGGGGTATCTCATGGAAAAATCCTGTGCAAGACGCACGAGAGAGTCATAAATTGCAGAGTCTCCATGTGGGTGAAATTTACCCATTGTTTCTCCAACAATTTTTGCGCTTTTTGCATACTTTGCGCTTGGGTAGAGATTCATTTCATACATCGCAAAAAGTATTCTTCTGTGGACTGGTTTTAGTCCATCACGAACGTCAGGTAGGGCTCGGGAGACAATGACAGACATCGCATAATCCAAATACGATTTTTTAGCTTCTGTAGTTATGTCTACAAATTCAAGCTTTCCTATGTCTGTTATTTTTTGTTCAGTATCCATAAAATTAAAAGCGCATAGTTGTATTTTCTACGTACTATCCGCTACTCTTATTTATAATTATCTATTGCCTTTTGAATATCAATTATCGCCTCATCTCTACCCTTCCATTCTTTAATTTTTACCCATTTTCCGCTTTCCCCTTTTTTATAATTCTCAAAAAAATATTTTATTTCATCGCGAATTTTTTGTGGAACATCAGAGATATCATTATATTGCGCAAATTTATTGTCAACTTTTGGCATTGGGACCGCTACAATTTTATTATCAAGACCAGCTTCGTCTTCCATTTCAAGCATTCCAATGGGTCTGCTTGGGATAACAACTCCTGGGACAACTGGTTTGCTTGATAAGACTAAAACATCGGATGGGTCTCCGTCGTCCGCAAGCGTATTTGGTATAAAGCCATAGTTAAAAGGATAATCCATCTCGGTAAATAAAAATCGGTCAACAAAAATAAGTCCACTTTCTTTATCAAGCTCATACTTGACGCAAACTCCTTGCGGAATTTCAATAAATACATTTATTTCTTCTGGTGGATTTTTTCCAATAGATAATTTCATAATTTTGTAAACATTATACATCAAGATTGGCTAGTCCAGTATTCTCTTGGATATTTTAGCATTTGAATTTTATCCTCATGCTGCGAATCCGCAAAAATACTAAATGTCCAAGTTAGCCAGTCTCGCATTTTCCTGTATAAAGTGTTTCCTAGGTGGTACTTCTTCTCCCATAAGCATTGTAAATACGCGGTCTGCTTCTTCTGCGTCGGCAACCGCCATTTTTTTCAAAACTCTGTTTTTAGGATTCATAGTCGTTTCCCAAAGCTGTTCTGCGTTCATCTCACCCAGTCCTTTGTACCTTTGCATAGAAAATTTTGCGTTTGGATGTTTTTTTAAGATTTCATCCCGCTCTGTGTCTGAATATGCATAGAAAATTTCTTTTCCGATTTGTATTTTGAAAAGCGGGGGCTTTGCAATATATAGATACCCGCCGTCAATAACTTCTCTTAGATGACGGTAAAAAAAAGTCAGAAGAAGGGTTGCTATATGTTCTCCGTCAACGTCAGCATCAGTCATAATAATTACTCTGTGATATCTGAGTTTCTCAAGATTTATTGTTTCCCCTATTCCCATGCCAAGGGCAATTATCATATCTTTCAAACTTTCAAATTCTACGATTTTATCAAGCCTTGCGCGCTCTGTATTTAATATTTTTCCACCAAGCGGTAAAATAGCTTGAAATTTGCGATCCCTACCCTGCTTGGCGCTTCCTCCTGCAGAATCCCCCTCTACTATATATAGCTCTGATACGCTTGGATCTTTTTCTTGACAATCAGCGAGTTTTCCAGGCAGACTTCCTCCTTCAAATGCGCCTTTTCTCAAAATTGCATCTTTTGCGGCTCTCGCAGCAAGTCTTGCTCTCGCAGCCAGATGCGCTTTCCCAAGAATTGCTCTTGCTTCGCTTGGGTTTTCCTCAAAAAAAGTTTCCAAACCTTCTTTAACAACCGACTGGACAAGAGGTTGAATCTCAGAATTTCCTAGTTTGCCCTTTGTTTGTCCTTCAAACTGGATTTTATTTTGCTCCATTCTTATAGCAATTACGGCCGTTAGACCTTCTCTTGTATCATCACCCGTAATTGAGTCACTTTCATTTTTGAATGCACCAGTTTTTTTACCATAGTCATTGATAACTCGAGTTAAGGCCATGCGAAATCCAGTGACATGGGAGCCACCATTTATGGTATTTATTACATTCACAAAACTTTCAAGATTTTCAGAAATACCCTCATTGTATTGGAGCGCTACTTCGACAAGAGTGTCATTGACTTCTTTTTGGAAATAAACTGGTGCATGTATTGACCCTTTTCCTTCGTTGATTTTTTTGACCAAAGATACTATCCCACCTTCAAAATAAAGATTTATTTCTTTTGGCACATCATTTCTTAAATCAAAAAAATGAAAATATAATTTTGAGACAATATATGCCCTCTCTCGAATAAGTTTTAGAATAGTATGTTCGTCAAATTCAACCGTTGTAAAAATACTGTCGTCGGGGAAAAAAGTTGATGCCGTACCGCTTTTTAAGTTCTTCAAATCTTTAATTGGATCGATGTTATTAAGGTACGATTTATCAAATGTTGTTTGCATAACCTCGGTTTTGGGAGTTCCAGCTTCATATTCCTGCCTAAAAAGTTTCCCGTCTCGTCTTACCTCAACCCACATTTTAGTAGAGAGGGCGTTAACCACAGAGCTACCAACTCCATGTAATCCCCCAGAGACTTTATATGCTCCGCCGCCGAATTTTCCTCCTGCATGAAGTTTGGTCATTACAACCTCGAGTGCGCTTTTATTGTATCCTGCGACTTTATCAACAGGAATTCCTCGCCCGTCATCAACAATTGTTGCTGACCCATCACGATTTAAAATGACCCATATGTTTTTTGCTGATCCTGCAAGACTTTCATCTACTGAATTATCTATTATTTCGCGAATAGACTCATGAAGACCAATTGTATCAATGGAGCCAATGTACATTGCAGGTCTTTTACGAACCGGTTCTAGTCCTTCCAAGACTTGAATGTTTTTTGCTGTATATTCTTGAGGTTTTGCCATGAAACTATATCTATTCTATCAAAGTAAAATGTAAAAAGATAGCCCTTTTAGCTTGCTTTTAAGACCATTATTGAATTTCGGATATAAGGCTATAAATTGGAGTGATAACAGACAGTATTAAAAAGGCTACTGTAATACCCAAAACTACAATTAGAATAGGCTCAATTGCTGTGGTTAAATTTCTTACCTTTAAGTCAAGATCTCGCTGGAAATATTCTGACATTTTTAAAAGACTGTCATCAATTTTTCCAGTCGATTCGCCGACTTTTACCATTTGTATTAGAATTGGCGGGAACAGTTTTTGATATTCGAAGGCGCTTGATAGAGTCACCCCTTTTTCAACCATTCCGACAGAATTTTTGATTGCATTCCTATAATGTATATTATTTGCGACATTCGAAGTGATATTTAGCCCTTCGACGATAGAAGTTCCCGAACCAATTAGCAAAGAAAGAGTTCTTGTTATTTCGTCAAGAGTCGAGAGAGTGTAGATACTCCCGAAGATCGGCAATTTTAACTTTAATCTGTCAATTGTTTTTATTCCAGAATCAGATTTTTTTAGCCTCAAAAATAATATATATCCAAGAACTATAACAATTATTGCTACTGGCCAGAATTTTGTGAAAATACTCGATATTCCAAGGACGATTTTGGTCGAGACGGGAAGATCCAGATTCAGATTTTTATAAAGCTCTCCAAGTTGGGGTATTACAAAAATATTCATAATGGCTATAACAAGAAGAACTCCAGAAATGATAATTGCAGGGTAAAAGAATGCAGATTTTACTCTTTTTTT
>Ga0066639_10004633_pt1 | contig 11706 bp, 12 predicted proteins | sample CryGeyCG2114_010_2_FD_59504 | JGI IMG/M metagenome (GOLD analysis project Ga0066639, IMG submission 59504) | Groundwater microbial communities from aquifer - Crystal Geyser CG10_big_fil_rev_8/21/14_0.10 | ecosystem: Environmental > Aquatic > Deep subsurface > Groundwater | place: USA: Utah... | reverse complement strand
TCTTATCTGATGTGTTCTTCCTGTAATCGGATGAACTTCAACCAAGCAATATACTTCGTTGTTTTTTTTGTACCTTCCTCTAATTTTATACTCTGTCTTAGCAAGTTTACTTTCGATAAAACTCACCATAAATCTCATTCTGTTTTTGTTATTCCGTTTTACCCCTATATCGATACTCCCTTTATCTTCATTTATATTTCCGTGAACCAAAGCCAAATATGTTTTATATATTGTCCTTCCTTTAAACTGCTCCTGAAGATCTTCAAACCCTTTCTCATTTTTAGCAATCATTAAAATCCCACTTGTTTCCTTATCAATCCTATGTACCACCCCACATCTTTTTCTAAAAACCTCACCACCCTCTTTCCAAAACTGATAGTTTTTTTCAACCCAATCAAAACAAGTCTTACCCCTTACTGTCTCTGATCTGTTTACCACCACCCCATAAGGCTTGTTAATTATCAACAAATCATCATCTTCAAATACAACTCTTATCTTCATTTAACCGTCTCCTTATCTACCAGCAACTCTAAAATAAATAACCCCACCCCAATATTTATATAAACATCCGCCACATTAAACACTGGAAGCTTTCCTATCCGCATATAATCAATTACATATCCATAATACAGTCTATCAACTAAATTGCAAACTCCACCAACTAATATTAAAAACAAACCCCATCTTTTCCTCTGACTAAACAAATATATTAAAAATACAACAACCAGTATAATCAGCTCAACAGGTAAATCAAAATTTCCTATTAAAAACTTGCTGTTTTCCACATACTCCCCTGCTCTTAAAAAATATAGTTTCAACCCTCTATCTAACGAAAATAAACCAAAAAAAGTAATTAGAAATAAGTTCATGCAAATATAATATCTTAACTTTTTCAAAAATTCAAAAAACTAAGGCAAAAATGACTTGAAAAGATCAACTAGTTTTTTAGTAGCCCCCTTCAAAGGTATCTTATCCCTTAAATTGCCTACCTTACCTATTGAAAATCCCCTTCCATTTTCTTCTCCAAATCTTGCCCCAAATGAAATAAGTCCTGCACACGTTGCAAAATCAGGCCCCTTTATCTCATCTATAAGTCCCGTTAGCTGTTTAGGACATCCAACCCGAACAGGTAACGCCATTCTAGCCCGACATGCTTCCTCAACTCCCAATGTCAAAGCTCCACCTCCGGTTATCACCACTCCAGCCGGCGTCATTCCTTTAAATCCACTCTTTTTAATCTCATCACAAATAAGTCCGAATATCTCAAGTAGTCTTGGTCTCATAATCCCATCTATCAAAGTTCTTTTCGATATCTTCTTCACTGGCTCATAAACACCAATTTTAGCCAAATCAATCTCATCAACTTTCACCATTTTTTCCTTTTTCCCACTTGGCATCATCACTTCTCTCTCTCTTTTACTAAGAGATAGTTTTATCTTTTCAGCACTTTCAAGTGATACCCTAAGTCCAATAGCAATATCATTAGTAACATTCTTGGCCCCAACAGGAAGTACTGCCGAGTAGGAAAGCGCATTCTCAACATATACGCAAATATCAGTTGTTCCTCCACCAATATCAACCAAAATTACCCCCAGTTCCTTTTCTGTATCTGTTAAAACCGCTTCGCAGGATGCAAGTCCTCCAAAAACCATTGCTTCTATATCAACCCCTACTTCGCCTACGCACTTCGCCAAATTTCTTATCGCCGTAGCTAACCCAGATACAACATGCGTATCAACTTCAAGTCTTATCCCTGTCATCCCAAGAGGATCCTTAATTCCATCTTGACCATCTACTGTATAAAATCTTGCAATCGCATGAATAAGCTCTCTGCTCGAAGGTAGTGATATTGCCCTTGCCGCCTCCATCACCCTATCTATATCCTGCTCCGTAATCTCTTTATCTGGAACTGAAACAGCTACCATTCCGTGCGAATTCTGACAATCTATATGCACCCCCCCACAAGATACAAACGCTGTTCCTATAGTTAATCCCGCCATTCTCTCTGCCTTTTCAACTGATTTAGTTATCGCCTCCACCGCCGCCTCAATGTCAACCACCTGCCCCTTTTTAATCCCTTTTGAGGGCACTGTTGCCACCCCAACCACTCTTGATACTTCCTCGCTCAGATCGTATGCACTTACAACTGTTGTTACCTTAGATGAACCAACATCTATTCCGGTTATGACTTCTTCTTTTGCCATATATTTTAAAAACCTTTCAAAGGTTACCTTATAATAGGTTTTTGAAAACCCATATCTATTTTTTTTATTCTTCTTCCTTCTATTTTAAATCTCTCCAACATTACTTGTAAAGAAGCTGCTTGCTTCTCTAGACTCTTTTTTCTACTGAAAACTACCTCACCACCCCCCCTAAGTTCAAAAACTAACTTATCTCCATTATCTAATATTCCACCTTTTATTTCAATTCCTAAATCACTTAGTGATCTTGCCAAAATTGCCTTTTCACTATCAATATTTTCAGATGGTAATACCAACTTGCTTTTTTCAACTAAAAACTCTTCCTGTATAAAAAACAGGCTCAGAATACCTAAAGATCCAAGTAATATCAACACCAATCCAACTTTTCCCTTATTTATCTTTCTTTTCGACCTTACCTTAAACCTTCTAATACTAGATACTCTTACTTTTTTTTTCCTTTTAAAAATATTTTTTAGCCTGTTAAATTTCATCTTTGCAAATATTTTTATACACCACCTCTACCGCATCATCTTTAACTACCTCTCTAGCCTTTTTTTTCGACTCCTTAAGCTCCCTTCTCTTACATAGCATTTTCTCAATCTCCATCAAAAGCCTTACCCCATCTAACTCATTTTCCTTAATTCTCACAGCCAATCCAGTTTTTTCAAGTCTCCTAGCATTTTCATCCTGTTCATTCATCGAAGAAATCGCAAGAGGAACTAAAACCGCCGCCACCCCAAAATAAGCTACCTCTGTTACTGTATTAGCCCCCGCTCTACCAACAACTAAATCCGCTTCTTGAAAAATATAACTCATTTCATCGACATCAACTCTATCAACAACAATATATCTTTCCCTTCTAAAAGCACTTAAACTATTTCTCAATTTCTTAAATCTTTCATAATCGTAAAAAGGCTCCGCATTTCCTGTCTGATGAATCACGCAGTATTTATCCAACAGTTCTTCCAAAATATACCCCACCACGGTATTTATCTTGTGTGCACCCTGATTTCCTCCTGTCACAAAAATAATCGGTTTTTTAAGTTTTTTTTCTAAAAAACCAGGCATCTCTCTTTCCTTCTTCTCATAAACACTTTTCCTAATCAGATTACCACTATATACCATCTTTTTAGCAAACTTCTCATCAATCTTTTTTGTCACTTTATACGATATAAAAATCTTCTTAGCACATCTTGCTGTTAAACTATTTGCTATTCCCAATTTCTCAGTTTGTTCATGAAGGTAGTAAGATACCCCAAGCATTTTTCCCGCCAAACAAACCGGCGCCGACATATAGCCACCAAAAGAAAAAATAATATCCGGCTTAAAACTTATAATCCACCAAACACTCTGCACAAATCCAACTGGTATCTTCAATAAAGCTACTACACTAGACAAATTCACTCTTACCATAAACGAACCAGTAATTATATTTTTAAACTCCACCTTCATCTTCCTCATTGTCTCCGCCTCAAGTGTTTCTTTTTTCCCTACTCCTTTTTCCTTTCCCACGTACATAATCTGCCAGTTTTCCTCTTTAAGCTTTTCAATTAGTGCTACTGCCGGAGTTAAATGACCCCCGGTAATAATTATCTTCATTTTTTTACCTTTCTTGAGATATTAAGCAATATTCCCACCCCAGCCATCTCAACAACCAATGCTGTCCCACCATACGATATAAAAGGCAACGGCACCCCGGTAAGTGGAATCAAACTCACCATTGCTGCTAAATTAATCACTGTCTGTACTCCTATATAAAATGTTATTCCCATCGCAATTAACCTCCCTAATAAATTGGGAGCTCCTACCGCTATTTTATATCCTCTATACAAAAAAAACAAAAAAGCCCCAATAAGAGCTACTGCTCCAAAAAATCCAAGCTCCTCCCCAATAATTGCAAATATTGAATCTGTCATCGCCTCAGGAAGATACTCAAACTTCTGCCTAGATTGGCCTATCCCAAGACCAAATATTCCTCCGCTTCCAATTGCAATTAATACCTGATTAATATGATACGAACCTCCCAGTGGATCATTCCCTAAATTCAAAAACGTTTTAAACCTACTTAATCTATACGGAGCAACCATAATCAGACCAACCACTCCTAAAATTCCTGCCGGTAAAACTACAAAAAAATGAAAAAGGCTCGCACCTGAAAAAAAATATATTGCCAAACTAAGAATTGATAATACCATTGCTGTTCCCATATCCGGTTCAAGCAAAATCAGACCAACAACTAAACTAAAAAGCATCATAAAGGCCAAAAACCTTCTTTTTTCCTTACTTGAAAACCAACTCGCTAAATATATCACCATCACCAGTTTTGCAATTTCAGCAGGCTGAAAACTGAAAAAACCAAGATTTATCCATCTTGCAGCCCCCATTGTACTTATTCCGATTCCAGGTATAAAAACCATCATTAGAAGTACAATTACCCCAGAAAGCATAAAGAAACTTAGTCCGTATAGTTTTTTATAATCAAAGTATGATAAAAATACCGTTACTAGAAGCCCGATCAAAAACCACCTGCTTTGATCTTTTAAATAAGCAAATTTATCACCAAAATCTCTTAGTGCTGATGCCGAACTTGCCTCATAAACCATCAAAAGACCAAAAATACAAAGTCCCAGAAAAACAAAAAAAAGCTCCCAGTCCCAGCTACCTTGCTTTATCTTAGACAATCTCTTTACCATTTTTATCTCCCAATTTTCTCACCGCTATATTAAACGCCTCACCTCTTTCAAACTCATTTCTAAACATTCCAAAAGAAGTAAATCCACAAGAAAACAGTACCACCCCGCCCTTACTACTATTTTCAAAACAAACCTCGACTGCCTTACCCATATCCTCATATAACCCTAAGTCCTCTATCCCACCTTCCCTACCTATCATCTCCCTTATCCTTCTTGTCCCATTTCCTTTCAAATAACAAACTTTTCTTACGTTCCCTGTTACCACCTCTACCAATTTATCTAAACTCAAATTCTTACTATTTCCACCCAATATTAAAACAATTTCCCTGTCCTTAAAACTCTCCACTGCTTTAATTGTAGCAATTGGTGTTGTTGAAGTCGTATCATTAACAAAACTAACTCCATTAATCTCCCCAACTTTTTCCAATCTAAAAGGAACCCCGCTAAATCTTCTCAACACCTTTAAAATCGCCTTCTTCTTAATCTTAAAGTAACCAGCTACTGCGACTGCTCCTGCCAAATTCTCCCTATTGTGCTCTCCAGGCAAATTAAGCTCCTGCACCACCTCTTTGTCAACATCATCCTTTGAAAAAAACACCACCTTACCAACTGCCTCATCAGCAAACTTTTTAACTATCTCATTGTCTTTATTTAAAAACAAAACATCACCTTTCTTCTGATACCTAAATATATTCTTCTTATCATCAATGTAATTACTCATCATTTCATATCTATCTAAATGATCCTCATATATATTTGTGACAACTGCCCATCTTGGACTAATTTTATCCTTACCAAATCCAACCAACTGCCAGCTTGAAAGTTCTAAAACCACCACACTATCTTCATTAATCTTTTCAATTAAATCTAAACTACACTTATCAGGAATGTTTCCCGCCAGATAACAGTCCACCCCTCCCTCTTTTAAAAATCTATAAACTAAATTAGCTGTAGTTGTTTTCCCCCTTGTTCCTGTCACCCCAACAATCTTAGCTTTTGTCATTTTACAAAATAGACTCTCCACCATCTCCACCTCAATACCCTTCTTATCACAATAGTTTAAATACACACTGTCATCCGCCACCCCCGGGTTTTTTATCACCACATCTGCCCAGTCAAAATCACTAAACTTATGCTCTCCTAAACTATAGGAAATATTATATCCAGATAGCTTCTTCAAACTCTCCCCAAGTTCACCCTCTTTTCTAAAATCAGTCCCTCTCACTTTTGCCCCATTCCTAGCAAAAAAAGCCGCCGCACCAACTCCTCCACCTAAAACTCCAACTCCAAATATTAATATTTTCTTATCACTAAACATACACTCCTTCCATTAATTCTACTATATAAGTAAATAAGAAGAAAACTACATCAATGCAAGCCACAGTCCAAAAACCGCCAACACAATTCCTGCAAGCCATGCTCTCATCACAATTTTTGGTTCTTCCCAACCAATACTTTGCAAATAAAGATGAACAGGAGAAAGCTTTAAAAGCTTTTTTTTCAAATAATATTTACCAACTATCTGTATCAAAGAACTTGCCACCTCGACAACAAACACTCCACCAATAATCGCAAGCGCCAGCACCTTTCCAGTCAAAAGACCGACAACAGCCAAAGTTGCCCCAAATGAAAGCGATCCAGTATCCCCAAGGTATATACGAGCCGGGTACACATTAAAATACAAAAAGGCAATTAAGGCCCCAAGCCAAATCGCGATAAATATCGCAAGTGAAGGCTGAATAAAAGCCGAAGCAATTGCCCAAAAAGCAAACAAACAGATCATCAAAAGCCCGGATGCAAGCCCATCAAGCCCATCAGTAATATTATATGCGTTTGCAAAACTAGTCACACAAAACCCAGCCAACAGTATAAACAAGGGACCAATATTAATCTGTCCCAGCCACTGAATGTATATAAAATTATAACCAAGGGCAAAATAGAAAATGCAACCAATAATTAAAGATAATATGATCTGCATAATCAATTTATATCTCATCCTCAGGCCAAAAAATCCACTTTTCCTATTAAACATTTTTTTTACATCATCAAAAGCTCCAAGCACCCCAAAACCAATAAATGTAAAAAGTAGTACAAACACCTCCCAAAACATGATATCCTCACCAAGTAGAGCATATGCCCAAAACGCTAAAAAAGTCACCACACCAATAACTAATACTCCACCTCCGATTGGAACACCACTCTTCCAGTTATGAAGCTTATCAAACACCTTAGTTTGCTTATCAAGACAATCCAAAGTTGTCTGCTTTCTTCTTCTGAAGTTATACCTATAAAGCAAGTCAATAAAAGGAACTAAAAGTATACTGGTAATAAAAAAAGATAAAAGCAATAATCCTAATGCTTCAGCCATAACTATAAAAGTTCCAATGCCTTAGGTAAAAATACCAAAAAACCAATTGCCACCGAAAGCATCACGCTAACCAAAACCATTCCTGAACCAATATCTTTTGCCATCTTCGCATCTTCCCTCCACTCAGTTGTGATGAGATCCACCATCGCTTCAATAGACGTATTAATCATCTCACATATATACACAAGAAATATCGCCATCACTAAAAACATCCAATCAACGCAAGAAATATTAAATAAAAACCCGAATAACACTACTAAAACAGTAAAAACTGACATTACCTTAAAATTAGGCTGCGTCTTAAACGCTAATACCAACCCCCGTGCTGATACCTTGAATGAAATCTTATGTTTCCTATTTTTAAATTTCTGATTCATAAGCTACATATCTATTATAATCTCTGAAGAAAAAATTACAAGCAATCCTCTTGCTCCAAAAACTCCCGCACCTCACGATCTACATCCTCACCTACCCCGACACAAGGAGATAAAGGATTTTCCCCCCACTGCCCTTCTATCCTTTTCTGTCTCTCCTTGGCTCTATCCTTTATAACTTGCATCAACATATTGCTATAATCTAATTCAATCGGCATAAATAAAAAACTAAATTGAAATATATTTACCAATCAATATTATTATTTCTCTCATAACCCTAATATTATACCACCAGTATGCTCTAAATAAAAAACTAAAATTTGTTAAACTTGACATAAAACTCAAAACTAAACATTAAAAAGAAAACACTTCCCCACTTGAACTTAATTTTTATTTTATCCTCTTTATTAAAAATAAAGTAATACCACCTAACCTAACAAGAAATAACCCCTTCAACTCTTCTTTTTGCTATTCGACTACAAACTCCGATTACCCCCCCCAAACCAACTACCGGTTCGTTGATTTTTACCGCCCTTGTTGTCATATATCCTCACAATCTAAACAATCTATATATTTTTTACAGGTCACTAAATCACAATCTATACTTTGCCCATCTAGTCCATATGTAATCCTCTCCATATGAGCATGTCGAGATCCTTTCAGTAAAATTACATCATCCTTTACCACCTTATCTTCTAGTATTTCTATTATCTTTCCCATCTTATCAACCTCATATGTTTCGACCCCCAATTCTTTTGCCCTCCTAGCTGTATACTTTGTTAGTTCTCCAAAAACAATTAGCATCCTAAACCCGTTTTTTTTCAATACTTCCGCCACTTTTTCATGCTCTTTCTGCCCATACTTACCGAGCTCCTTCATCTCCCCAAACACTGCTATTTTTTTCCCTTTTGTTTTAAACTTACGTACTGTCTCAACTGCCGCTTTCACCGCAATTGGACTTGAGTTATATGAATCATCAATTAAATATGCTCCATTACTAAGTCTTTTCAAATTCATCCTTCTCTCAACCGGATCAACTAACTCCAACCCTATTTTTATCTCCTCCATCTCAATTCCATATATTCTTGCCAAACCAAATGCAGCCAAAAAACTATAGACATTCTGTCTTCCCAAAAGCTTCGACTGTATCTTTATCTTCTCATTCCTCTTTTTATCCCAAGCTGTGAAACTAACTCCCCTTAAATCATCTTCCTTAATATCTTCCGCCAAAAAATCATTGTCTTTACCAAATCCATAGCTATATATCTTCGCTCTTGTTTCTTTTGCTATTTTTTTATTATTCTCATCATCTCCATTTATTACTAAAACCCCATCCTGGGGTAATTCCTCCGCCAATTTACCCTTTTCTTTTATTACCCCATCTAAGCTTTCCAAAAACTCCGTATGGGTATAAGATATTGCTGTATAAACTCCAATTCGGGGCTTCACCATCCTAAAATACTTATCCATATCCCCAAAATGATCAACTGAAAGTTCAATAATCAACTTCTCCGTACCCGGTCTTAGTTTAAATATTGTTAGCGGAATATTATAAATAGGATCGATATTTTTATGTGTTGCCATAACTTTATATCTTCTTTCTAGCACTTTCCTTATCATCTCTTTAGCCGTTGTCTTTCCAACACTCCCAACAACCCCAATTACCTCCACTTTAAATAGCTTTATATAAATCCTTGCTGTTTCCTGTTGAAGTTTATGATATATCTCTTTTATTTTTTTCATTAATGACCTCTTTTAACTCTTCTTATACAGTCTATTAAATAACTTTCCCAATATCTATAGTTTAATACTAAATCATAGTTAGACACAACCTCCAGCTCACTTGGAGAAAACCCTTTTTTGAATTTTGTTATCCCATAAAAAGGATGGGTTTTATCATCATTTGCAGCATATCCCCAAAAATTATAATACTTAAGTCCTCTTTTCTTTGTTTCTTTTATCGCCTCCCATTGCAAAAGATAGCTTACGGGTATTTTAGATAATACTGACGCTCCATGATGATAAAATCCACTTTTTCCATAAAAAACAATCATTGCACTTGTAAGCAGTTTACCATCATACCATCCCTCAATCATTAAAACATTATCATCTTTCAAAAATTGTCTAAACTCATTCTCCAAAAACTCTAAACTATACGGACTAAAATGATGTCTCTTTGCAGTTTTGGTGAGTAGCTCATAAAAAACCTTCACCCTCTTAACATCTTTACTTTTTACAATCACCACCTTCTCCTTAACCGCTCTTCTTATTAGGTTTCTTGTCGTTTTCCTCATCCTCCTCATCAACTCATTCTCATCTTTTTCAACATCTAAAATCAAAAAGTTATCAGTGTATATATGAGTAGGTGATTTAATAAGTTTACTATCTTTTAACAAAGACCCTTTATCCTTATCAATCATCATTCCAATTCTAATAAATGAAAGTCCTTCTTCTTTTCCAATCTTTTTTAATATCTTTATTAAAATCTTTACTTTTTCTCCCAAACCGTCTTTTTTTTTAAAAACCGGCCCATGAGCTATATATCCATATCTCCCTTTTCTAGATTCTGTCACCACTAATAGAAACAAACATATTATCTCATTATCTTCATAAACCCCGTATCTAAAAATTTCATGCCCATTTTCTTTTTCCACTTCCCCCCAATCCCAACTTTGGCAAAAACTATTTTCTCCAAATTCTCCTATAAATTTTTCCCAGCTACTCTTCTCTTTTATCTTCTTTACCTTTAAACTCATTCAGTACCTCTATGACCTTTTTAATATCCTTCATCTTCAAGTTTGGATTTGTCGGCAAATTAATAACCCTCTTACAAACCCTCTCTGCTTTCGGACAGCTTCCTCTTTTATATTTCATCTTTCGTATCTTAACTCCACTTGGAGAAACTACCTCACTATACCAATCCCCCAGATAAACACCTTTCTTTTTTGCATAATCAATCAGCTCTTCTTTGTAGTCTACCTCCACTGGAAACCTTAAATAACTTGCTTCTACATCTAAAAATTGAAATCTATCTTTGTCTAAATTATTAATATAATAATTCCCATATTTTTTTCTTATCTTCGCAAACTTTTTTAATTTATCTGCCTGAGATAATCCTAAACAACACAGTGTGTTTGGCATCTTCCTTTGCAACTGTACATTCATCTCTCCTTTTTTCTCACAATCCTCTACTTCCTTTGAAGTCAATTCAAGTTTTGCCGCTAAAAACAAAAAGCTTTTTCCAATATTTAAAAAGTTATAAAATGATTTTACAACACAAAACATCACCTGATGATTAAGCTGTTTAAATATAAACCAAAGCGATGGATACTCCAAAACTCTCACTGTCTGCCCCACCCTCTTCCTTATTTCGTCTCCATTTATAACTACAGCACCTCCAAACATTGATGAGATTACCTTTGTCCTCCCAAAACTTAAAACAGCCCCATCACCAAAGCTTCCAAGCTTCATTTTATTCACTTCCCCACCCCAACTATGTGCCAAATCCTCTACTAGAAAAATATTCTTCTCTTTACAAATATCTCTAATTTTAACAATATCAGCCGGTACTCCAAATGTATGTTGGACTATTACCGCCTTAGTTTTTTTTGTTATTTTCTTTTCAAAATCACTTACATCTAGATTATACTTCTCATTTATATCAACATAAACCGGCTTCAAGTTTAAACTAATAACCGGGTTAACAACCGCACAACAAGTAAATCCTTGAATAGCTATCTCATCATTGTCTTTCAAATCCAAAGCTTTCAGCAAAACCCAAAGCGCCCCTCTCCCGCTCGACATTAGATATGTTTTTTCCCCTTTAAAAAACCTTTCAATTTTCTTTTTAAGCTTAGTTTCACACCCTCCTCTTGTCCATTGCCAAGGCCTAAGTAGAAGGCCCATTGTATACAAAAAATCATCCTTTTCAATATCGGGCAAATATGAAATATTAATCATTAAAACAAAAAAGCTTTCCTTCTAACTGAAAGCTTTGTCTTTACTTCCACCTTCCCCCTATTTGCCTTTTCATCAAATCTAAGACAATACATCTGAAGCAGTGCAGTTTT
>Ga0066639_10004632_pt1 | contig 11708 bp, 11 predicted proteins | sample CryGeyCG2114_010_2_FD_59504 | JGI IMG/M metagenome (GOLD analysis project Ga0066639, IMG submission 59504) | Groundwater microbial communities from aquifer - Crystal Geyser CG10_big_fil_rev_8/21/14_0.10 | ecosystem: Environmental > Aquatic > Deep subsurface > Groundwater | place: USA: Utah... | reverse complement strand
TCAACCGATGAAACAATCGAACAGGCGAAAAAAGCCAAAGTAAAAGTTGTCAATCATTTGATAAATAGGGGACTCGGTGCTGCCATAAAAACTGGGTTAGATTTTGCCAAGGCCCACAATTACGATATTCTTATCACCTTCGATGGCGATGGACAGCACAATCCACACGATATCAATGAAATTGTAAAACCAATAATTAAAAAAGAGGCGGATCTTGTTATCGGTTCGAGGTTTAAAAAAAATCAAAACGCCCCCTTGGATAGGTTAATCATCAATTGGCTTGCAAATACAGCTACTTTGATATTTTTTGGCGTTTTTACGAGTGATTCGCAATCAGGCCTGAGGGCTTTTTCAAAGAAGGCAATACTGCTAATCAACTACAAAGCGGACAGAATGGATTTTTCCTCGGAGCTTCTCTTGGAAGCAAAGCGGAATAAATTAGTAATTAAAGAAGTACCAACCACGTTAATCTATACTGAATATTCACGAAAAAAAGGGCAAAAAAATATTAATTCCATAAATATATTTGCAAAATTTTTAGTTAGACTGTTTAGGTAATATAATTAGATGCGATGTTTACGGCTATTCAATTTGTTTTAATATTTGTCATTCTGTTTGCCATATCGAGGGTCTACCTTAGATGGCGCGAGAATGTTTTAACTCCCCGCACAGCTCTTTTTTGGGTAACAATCTGGGCTTGCGCACTATTGGGTGTGATACTGCCTCAAACTACCACAAAAGTTGCTGAATTTTTTGGAGTAGGAAGGGGTGTAGACATAATAGTTTATATCTCGCTTACGCTGCTTTTTTATCTTGTATTCAGGATTTACGTTATGATCGAAGACATAAGAAATGAAATTACTTTTTTGATTAGAAAGTTAGCATTGGCAGAAACAACTAGAAACCGCCCCAAGAAAAAGTCCAAAAAATGAAAATTCTTCTGGTTAGTGACTTTTTCCCTACCGGGAAAGATCTTAGGTTCTCCGGCGGGGTAGAAGCCAGAACTTTTTTTATTGCCAAATATTTAGCAAAAAAACACACTGTACATGTTATTACCTCAAGACTGACAGGATCAAAAAGAAGAGAAAAGTTATTTGGCTTCACTGTTTATAGGGTAGGACAAGAAAGCTCTTATGCAACCGGAAATATTTCAATATTTTTGCTTCCAAAAAAAATTAGTTTTTTTTACAGCGCTGTAAAAAAAGCATCAGATCTTGATTTAGATATAGTGGATGGTTGTGATTTTATTGGCCATTTAATTTCGAAATTAATTTCATTTAAAAAACAAATCCCGACAGTTTTTTGGTACCCGGATGTCTTTATTGGACAATGGGTAAAAACTTCGGGAATATTTGCCGGGTTCGGAGGTTATATACTGGAAAAAATTAATTTATCACTGAGTCCCAATCGATTTATCGCTATTTCTACTCAAACGCAAAACAAATTGATTAAAAATAATATTCCTCAAGAAAAAATATCGGTCATACCTTGTGGCGTGGATTTAAATGAGTTTAACTCGAAATTTAAGAAAAAAAATGAGAAAATCCATATCCTAACCATTGGGAGGCTCGTTTGGTATAAAAGAATACAAGATTTAATATTTGCTTACGCCCTTATTAACAAGACGAGAAAGAAATTAAATTTAACTATCATTGGCAGAGGTCCTCAGCGTAATAAATTAGATGAGCTAATTAAGAATCTAAAGTTATCTAGGGTCAAAATCCTGAAAAATTTAAAACGTGATGAGTTGATTAATGTCTTGCAAAACTCAACGGTTTTTTGTCTTCCGTCGGAAATTGAGGGTTTTGGAATTTCGGTTATTGAAGCAGCGGCCGCCCACGTTCCCTACGTTGTATCAGATATTCCAGTTTTTAAAGAGATAACAAAAAAAGGAAAGGGAGGGCTTTTTCATAAATTAGGAAACATAAAAGACTTAGCCAAAAAAATTGAGATGCTCATTGATGATAAAAATCTGTATCAAAAAAAAATAAAAGAAGGGGCACTTCTGGCGAAACAATATTCATGGGCGCAAATAGCGCTCGAGACCGAAAATATTTATAAAAATACTATTAAAAATTAATGAAAGCCCTAATTACCGGCGGAGCAGGATTTATCGGCTCCCACCTCGTGGAAGAACTTAATAAGCGCCATATTTTCTGCGCCGTTGTTGATGACTTAAGTAAAGGTAGTGAAAAAAATCTTAGAGGTTCAAAATATGATTTTTTCAAACTTAATATTTGCAGCCCGAATCTCAGTTCGGTAATTAAAAAAATAAAACCTGATTTGATATTCCACCTGGCGGCTCAAACAAATATTGCTTTATCGAACAAAAAACCGGATTTGGATTTAAAAATCAATCTTTTAGGAACACTCAACCTCTTAAATTCCCTGAAAAAAGCCCCACCTGAAAAATTAATATTCGCTTCTTCCTCAGCGGTCTATGGTAATTCTATAAGATTTCCAATTCGGGAAGATTCTCCTAAAAGACCTTTTTCGGTTTACGGAATTTCTAAATATTCTTCAGAGTTATCGATTTCCAATTGGGCAAAAGAATATTCAATATCGCATGCAATAATGCGCTTTTCCAATGTTTATGGCGAAAAACAGGATTCGTCAGCAGAAGGTGGAGTAGTATCAATTTTCATCAATAACCTGCTGAAAGGTGTTCCAGTTGCAGTTTTTGGAAATGGTGGGCAAACGAGAGACTTCATTTATGTAAAAGACGTTATTTCTGCAATTTTGAAATCAATGGATATGGGTATTGCCGGAATCTTTAATGTATCAACAAGTAATGAAACAAGTATAAATAAACTTTTAGATTTATTGGAAGGAATTACTCAGAAAAAAGCAAAAAGGTTATATAGCAAACGAAAATTTATTGAAGTAGAAAAAAGTATCATATCTTATGCAAAACTCTTAAAAGAAACTAAGTGGAACCCTAAAACAAAGCTTAAAGACGGTTTGGAAAAAACATACGAATATTTTAAAACCGGATTAAAACGATGAAAGTTGCCGTTGTTATTGATACCTGGTTCCCGGCGATCGGTGGCGGCCAGATAAATGCATGGGAAATAAGCAAACGATTGGTAAAAAAAGGATTGAATATTGATATTATTACTCGGAACAACGGAAAGTATACAACTCCTAAAATAAAAAACTTAGGAGCTTATCAGATAGGGAAAAAGAGTGAAGCAACCGATAATATCTCAAGAATTCTCTTTTTGATTCGGTCATTTTTTATACTATCGAAAGGTGATTATGATTTAATCCATCTTCAGGCGTTTTTTCCAGGATTCCTTGCCCCATTCATAAAAATAATATTAAAGAAACCCGTAATCTTTACTGTTCATGGAACAAGGATGTTTGAAAAAAACCTTGGTAATAGCCTTGGTTTTATTTTAGAAAAAATATTACTGACAAGGATTAAATACGATGCTCAAATATCAGTTACAAAAGCTTTTTTAAAATTTAAGAACGTGAATCAAAATAAAGTTTACATACCAAACGGAATCGATATATCAAAATTTGAAAAAGTTAAGGTTAAAAAAGCAAACTATCCAAAAATCCTTTGGGTCGGCAGGTTTGATCCAGTAAAAAGAGTAGACATCTTACTGCAGGCAATGAAAATAATTGAAAAAAAATTAACAGAAGCAAGGCTTACGCTGGTTGGCTATGGTCAAGAGGAAAATAAATTAAAAGAAATAGTAAAACGTCTTAATTTAAGAAATATAGATTTTGTCGGAATGAAAGAAGGGGAAGATTTAATTCGTGAATACAAAAGTTCACATGTTTTTGTTCTCACTTCTGTCTCCGAAGGTCAACCAATATCGATTCTTGAAGCTATTGCGGCTAGAATCCCTATAGTTGCCTCAAACATTGGAGGAATACCGGAATTGATTTCAAATAAGATTGGGATACTAGTTCCTTTTGGAGATTCTCGAATTTTAGCCGAAGCTATCGTAAGCGCTTTAGCCAGAAAAGACTTCTCTTTTACTCAAAGTTATCAAAATCTCAAAAGGCATCACTCGTGGGATATGATCGCCCATAAAACACTGGCTGCATACAATAATCTATTTAATGAAACCTAAGCTAGTTGTCTTCTCTGTATTTCTATTTTTATTGACTATATTCCTCAGGATTTATCAGATTGAAGACAAATTCAGTTTTAGTGCAGAATATAATTACAAACTATGGCCGGTTAAGGAAATTTTGTACGATCACAAAATTAGATTAATAGGGATAGAGGCTGTGAGCTATCTCCATCATATACACTATCCTCCGTTAGCTCTATATATATTTTCATTACCTCTTATGATGTCCGGAGGAAATCCGTTAAGTATCGAAATTTCATTAATTATATTAAGTGGAGTTACATCTCTTTTGTTATTTTACTTTGGTACAAAATTTCACAGTAAACTAGTTGGAGCATTTTCTGGTCTAATTTACTCTACCTCATTTTTTATGCAAAGAACGGATCGCTTCATTTGGGTGGTAGGTACGATCATTTTTTTTACAAGTCTGTTTCTAATTTTAATGCTTAAAATTACTCGTGCAAACAAAAACCGAACTAGACATTTATTAATATTTTCATTAGGTCTGATAATTGGTCTTGCGTTAAACTTTCACTTTCAAGCCATAGCTTTACTAATTGTTGGATTATTATTTCTCTACTTAAGGTTTAAAAAACAAAAAGTATATGTAAAATATTTATTATTTTTAGCTGGTTTATTATTACCGCTTGTACCCTTGATCATTTTTGAATTGAGGCATAATTTTTATAATTCACGAGGAATATTGCTGTTAGTAAAAGATAGCCAGGGAATAATTAGTTCCTCTGGGCCATCAATTTTTAGCAGAGGCCTCCAAGCTTTATCAGAAATATTTTTAGATATAATTTATTATCCCCTCAATTACCAAAGTGTCATTATTGCATTTCTTCTAAATTTCACAGCACTTCTAGTATTGATTAAGAAATTAAATAGTTCTGATAAAAATGATATGCCGGTAGCGTTATCTTTAATTGGACTTTGGATATTTGGAATCATTTCTTTTCCACTAGTCCAAAATCGGTATTACAAAACCGATTACTATTTATTTTACTTAATGCCAATATCTATATTTATAATAAGTTTCTTGCTGGAAAAACTTTTGTTTCTAGCTAAACGCCGTTATTATTTGATAGCCCCCATAATTATTGCTTTTCTATTGTTCAACATTAATAGATCAATTACTTTTCAGCCGGATGTGAGTTGGAGCAGCCAAAAACAGGCAGTGGAGTATATTTTGAATAATGCTCCTGCCGATAATTTCAATATAAAATTTCAAGGAACAAATAGTGAAGCATTTGATTATCTCTTTTATTATTTTTCAAAAAAGTACAATATTAATTACAAAAACATCCATTATGTTGAAAAGTGGAACAATGAAAAAAACATAAAATTCATGCTATCCTCCGAAGAGTTGGATAATTACACTCAAAATTTCGGAAATATATATGTCAAAAAGATTGCAGATTAACAAACAAAATAAATATTTATCAATTTTAAAATTTATTTTAATCGCTGGCTTCTTACTTATCGGCTTATTAAAGCCTTATGGACCATTCGATTTGTCACATTTCTTTATTTTCGGAGTGCTTTTAGGGTATTTTTTATTGAAACATTTTTCAGCGAATAATCTTGTAATATTTTTCTCGGCGATTATATTAGCAATTTTAAGTGCATCATTATCCGGAAAAGGGACTTATGTACTTGTAACTGTAATGATTCTACTATCACAAATGTACACATTTTTATTTAGGAAAGTTTTTGAAAAACTTCCATACATTTTACTAGTACACATTATATTATTCTTTCTTGTTTCCTCTTATTTTAACTCTGCGAATTTAAGACCATTAATCGAGAAAGAACCACAAGCAGAATCTTATTTTACGGATCATCTATCATTCTTAAAAGTCTATTATTTAATCGGTCAAAATTTTAATTATTATTCTGCAGAAGTTAAAGCACATATAGAAGATGGTCGTGCCGATACTATTCCTCAAAAGTCTTGGTATTGGCGACTTCCAACATATGCCTATTTTTGGGATCTTCTTCCGGGCAGAACCGGAATTTCAATATATTTTGGCTTTCTTTTCCTTTCAACATTAATGTTGATATTTACCTATAAAATAGCAAGAATCTTTCTTCCTCTAAATCTGGCAATATTGAGTCCGTATTTACTTCTTCCATATCTTCATTTTGCGGCCAGAGATTTGGCCTTCTTAGAAATGGAGTGGTGGGGAGTCACATTTGTAGTTATTGGCATTTATTTTGTTTTGAAGAGTAAATATCTTTTAAGTTTTATTTTTTTAACTTTAGCAGTCTTTTTTAAAGAAACTTTCATGATTTACATTGCTACTATTGGTCTTTTAAGTTTTTTACATAAATCAAAAAAAGTATTTTATATGACAATCTTAATTTCTGCTTCACTGGGGATTTATCTAATTTTTCATTTCTTAAAAATTAACAATTATACTCATCAGGGACTTTCAGGGCTTACCCCAACAAGCCACCCCCCGGGGCCATTTTTCCTGCGGCAAACGCTTTCATATGGATCCTGGGAATACTTATTTTTTAGAATTAGACCTTTTTCTCTTCTTCTGATTTTGAGCTTAATTTCTACTGCTTTTTTGTTGATAAAAAAAGAGCTTAGTTTCACATTAAGTATTTTAGTTATTCCGGTTTTTGTTTTTGCTATTTCTCTTATCAAAATCGGTTCTATTCCATTCGATGATTATTGGGGCGCGGCTTATGTTCCGTTGTTGCTGATAATGACGCCTATTTTATTGTTTAAATCCTTAATGCGGGATTAATTCTGCCTTAATTTACATGAAATTGAAAGTCAAAAATATTTACTTTTTTTCTGTTCCTTTCGGAAGGAGTATTTCGAATCTTAATATCAATCTCTCTCGTCATGTAGTAGTAACTATTTCAAATGGAAGTAAAGAAGGAATAGGAGAAGGAGTTCTCTATAGGGGAACGTCACTTAACGCGATTTTCCTTTATAAGGAAATATTTAAGCCTTTCATAGAAGATAATAAATTTATCAGCCTAGAGTCTGCCAGAAACGAAATATTCAAAGAGCTTGCACATATAAACCCAGGCATTACTAGCGCTTTCGATTTAGCTCTTTGGGATCTTGAAGCAAAAGTGAAAAATATGTCCCTGCATCAATTATTGAAAGCTACAAAAAACAAACTTTTTATTACCGAAGAAATGTTTTTAGATAATTTAAATCGAGAGCACTTATCAGAAATAAATAAGCATGGGACGAGACATTTAAAGATAAAAATTGAACAGGAAACAATTAATAATTGGCAAAATATAAATCAAGTTCTAAATAATTTTCGTGGTGAGGTACGCACAGACGCGAATCGGGCTTTCAGTCTAAAGGATTTTTCAAAATTTAGATTAGTCCTCCGTAAATTAAAAATAAACGAAATCGAAGAACCGCTAAAAGAAAACGACATAATGAAATTGGAAGATAAAAGCGGAATCATACTTGATGAATCGGTTTTGAGTTTGGATGATTTAAAAAAATATCTTAAAAACGGATTCAAGATGTTTAACCTAAAGTTTTCCAGGCTTGGAGGAATAACAGCTTGCAGAAAGTATCAAAAAGAAATCGAAAAATGGGGTGGGCAAATTGTTATTGGTTGTAGTGAAGAACTTGGCATTGCAACACATGCCCAACTTGTTTTTGCGGCTTCAATAACATCACTCCACTCCATTGAGGGATTGGGGTCGGAAAGGTTAAAATTCGACATAATAAAAAAACCTTATTCTATAAAAAATGGAAAAGTGTCACTTAATAGCAAGGTAAAGTTTTCGGAAAAAAGATTGATTGATGCGTCTAGGAAATTCCACTTCCCGGTTTCCGTTAATGCAAAATTATCACCGGCTTTTGTGTTATTTGAGATCCGGGAGAACATAAAAGGAAAATTAAAAAACTTATGGCTAAGGGTGAATTAATTATTTGTTCTCCACAGTTGGGAATTTCACCGGATTCAACACTCGGCGGAGAAGTTTACGATAGAGAAGTCCTGGAAAGAATGGCAAATTTCGGAGCAAATATTTATGTTTATCTCCCCAAAAGCCGCATATATAAAAAAAACAAAAATTTAGAAGTCGAATATGCCCCCGCCAAACACATGGTACCGCCTTATCTTTTTAACATATTTGTCTTGCCCTACCTGTTTCGCAAATATAAAGAGATCAAGTTCCCGATCCTTAGAGTCCACAGCCACTTTATAGCCCCCGCGGTAATACTGTTTAAATTGCTTAATCCAAAGGTCAAAGTAATTTCTCATTATCACCTTGATCATAAGGGATTTTTTGTGACCCTTCTAAACAAGATACTATTTAGCATTTCAGATCTTATTATTGCAGATAGTCATTTTCTGAAAAATAGACTTATCAAGAAGTTCCCTGGTTTGGAGAAAAAAATTAAAGTGATTTATACTGGGGTTGATCAAAAACAAATCAAACCGATACAAAAGGATAAAAGACTTTTGGATAAATATAAGATAAATGGAAAGTTTGTAATCACATTTCTCGGAAGATTCATTAAGAGAAAAAATCCACATTTTCTAATTAAGTTGCTGAAAAATTTACCAGAAAACTTTGTTTTAGTCTTAGTCGGTGACGGATCCGAAAAGAACAATTTGCTGGAAATGGCAAGAAAATTAAATGTAGAAAACAGAGTTATTTTTCCCGGAATTCTTTTTGGAAAGGAAAAGCTGGCACATTACTCAATTTCGGATGTATTTGCGTTCCCATCTCAAAATGAGGGGTTTGTCCTGGCTGTTTTGGAAGCGATGTCCGCCGGTTTACCACTAATCCTACCCAAATCCGGAGCCTTTCCGGAAGCAGTAACTCATGGCGTTAACGGCTTTCTCGTAAAGCCAGAAAGCATAAGTGATTTTAAAGAAAAAATAATTAAGCTAAAAAAGAGTCCTAATTTACGTCATAGAATGTCTTTAGCGTCCCGACAGAGGGTTTTAAAAGAATTTACGTGGGATATAACAGCAAAGAAAAATATCCTTTTTTGTAAAGACATCATAAAATGAGTACTCCAAAAATAAGCGTTGTATTGGCAGTTCATAACGGCATGCCATACCTCCGAAGTGCCCTAAAGAGCATCCTGGATCAGGCTTTTGAGGACTTAGAGTTTATCGTTGTAAACGATGCATCAAGCGATGAAAGCGGAAAATACCTAAAAGGTCTTAAAGATCACCGAATAAGAATAATAACAAACACTAAAAAAATCGGTTTAACTAAATCATTAAATAAAGCCATCCGAAAAAGCAGGGGAGAGTATATTGCCAGAATGGATGCAGATGACATTTCGGACAAAAAACGGCTTCAAGTTCAAATAAATTTTCTTGAAAAGAATCCTAAGATAGCTGCTGTTGGGTCTTCCGCGAAATTGATTGACGAGAACAACAAAATTTCCGGAGTAGTTAATATGCCGCAAAGCAATCAGGAAATAAAAAGAGCCCTTCCAAGCTATAATCCCTTTATTCACGCTTCGATCGTGATTAGGAAAGAAGCGATAGTAGAAATAGGTCTTTATGATGAAAGTTTCTTGTTTGCCCAGGATTATGATTTAATGCTCAGGCTTGCAAGCCGCTTTAAAGTTGAAAATATCAAAAAACCGTTAATTTTCTTACGCAGGCATTCCAAAACAACTTCATGGTCTAAAATGGATAAACAATTAAAATTCGCCCTTCAGGCAAGGATAAAAGCCGTTAAAAACGGAGACCTCAAACTATGGCAGACTGTTTATTTAGTTAAACCGATTATTTCATCTTTTTTTCCTGTTACTCTCAAAAAGCCGATAATTACCTTTTTTAATAGATGAAATTAGTAGTTCAAGTTTTGCAAAAGCACAGACTTTTGGCACTTGTTGGAATGCGTTTAGTTAAAATCACAGGCAAACACCCTGAAAATATTCATCCGAAGCATCTTTTAAAGACAGTGCCATGGTACATAGAGCACATAAACACCAAAGACAAAGTACTGGATTATGGTTGCGGTAACGGTCAGCATACATTAAAAATTGCCATGAGATGTAAATATATTATTGGCTTTGATCTCGATGAAAAAACCCTTGGATTAGCCAGGAAAGAAGCCAGAAGAAAAGCAATCAAAAACGTCAAGTTTTTAAAACACGACGGGGAAAAGAAATTACCATTTACATCCGAAACCTTTGATTGTGTAGTTTTCATTGATGTTTTAGAGCATTTATATAAGAGAAACCAAGCGCTCTTGGAAATAAACCGCGTTTTAAAAAAAAGCGGCCGCCTTATTATTACCGTTCCCAATGTAGCAACCTCCTGGAAAAATCTTCAGAAAAAATACGGCCTTTTTTATTACACGGATCCCGACCATAAAATTGAATTCACAAAGGGCCAAATAGAAAGTTTATTAAAAAAGAAAAGTTTTGAAATTCAAAGCATTGAATTGGGTATGTGGGATACACCGCTTGCCGGTTTTATAGACATGGTAGGAGGTATTTCCTTATCTCTTTATAAAAATTTAAGAGAGATAAGGCGAAATTATCCAAAAAATAATCCGGAAGAAGCGGACGGCTTTAATATTGTTGCAGTTAAAAAATGAAAATAGCCCAATATTTAATTTTAAACAATAAAAAAACTGATTCATTCCAAGGAGAACTTTGGGACGACATATGGAATAAAACCTCCTTTGAAAAATTAGTAAATCAGCTGACTGTTAACCCCATTTACTGGCGTTTAAAAAAATTGATTAATAAGTCTGACTCAATATTGGAAGCAGGGTGTGGGTTTGGGCAATGGGTCTATAGGCTAAAAAGTCAAGATTACAAAGTAACCGGAGTCGATATAGCAAAAAATACAATTGAAAGGATTCATAAACTTGAACCTGATCTTGATATTTCCTTTGGAGATGTGGAGGAGCTTCCATTTAAAAATGAAAAGTTCAGTGTTTATCTATCATTTGGAGTAATTGAGCATTTTGAAAGTGGACCTGAAAAGGTACTATCTGAAGCGCATAGAGTATTAAAGGGAGATGGACTCTTATTTTTAACGATTCCTTACCTTAATCTCCCTAGATTTATAAATCTAGGGATAGCAAAAAAAAAAGACGGTATCTTTTATCAGTACCTTTATTCCGAGGGTGAAATTGTAAAAAAAATAGAAAAGTCTGGTTTTAAAGTAACCAGAACCGTACACTATGACTTCTTAAGTGCAGTCAAAAGAGACTTTCCGTTAATATGGAAATTGCTTAGTAAAACTGTAGTCAGAAGAGTAGAAGCGACTCCTGTTAAAAATAAAAAAATAGCTAAACATAGAAAATCAATCTTGGAATCGGAGAAAGAACCGAATTTTTTTATACAGGAAATGTTATACAAGATAGATTCCTATATATTACTAATAGAAGCCCGCAAAGTAGGAAAATGAAAATAGGCTTTTTATCTGAATATCTTTATCCGTTTGAATTTGGCGGATCCGAAATTAGCACTTTTCTTTTGGCAAAAGAACTTTCAAAAAAAAAGGTTGAAGTAAGTATAATTGCGCCCAATTTTGGAGCAAAAAAATCAGAAAAAGTGGCAGGATTTAAAATTCTCAGATACCCGTTTCCCAAAAAAGTCAAAACCAAGCCGCTAACGCCGTTTTGGCATACATC
>Ga0066639_10004631_pt1 | contig 11709 bp, 11 predicted proteins | sample CryGeyCG2114_010_2_FD_59504 | JGI IMG/M metagenome (GOLD analysis project Ga0066639, IMG submission 59504) | Groundwater microbial communities from aquifer - Crystal Geyser CG10_big_fil_rev_8/21/14_0.10 | ecosystem: Environmental > Aquatic > Deep subsurface > Groundwater | place: USA: Utah... | reverse complement strand
ATCAATCGAAGAAAGAATAGTAACAATCTTGCATGTTCCTATGTCTATCCCGGCAATTATTTTTGCTTTATTCATAAATTAAACTTACTACTGGTTTTTCAAACCGCAAATCTATTTTTTGAACTCTAACCTTTTTTGAGTCAACACCATCTTGTCCTATTGTACTGCTTCTCAAGATCAGTTGTAAAGAGCTTACCTGTTGATCAAAATTTTTATTTGATGAGGTTAACGCCTCCCAACCACTGCCCGAAACAATAATATCTCCGTTTTTAGTTATCGTAAGAGTTTTAAATGGCAAATAGGCATAATCAAGACTGGCTGCCAATTTTAAGGCTTTTTGGGCATTTGAAGATGCATAGTTTCCAAGTATCGCCGATTCAAACTCCCAAGCTACAATCGTAGGAATTTTTTCCTTAATCTGATAAACAGGGGAGAAAATAAATCCTGTTTCGTCAATAAAATAGGCTTCCTTTTTTACTAAATATTGAGCTGCCGGCTTTCTGGAGGTTATATCTATACTTAATCTGTTTGGCAGTTTTTTTTTAATGATGATTTGTTTAAATTGAATTTTCTTTGGTAAAAGTGACTCAGAGATTTTTTTTGTGTCGGTAAAAATTATATTTTTAGCTAACAGAGAATTAAATAAAATCAAATCACCGGAAAGGCAAATAAAACCATCTTTTTTACAATCAAAAAAACGTATTGAAAAATAATCAGATCTAACAAAATAAATACTTGCTGATAAAATTACAAAAATTAAAATATATTCAAAAAAGACCTTTGGAGGGTTGAACCGCCTTTTTCTTATCATAATTTTCAATATACTCAATTATAGCCTTTGTTGCATTAACGGGAAATAAAACTGACATTTTTTGTGCATTTTTTTGATAAAAAAGAAGATTTCCGTTCATTTTATCGATAATTTCGGGTAAGTTTCCAATATTTTTCTGCTCAACAATTTCTCCGGCCTTAAATTTAACAAAAAACTGGGCATTAATGAGTTGCTCATTTGCAAAGCTAAACGCAAGAGGAATAAATATTGCCGGTTTACCCAAAACTCCTAATTCATAGGTTGTATGCGCTCCAGACCGGCAAACTGCAAAATCTGCTGTTTTAATAGCTTTCGCTAGTTCATTATTTGAAAAAAAATCTTTTACCAGGTATCTTTTTTGGAATTCCCCGGATAGATTTTTCCTAACCTCCAAAAATTTTCTATAATCTGCATCATTAAGAATATTGCCCGTCTGATGAATTATGTTAAATTTCGTAATTAGTTTTATCAGCATTTTTTCCAATTCATTATTAATCGCATGACTGCCTTGTCCTCCGCCTAAAAAAATAATCGTCCTTAGATGATTATTGAAGTTAATTTTTTCTTTTTGCAGCAATAGTTCTTTTCGCAAAGGCAAACCCACAAACAAAACTTTTCCTGATGGAAAAAACCGCTCAGATTCAGGAAAACTTAGAAAAATCGCTTTGCAAAAACCAGCCAAAAATTTGTTAGCCATACCGGCTACCCTAGTTTGTTCATGCAATAAGCTAGGAATTTTAAAAAACCATCCGCAAATTACTACCGGAACAGCAATATAGCCGCCAAAGCTTACAATAAGATCGGGGTGAATTTTTGCCAAAACTCGCAACGATTGTAAAAACCCAATGGGAATCCGCCACCAGCGGAAGAAATTTTTGTAAAATTTTCCTGCTTTAATATCAAAAAAGGGAATATTTAACTGATTGACCTGTTTATATTCAATTCCTTCGGTTTTTTCCGGCCATCTCGGATAACGACAACCCAACCAAAATACTTCATGCTTATGGTTTTTCAATTCATTGGCCAGTGCCAAAGCGCTGATATGATGACCGCCGGTTATAACTATTTTCATTTTTTGTTTAAAGAAATATTAATTAGTAAACCTACTCCCAAAAATGCCGCCAACAACGAGGAACCGCCATAAGATATGAAAGGCAAAGGTATTCCCGTTAAAGGCAAAATGGAAACCATTGCCCCAAAATTTATAAAAGTCTGTATCCCCAACCAAGTTGTAATGCCGGCAGCCAAAAGTTTTTCAAACTGATTATTTGCTGCTTTGGTAATTTTAAGTCCGATAAGCACCAAAATAAGATATACAAAAACTAAAACCGATGAGCCTACAAAACCTGTTTCTTCAGCAATAACTGCAAAAATCGAATCCGTAGTTGCTTCAGGCAAGTATTGATATTTTTGTTTTGACTCCCCTAAGCCTACACCGAAAAATCCTCCAGAACCTAATGATATCAATATTTGCCGTAAATGATAAGATTTTCCTAAAGGGTCAAAAGAGGGATTAAAGAAAGTTGTAATTCTTGACCTGCGGTAACTTGAAGAAAATATTAACAATATTCCTAAAACAAAACCGATAACAGAAATAAAAAATAATTGTTTTATGGGCGCTCCCGACATAAAATAAACTAAAAAGGCTGTTATAACAATAATAATTCCAGTTCCTAAATCAGGCTGTAAAATAATAAAAAATAAAAGGCCGGCAACTAAAAATAAAAAGGGCCAGATGGATCGTTTTACCTCGAGCCAGGCAGCCAGATAAATACATAAAGTAAGTTTAAGAAATTCCGTTGGTTGAACTGAAAAACCCAAAATATTTATCCAACGCCTGGCTCCCATAGTTTTAGTACCCACCCCCGGAATTAAAACCATAATCAAAAGAATTGCATTGATTATTATTAAAGGAACGCTTAATTTTTTAATTTTTTTCAGCGGGAAAAATATTGTAATTAAAAGACCAAATAAAGCTATAAACAGAGAAATGCTTTGATTTTTAAGATAATAAAATTTGTCGCCGAAAGATTGAAAAGCCTCAAAGCTTGAAGCATTATAAATCATTAATAAACCAAAAAGCGCTAAGGAGATTACTATTAAAAGGAGAGACACTGATGTCTTTTTCTTTTTTTGCATGGAAAGTAGCTACTAAACAATTGCCAGCCAAAGACCAAATATTGCCAACATAATCCCTGCAAGCCAAGCTCTGGAAACTATCTTTGGTTCTTGCCATCCCTTATATTGCAACCAAAGATGAAAAGGTGAAACCGGAATGATTTTTTTACCGGTAAATTTTTTTGACAAAAGCTGAATAAGACTTGAGCTAATTTCCAATATAAACAATCCGCCGATAATAACTAAAGCCATAACTTTCCCTAAAAGAAGCCCGACTACAGCCAATGTTGCTCCGAATGATAACGATCCTACATCTCCTAACCAAATTCTGGCCGGGTAAATATTAAAATATAGAAAAGCAATTAAGGCCCCTATCCACAGCGTCAGGAAAATTGATAAGGGCGTATCCAGTATTGTGGCTGATAAAAACCACAGAGCAAACAAACAAATCATCAAAAGGCCTGAGGCCAATCCATCAAGCCCGTCGGTAACATTAACAGCATTAGCAAATGAAACTATAGTAAATGCGGCCACCGGAATAAATGCCAAGCCAATGTTAAATACTCCGACAAAAGGAACATGAAAAATAGTAATTTTTAAATTCTGATATAAAAGAGTGCCAATAATCAGCGCTAAAATCCATTGAATTATAAATTTGTGTCTGAGTCTTAAACCGAAAAAGCCGGTTCGCGAAAAATTAAAAAACTTCATTAAATCATCATAAAAACCCAATAGGGCAAAGGAAATGAAAGTAAAAAAGATAATATTAATCTCATCTTTTATTGGATAAATATGAGTAACATAGACTCCAAAAAAACTCAAAAGAGGCAATAATAATGCAAAAAGAATGCTTGTGGTAATAATAACCAAAAGACCGCCGCCTACCGGAGTTCCTGCCTTGTGACGATGAAATTTATCAAAAATCGGAGTAATTTTACCAAAGGCGTCTTTGGTTTTTTGTTTTTGGCGTAAAAATTTAAGTTTATATAAAAGATCAATAAAGGGAACAATAAGAATGCTATTGACGATAAAAGAAAAAATCAATAATCCTAAAAGTAATGCCATTGCGCTGTTCATAGGTGATTCCCAATAATTAAAATTCCTGCGATAAAAGCACAAACAGATGTGACAAGAACCGATCCTGCGGCAATGTCTCTAACCGCTTTTGTTTGCTGATATCCCAATTGTAGTTCCTTCACCAGGATGTTGCAAACATCTTCAACCACAGTGTTAACAAGTTCCGCAGCCAAAACCATAGCTATAAAAATCAACACAATTAACCATTCAACCAGATTCAATCCTAAAATTAAACCAATTGCTATCATTGTTGCCCCCATGATCGCTTCTATGCGAAAATTTCTTTCTTTAGTTATCATGTATGACAACCCTGAAAAAGCAAATCTGAATGATCTTAATACCGGAATATTTTCAATATTCATTTTATATTTATAGATGTCTTATTTTACGCCTGGCAGTTTCAAACACATAAGTAAGCCAATACAACCATCTTAATGGTAAATCGTGAGCAGGTAAATAACTAACCTTAAATCCTCCAAAGCCTTTTTTAAAAAGGGTCACTCCGGCAAAGCGATGCTTAAGATTGTCATTAGGAGCTATCCCCCAAAAATCGTAAAGTTTAAAACCATTAGTTTTTGCGTATTTGATAACCTCCCATTGCAAAAGATAAGAAGCGCCAATATTTGCATAATCATTTGCCGAGGCAGAATAATGATAAATAGCTCTGTCGCTATAAAAAACGATCATGGCAATCGACAACAGCTTTCCTTTGAATGTAGCTTTGAAAAGTTTAATCTTTTTATCAGAAACAAAACTTGAAAAGTGCGCTTGAAAAAACTCTAAAGAAAATGGCACGAAACCATGTCTTTTGGCAGTTTGCTTCTGGAGATTATACAAATCAGTGATTTCTTTGATATCTTCCGAGTGGCTAATTTTGACATTTTCTTTTATGGCCTTACGAATCATGTAGCGGGTAGTTTTGCGCATATTTTTGAACAATTCTTCCTCTGATTTTGAAATGTCTAAAACCCAAGTATCTTGGGCGTGTAAATGCATTGGTGATTTAATGAAACCATTCTTTAAAAAAAGCTGTCTGAAATAACTACCGTCTTCAATTTGCGGTCTTGTTCTTAAAAAAAAGCATTTATTCTTAGAAGCTATTTGCTTGCAAGTTTCAATGAAAAACTTAAAAAGGTTTTCGTCTTTCCAAAAAAGAATTGGGCCACCCGGACATTCTAAATAAGAACCGCGTTTTGAAATCTTTTTAATCAATAGTGCTTGACCCAAAAGCTTATTATTTTTATAAAAACCTAAACGGAAAATTTCTAATTGCAATAAACGATGACATTCCCCCCAGTACCAGGATTGCAAAAAATTAGTTTGGTTAAACTGTGCTAGCAGGAACTTTTCCCAAAGTTCCTTATCTTTAATTTCTTTTACCGTAAAACTCATAATATTTTTTTAATACTTTTATAACTCTTTTAGCATCCTCAATACTCATTTTTGGATGCGTAGGTAAATTTAAAACAGATTTTGATTTCAGCTCAGCCTGGGGGCAGCTTCCCATTGAATAACCGGATCTCTTTATGTCCGATCCTAGCGGCGCAATTACGGAATCATACCAATTACCAAGAATTATTTTCCACTGTCTTGCAAATTGTCTGAGCTGACTCGGATTAGAAACTAATACTGGGAATCTCAAAAAAATAGGATCATATCTCTTGTTAAAACTGACTGTCCGAACATTTTTAATACTCTTAAATTCAGAATAATAATATTGAGCAATTTCTTTTCTCTTTTTATTAAATTTATTTAATTTATCAAGTTGATTTAAAGCTAATATTGCCAAAGCATTTGGAAGTTTTTTCGGATAATCGGAGATATTAAATCCTTTTTTCTCCGGCTTTTTTACCGGCAAATCTAATAAATTTAATTGCTGCATCAAATAAACTAAACCTTTGCCGATACTATACTTACCAATTTGTCCGCTAAAATAAGTCGGGACTGCCAATGAAAATAATATCGGGTGAAGCAATTGTCTGAATGTCCAACTTAAAGCAGGAAATTCCAAGTTATCATATTCAGTTTTTAATGCCGACGCAAATTTCGGGTCTTTAGTTGCCAATAAACCTCCAAAAGTTGATGATATTACCTTATCTCTTCCAAAACTAAAAAAAGAAAATTTTCCAAAGGTTCCCGCTAATTGGTTGTCTATCTTTGCTCCCATACATTGAGCACAATCTTCAATAACAACAAGGTTATATTTTTTGGCAAGATTCAAAATCTTCTTTATATCGTCAGGAATTCCAAAAAGATTTTGAATAATAACTGCTTTGGTTTTTTTAGTAATCTTATGCTTTAAATCTTCAATATCCAGATTGAAATCGCTTTTATTAATATCAGCAAAAACTGGAATTAATCCGGCAAATTTTATACTGTTTGGTATAGCAACGCAGCTAAATGCCTGGGTGATTACTTCACTGCCTTTAGGAAAATTTAACGCCCTTAGGCCTGTCATTAGGGCACTTCGGCCGCTATTAAATGAAAACACATAAGGCAATTTTAAATATTTTACGAATTTTTCTTCCAAATTTATTATGTCTTCACCCTTACTCCAAACACCTGGTTGACAGAGAGTTTTTAAAGAAAGCCCAACATCATCGCTAAAATTATTGGGAGCCAGTGAAATTAATATAGGTTTCATTATTTGATTTTTTTCAGATTTTGACCAACCCAATAAGGAACCCTGCCTTCCAATAAAATTACCCAATTTCTACTAATATTTTGGATTAACCAGTTTTTTGTTTTAACTTTATCAGTTACCAACCAAAACTTTTCTTTGTCTTTTTGGTCAACTTCGGTTTTAAAATCATCATAAAAATTATTATTAGTCACAATAATTACATCAGCAATTTTAGCCAAAGAAGCGCCTAAAGCTGAATGTATCTGTTTGGATTTTGATCCTAATTCAATTATGCCCGGAGTAATAACCAGACGTTTTTTATTTACTTTATCTAAACTGCCAACTGCCTTGAAAAACCCGCTTGGATTACTGTTATAACTGTCATCAAGAATTTTTACATTTTTGTAACCTCTATAAATCTTGATATCTAATAGTCTGTTAAGTTGAGGAATGATTTTATCAAATTGAGCATGCCTTATACCCATTTTTTTAGCAATAACCCAGCATAAATCTAAAGCTTCTAAATATTTTTTTGACCGTAACCCGTATAAAGCTTTTTCGCATTTAGTTCTTTTGGTAAACAATTTATAAGTGTAGGGGTTGGCAGCATTGAATAAAGCTAAACCGTCGGAAGGCAAGCTTTTAATAAGTTCACTTTTTGCTTCAATGGTATTTTTTAAGTTTTTAAAAATTCCTAAGTGTTGTTCATTTATTCCAGTCAATATACCGATCTTTGGATTAACAATATTACAAACTGCCTTTATTTCGCCTTTTTTATAAGCACCTATTTCAACTACAAAAATTTGATGATTTTTATTTAATTTCGTCAAAATAAGTTTGGCAATACCAATTTCAGTATTTATATTTTTAGGAGTTTTTAAAACCGAATATTTTAATGAAAGGGTTTGAAATAGAGCTTCCTTAGTGGTTGATTTACCATAACTTCCGGTAACACCGATTACCAGTAAATTTTTGAACTTTCTTATTTTCAAAATTGCCAGCAGTATTATTAAGCGTTTAAACGGAAAAGTTAACAATGAAGACAAAATAATCACCAAGCTAACCAACAACGGAGAAATTAGATAAATTACAAGAATTATTAAAAGCAAATTTATTCCAAAGCTATCAGTAAAGTTTAAAATTCTGGCTGCCGGGCGAAATGAAAAGAAAAGCAATTGATAATCAATTAGAAGAATTATCAAAAAAGAAAAAAACAACCTTAAAGTCAATCGAGGATGTTTTAAGGCAATAAAATTCATAATATTAAAAAACGAAAAAAATTCTGCCCTGTCCGATTTATTTATAAAGTAAATTTTAAGCCGGTCAGGCCTATACTCTTTAAACTGCCATAAATACAATAAGTATAAATTGAATTTCGCCAACTGAAAAAGACTAAATATCAAAAAAACAAAGAAAATAAAATTGGTAATATAGTTGAGTATCATTTTTTAACAAAATCGGTTATTTGCTTAGCAACTTGCTTGTATTTTGAAAATGGCACATCGTGGCCAACGCCGCCGTAGAATTTAAGAATGCTATTTTTTATTTTTTTTGATAATATTTTTGCTTGCCAAAAAGGAGTAAGTTTGTCGAGCGTCCCCCAAATAATCAACGTCGGTAAATTAATGTTTTCTAAGTTTTTTTCTAAATCCTCTTCAACTATTTTCGCCATAGTTTTTTTTTGAAATTCATCAGCTTGATAATAATCATGTTCTCTTAAGGCTTTATACAAAAACCATTGCAAGGATTTTTTTAATTTTGTTAATAAAGGTAAAGAAAACAACAGATTTCCCATTTTTGCCAAATAAAATCCGACTACTTTTTTAATGCTTTTATTTTTTAAACCGGCACTAGCAATTAAAACAAGCTTATATAATTGTGAATTTGAAGATGCATATTTTATTGCTATTCTTCCTCCGAACGAATGTCCGACCAAGACCGGCTTAGTGATTTTGTTTTTTTTCAAAAACATGTTCAACCAATTACAATAGTCATTCAAACTCCAACCATTTTTACTGGTGAATTTATCAACTCCAAACCCCGGTAGCACCGGTAAAAAAACCTTAAAATTTTTAGAAAGTTCTGTTACCAGAGGTTTCCAACGCGCAGTTTTAGACTGCCAGCCGTGAAGAATAACTAATGCGTGTTTGTCCATTAGAGGCTATTTTATCAAATAAACAACCTCTTTGGCTATTTTATCGCTGTCGTGACGAACCAAGCTTCTTTTTAAAGCATCTGCAGATGGTTTTTGATAAATTAAATCAGAAAGAAAATCTGATCGAAAAACCTTATATGAAGTTTTTTGAGGCAGATCATCTTTAACTGGAACTGATTTTTCTTCCAACCAATATTTTTCACAAATCTTATCAGGTATTAATTTATTGTTTAAAAAAACGTAATCAGGAAGTCTGGCGGTGTATTTCTTAATTTGGTCAATGTGATCTAAGGCCGCAAAACCCGTTGTTTGTCCTGATTTAGTCATAAGATTTAAAATAAATAAAAGCTTTCCTCTGGATTGACAAATTGCCTCACCAACTCCGTCAACCACTAGATTGGCAAGAGTTGAGGTATAAAGATCCCCAGGACCTAAAATAATTAAATCAGCGCTTTTAATTTCTTCCAGAGCTTCTTTGGATGCCTTTGCCCTTGGCTTCACCCACAAATTAGTAATTCTTTGATTACAGTCATGTTCTATCGGAGGCTCATCAATAACATGCTCTCCTTTAATAACTGAATTATTTTCATACCTTGCACACAATTCAACATTCTCCATGCTTACCGGGATGACCTTTCCGTTGATTCTCAACACTTTACCTGTTTTTTCGATTGCCTCAAACTGAGACCCTAGAATATCTGCCAAAGCTGCCATAAAAAGATTTCCAAAAGTCATGCCCGTCAAACCATTTCCTTTAGTAAAACGGTAAGTAAACAGTTGTCTCATTATTTTTTCCGTTTCTGAGCTTCCGGAAGCCAAAGCAACAAAACACTGTCTTATATCAGAAGTTGGCAAAAGTCCGAATTCATCTCTGATTTTTTTATTAGATCCGCCGGAATCAGCCATGGAAACCACCGCTACCAAATCTTTAACCCATTTTTTCAGGCCGGATAATACTACAAAAGTACCTGTCCCGCCTCCGATCACAACAACTTTTTTATTTATTAATGTGTTCATTTTACAGTCACGCTTTTGGCAAGATTTCTGGGTTTATCAGGATCATATCCTTTTTCAATTGCCAAAAAGTATGCTAAGACTTGAGCCACAACAGTATTAGGTATTATGGTGGCTTCAGAGCAATCATTAACTTTAATATATTTATCAAAAGTTTCATGATTTTTTGAAGAAATACCGATTATCATTCCTCCTCTGGCTTTAACCTCCATTGCTCCTGATAAAGTTTCATTATAAGTTTCATCGTTTGGGGCAAATACCAAACACGGCACCCCTTTTTCAACTAAAGCAATAAAACCATGTTTAAGTTCACCTGCTGCAAAACCTTCGGCATGAATATAAGAAACTTCCTTAATCTTCAAAGATGATTCCAAGGCTATCGGATAGGAAACCCCCCTGCCAATGCTATAAATATCTTTTTTGTTGGAAATAAGTTTTGCCAAATTTTTTAATTTTAGAATGTTTTCTTTTGTTAGTAATCTTCTGGTCTCCGAACTTGCCATTTCCAGAAGCTCCCGTCCTTTATTATAATTTCCAGCCAGTTCATATGAAAGGAGAATCAAATTCGCCAATTTTGCCACAAAAGCTTTTGTGGAAGCAACAGCTTTTTCAGGTCCGGCATTCAAAAGAATTTTAAAACCTGATAACCGATAAAGCGATGATCCTAAAACATTAACCATCGAGGCAATAGTTGCGCCTTTTAATTTTGCTTTTTTAACCGAATCAATAATGTCTATTGTTTCTCCGGATTGTGATAAAGGAATTATTAGGCTTTTGGGGTTTATAAAATCCAAAATATAGCCAAACTCAGAACCATAGCTATAATTCAGATGACGTTTGGCAATTTTAGAGAAAAGATAAGTTCCGCAAAGAGCAGCATAGGCAGCTGAACCGCAGGCAACCATGGTTGTCCCCCATGATTTTCTTACTAAAATCGCTAATTTTTTTATTTGTGAACCATTACTGGCTAAAATTTGATCAATAACCTTAGGCTGGTCATAAATTTCCTTAAGCATAAAATGATCAAATTTCCCCTTACAAGTATCTTCATAACTCCAGGAAATCTGTTGCTTTTTATATGCAATTTCTTTTTCGGTTTTTAAATCATAAATAGAAACTTTTTTGGCAGTAATTTTTGCCATCTGACCATCCTCAAGAAAATAAACTAACTTCGTATGTTTCAAAAGCGATGCCGGATCGGAAGCCACATAATTTATCCCTGTCCCAAAACCAATAATTAAAGGAGAACCGGTTTTGGCGACCATTAGTTCTTCTTTTTTACAATGAATTGCTATCAAAGCATTTAAGCCGTCAAATTTTTTAAATGTTTTAATAAACGCTTTTTCAAATCCTAATTTGGGACAAAGTTCTTCAATCATATGGACACCTACTTCAGTGTCAGTCTCAGAAATAAACTTATGGTTTTTAGCTAAATTTTTCTTAAGTTCCAGGTAATTTTCTATTATCCCGTTATGAACTGCGGTAATTTGTTTAGTGCAATCTAAATGTGGATGAGCATTGGCTTTGGTAACGCCACCGTGAGTTGCCCATCTGGTATGACCTAAACCCAATACGCTTGCTGCTAATTTTGTGCTGGCGTTGCCGATTTTACCAATATGCTTATCAATCAAAAAAGTTGAATCTGAGGCAGTAACGATTCCCCAAGAGTCATAACCGCGGTATTCCAGTTGTTTAAGACTATCCAGAATTAAATCTGCCGGTTGTTTTTTTTTACTTACAAAGCCAAAAATTCCACACATAGGTTTAAACTCTAGTTATTTTTGCTCCTAATTTTTTTAGCCTGCCATCCAAGTCCTCATAACCTCGATCGATATGATAAATATTTTCTAAGATTGTTTTTTTAGAATTGGCTATAAGACCAGCCAAAACCAGTGTTGCTCCAGCTCTTAA
>Ga0066639_10004629_pt1 | contig 11711 bp, 10 predicted proteins | sample CryGeyCG2114_010_2_FD_59504 | JGI IMG/M metagenome (GOLD analysis project Ga0066639, IMG submission 59504) | Groundwater microbial communities from aquifer - Crystal Geyser CG10_big_fil_rev_8/21/14_0.10 | ecosystem: Environmental > Aquatic > Deep subsurface > Groundwater | place: USA: Utah... | reverse complement strand
GTTAATGTTTACTCCCAAAGACTGGTTTACAACAGAAACGCTGTCATTATCAGGGTTAGCCGTTGCATCGGCAACATTAGGATTGAGACATGAATACTGCGCTTCCTGTCCATTCGTTATTCCGTCACCGTCAGTATCGGTTACCGGAGGAACAAGGGAAAGAGTTTGTAAATTTCTAATCCCCGCTACATATTGCAGTACAAAAAGCGCATCAACGGCATCTGCATCACCATCTCCATCCACATCAGCCTGAGGCAGGTATATTTCATAGGGAACATTGACCGGACAATAGCCATAAGTACCCGCTGCCAAACCCGCTACATATCTCAGGATATACAGTGCATCGGTAGAGTTCAAACTGAAGTTGCAATCAACATCTCCTCTTGGGAGACCGCATTCCGGAACATTTTGCATTGCCCTAAACATATTAAGTCTTCCAGAACCATAAACTGCATCAAATCCCGGCGCTCCCAAATCTCTCGCACCGGAAACAAGAGCATTTCTCACAGTATTAAGCGATGGATTATACGGACACGAAAAAAGGACAGAAGCTGTTCCAGAAACCTGTGGGGCCGCAAAAGAAGTACCACTTCCCTGTATCTGTAACGGACCTCCAAGAGCATACTCTGACACAATATTGGAACTCGGGGCTGCCATCAAACTTCCCGAAATCCCGTTTGTACACCCGGTTGAATGTGCATCAGCCTCGTCTGTTCCAACTACGGCAATAACCCCCGGGTATTTGGCAAGCGGCATTGCATCACAATCATAGTTGCCAGCAGAACTGTTATATGAACCAACAACCACCATAATTCCCCTACCTATCAAAGTCGCAATATATTCCCTGACGTAAGGATCGTCATCATAAACCCATAAGCTAAGATTGACAACTTTTAGACCTTGGGGATTCGTATCAACAAGCCACTTCAACCCTTCTGCAAGCTCACCACTTCCACCATTTCCATTAGAAGCTTGTGTCTTAACAGCAATAATTTGGGAATCCCAGTCAACACCGGCAACATCCACGCCATTATTCGTCGCGGCACCCAAAACCCCGGCAACCAATGTCCCGTGTCCGTTATCATCAATGGGATCATCATCCTTATTGTGTGTATCCCTCCCTCTAATCACTCTCCCACCATTCTCAACAAGGGCAAATTCACCATTCTGCAAATAATAATTTATTCCGGTATCCACTACAGCTACTTTGACACTGGAACTTCCCCTATATCTATTCCAAGCAATCGGCGCGGAGATTTTATCTAAATGCCACTGGCTTACATAAGATGGGTCATTTGGAGTTACATTTGATACGCCTGTTGCGAAGTTTGGACCTGCATATTCAATTCTGGGATCATTTTTCAGTTTATCAATCGTTTTTTCCCGCTTTTGAGGATCAACCTTTAAAATTTTAAGCTTTGAATAGGGTAGGTCTTTATCAATTACAGTTTCGTTTGCGGAAGCAATCGCTGATTTCTCACTTTCCGCAACATTCTCCTTGTATCTTATGACGATTTCATCCTCAACAAATTTGCCGGATGCATCAATCTTTTTAAGCTTCTCGCCTACTGGTTTATTTGATGCTAAAGAATTTGATAGCGAAGGTGAAGACAAACCGGCAGAATCTGTTGCGACTTGGTCATTCTGGAATGCCGATGAAAAATTAAGCTGGGTAAAACCGGACAAAATAAAAATGAAACAAAAAGTTAAAAAAATTACTAAAACATTATTCCTCATTGAGCCGGCACCTCGCAGTTGGTAACAGTCCTAAAGTCTTGTGCTTCCTGTTCAATAAAACCTAATTCTGCATAAGGATTTAACCCGGCGTTAACAACTGCTACTTTCCAATTTATACCCTCAGGTATTATGGGAATTGCTATTTCACAAATTTCCTTTGTTATTTCCCCTTTGATTTGCCTTGCAACCTCTGCACTCCCGGGATTTTCAATTATCACAATAAGACCATTACTCAACGGCACATCCCCTGTACCAGTCCTAGCAACTTCAATTCTTACTCTTTCATTTTCCACAAGACGAAGACTGCCTCTTGCATATTGTAAGGTTCGCCAGTAATCCAAAATCGCTTGCCATGAAGTCTTGAATTCATCAGGAACTGCCGGAAGACTTTCAAAAGCCGGTGCCGGTGTGAATTCAGGTGTTAAAAGCGGGGTGGGCGTAGCTTCAGTTGTAGGATGAATTGACACTGGCGGCGTCACACGATCAGTAACTCCTGGAGTGGGAGTTTGTGGAGTTTGTTCAGTATTACCACACCCTGCCAAACCCGCAGCGGCTCCCAAAGCTGCAATTGCTGCAATTGCCTTTAATAGTTTCCCAGTTCGACGTTTTCTAATATCAACTGAAAAACCTTGTTCTTTTCCCATTCATCTTGGCAGCGGGCAATTTATACGCCTTTTAAAACTAGATGTCAAATTATAGGCTTGTCATAAGACAAGCATATATCAAAGGGGTGCAGATATAGGCTTTTTCAGAGGATTTCTTTTATCTTTGCAACTATTGCCCTGGCAGATATCCCCTCATAATCCAAAAGCTCCTGCGGCTTTCCGCTCATCGGCATTTTGTAAACAGCCATCTTATAAATTTTGACCTTGGGTTCATTGCTAAACACATTCAAAACCGCATCCCCAAGGCCACCCTCCGGATAATGGTCTTCAACCGTGATTATCAGATTACTTGTTTCTTTTGCAGCTTTTTTTAACCCTACTTCATCAATCGGCTTAATTGAATAAGCATCAATCACCCTCACATCTATCCCTTCTTTCTTAAGCTCATCCGAAGCCTTTATTGCTTCAATCAAAGTTACTCCACAGGCAGTAATCGTCAATCGGTCTTTTTGGCTAAACCTGACAACTTTACTTCCACCCACTTTAAACTCTTCACTTTGACTATAAATAACCGGTGTCGCCGGTCTGTTCGTCCTCATATATACCAATCCTTCATATTCAGCCGCAGCTTGCGTTAATTTCCAGGTACTAACCGCGTCACCGGGACATAAAACAACAGATCCGAATACCGACCGAAACATCGAAAAATCCTCAAGTCCCATTTGTGAAGGACCGTCCTCACCAATAGAAACCCCGGCGTGAGACCCGACAAACTTAACATTTGCCGTGCTGTATGCTCCCATCCTGATCTGGTCATACGCACGTGTCCAAAAAGCCGCAAATGTCGCCGCAAACGGAATTTTTCCAAGTTTAGACATTCCCAAAGCTGTCCCCGCCATCGCCTGCTCTGCAATAAAAGCTTCAAAAGACCTTTTTGGGAATTTATCCATAAAAAATTCCGTATAAGTCGAATTTTTAACCTCCGCATCCAGTACAACTATCCGCTCATCAATCTTCCCAAGTTCTACCAAGGCTTCCCCAAAAGCCCTCCTTGTCGCAACTTCTTCTCCCAATTTGTATTTTGTATTTAGTATTTTGTATTTAGTATTTTTTCTTGACACCTGATACTTGATACTTGATACTGGTCCTACTATTTCGCCCCGAATTTGCCGATCAATCTCCCCAAGTTCGTTAAGGGCTTTCTCTAAATCATCTTCACTTAGCGCTTTCCCATGCCAACCTTCTTTATCCTCAAGAAAACTGACTCCTTTCCCTTTGATTGTCCTGGCAATAATCGCAAGTGGTTTGCCGTTTGTATTACCTACCCTACTAAGTGCATCCAAAATTTCCTCAAAATTATGCCCGTCGCAAACAATCGCTTCCCAGCCAAAAGCCTCAATTCTTTCCTTATATGTATCAATATTCCAACCAAGCATCGTCTCCTGGCTTTGACCCAAACGGTTAACATCGCAAATTCCCACTAAATTATCCAGTTTATAATACGAAGCCAGCTCAATTGCTTCCCAAACAGATCCCTCGGCAGTCTCCGAATCCCCCATAAGTACGTATACATTTGGTATTTGGTATTTGGTATTTGGTATTTGAAATTCTCGCTTTAAAGCGAGTGACATTCCCACTCCAATAGCCAGCCCCTGTCCCAGCGACCCTGTAGCTACATCTGCATATTTAAATCTTGGGTTAGGATGACCTTCCAATTCACTTCCAAAAGTCCTGTAAGCATCAATTTCCTTGTCCGTTAAAACCCCTGCCGCCCGGTAAAGCGCATAGACTAGGGGCGAAGCATGGCCCTTGGAAAAAATAACCCTGTCGTTATTAGGGTTTTGGGGATTTTTAAGGTCAAACCTTAATTTCTCAAAAAAAAGTGCAACCATAATATCAGTTGCCGAAAGTGAAGAAGTCGGATGCCCGCTCCCCGCCTTGGTCGTCATCCGCAAAATATAATAACGAACCAATTTAGCCAGAGTCTCAAGCTTCCCAGCATCAGCCATGCTACTAACTTAACACACAGAGTAATCTTAAAAAAACTGGTAATGATCAGTTTTTGCCCAGTAACGGAGTTTTCTCAGACGAATCAGCGCATTTACTTGGGAGTTTAGCCGGATCGGTAACATCGTAAACGGTTACTAAATCTATCTTGCTCATTCCCTCAATATAAGTAACCTCGCCATCGCGCTCATCCAACGAGTTTTCCCTGTCACCTGGATAAGGATCCGGATTATTTACATCATAACAAGCCAACGGAACCTCGTCGGCAATAAAGGTTATACGCCCGGCTACTTCATTTCCATACTTATCTAATCTCACCACCCGCATTTTCCTTTTTATTTTGCTATAAAGGAAGCCGGGTTTAGTTTCAATACTCACGCTGCTTTTTGTTGGAAGGTCTGCACAGTACTCATCTCTTGTGAAGGACCCAGAGGCCTCGCCAGCCTTGTGTGAACAAAGCGCAAAATAACAGGTTTATTCAAAATACCAGTATGAGAACAGTCTGCTTCAAATATATTTGCATCTGAACCAACATCCAACCCATTAATAATCTTTCGCCTGATAACTCTCATTGTCGTTAATCTAAAATGCTGTTCAATCCGTTCAAGGCCTTCTTGGTCATTTGCAAGTTCAGTTAAACTGAAATCATTACCTCCGAAAATTGCCTGCATCGCGAGATAACCTACCCCGATTTGGAAATTTACCTTATCCGGGATTGGCGCATCGGCAATAACAAGTTGGTCAGCTGACTCTGCAAGTTCCTCTGTTCTCAAAATTGCTGCTGCCAGAACAACATGCCCACCCTTACTGTGCCCAATGATATGAATTTTCCGCCCGCTTGACTTAAATTTCTTTTTCGCATACACAATTAATGGGTCTATCATGTCCTCTGTAGGCTCAATGTGAGTTCCAAACTTTACTGGGTAAACTTCCGCATCCCACCCAAGTTCCCTTAAATTGTCTTTCGGGAGTTTGTAAGATAAGTCTCCCCCTCCAAAACCGGGAATAATAAGTACACAAGAACCGTCCCCGCGTGGAAGATCACCATCTTTATAAATCGGGTTAAAAAAAAGTTCCTCAGCTTCCAAGGCACCCGCCCATAGATCAAGTCCGCCGTCAATTCCGTCTTGAAAAACATTGGAGCCTTCCCAAAGAAGATATTCAATATATTCCCTATAATTTCTAAAGGTATTTAATCGGGAAGGAGCCCCTCCTTCTTCAAAAGGGTTTTCCGAGTAGCCTTTCGGCCCAACACCGTATTCCGACTTGATTTCTATCACACAAGTCCCGCCTCGGACAGGAATAACTAGAAATATTTACCCACCATTCTACGCCAGCTGTCAATCGAGGAGAAAAACTATTGAAGGTATTTTTCGACTAGGCGGACTACATCCGCAAGCTCAAAAGGTTTTTCAAGATAACCGTCTGCCTTTGTTCTTTTGGCAATTTCCCGCAGATTATTATTGCCGGAGATAAGGATAATAGGCAGTTTTTTTGTTTTTGCTTCGCTTTTAAGCTTCAGTGCAATCTCCTCTCCGCTAACTTCCGGTAAAAAAATATCAAGAAGCATTAAATCCGGCATACTGCCGTCAATTTTTAGATTTTTTCCGCTGGAAAGACCAACCACGTCATAACCTTCATCTTCCAATACCATTCGCATAGCCTCCAAAATGTTCAAGTCATCCTCGATAATAATTATCCTTTTTTTCTTCATAATTTCCTTATATAAAACTTTGGTAACTTTTGGATTTAATATTACTTAATTTATATGGCAAGGTAAAAGTAAAAGTCGAACCCTTCCCCAAAGCACTTTTTACTCCGATTATCCCTCCGTGTCTCTCAATAATTTCCTTGGAAATATAAAGCCCCAGCCCAAGACCGGGGTTTGCAATCGACCCGTTCTTAACCTGGTAAAAAGGTTCAAAAATATTTTTCTGGTCGGTCTTTTTAATCCCTTCTCCAAAATCCCTGATGTTAACAATCGCATAATCATTGTTGCCAGAAGAAGAGACTATCACATGCTTTTTTATGGATGAATACTCGATTGCATTCGAAATCAAATTCACTAAAACCTGCATAATTCTCATCCCATCACCTTCAATAAAAGAGGGAACCTCTCCCCTTTTTACAATCTTAAATCCCCGGTTTCTAAAATCAACAAGAACATCTTCTATTAGCGCATCAAGATCAAATCTTTCATCCGAAAATTCAAATTTTCCGGCCTCTATTTTGGAAATATCCAAAAAATCGCTGATTAGCTTCGTCATAAGATCCACCTTCTCATCAATCCTTCCAAGGTAAGATATTAATCCTTCACTATCTTCTTTTATATCTCTTCTCTTTAAAATTTGTACCACAGCCTTGACACTTGCTAGTGGCGACTTAAGCTCATGGCTGGCAATACTAATGAAATGGTCAGACCTTCTCTGACTTACAATCCGGTTTGTGATATCCCGGACAATTACTAAAACTGAGGCAACCTGGCCTTTTCTCGAAAATTCGGGGGCCAGATGCAAATGGTAATACTTCAAACCGCTTGTACCAGTAAGTTCGAATTGGGAAATTGTTTTTTTTACCCGTATTAATTACTTTTCTGACTAATTTTGTGGTTTTTTTTATAAAATCAGCCGACAGACTTAAACTCTCCAAATGATGGCCAATTAAAGTCTCCGGCCTCATTCCCGTAAGTTTTTCAATGGCTGGATTAACGTAACTAACTCGTAAATTCCGGTCTAGCCTCCCGACCACATAAGGAAAGTTCGTAAGTAAGGTTTCAACCTCCTGTTCCCTTTTGCATAAATGCTCCAAGGCCGTCTCTGCCTCTTCCCTAGCTTCCAGTTCACGCTTGAAAAGTCTGTCATTATCAACCGCCAGGGCTACTCTCCGGGCTATCTCTTCACTTAGGTTTAAGTCGCTTTCTTCAAACGGTTGTTTTGTTTTCTCTCTATAAACTGAAATCGTCCCGATTGTTTTGTTTCTGACTTTAAGAGGCAGAATAATAACAGACCCCCATTGCATTTTCTTCATGCACGGCAGTATGCTGACATTTTTTGCAAAAGATTCAAGCCGGGTTTTCGAAATGCTTTTATCGAATTCTGCTCTATCCGAATTTAGAACTTTGTTAACCCTTTCGGGCTCCAAAGGATAACTTCCGAGCTTATCTGAAAGCTTTTGACTGCATCCTTCGGTGCAAACCAGTGCAAAACGCCGCACCTTTCCACTTTCCGTAAGGTCAATCGCACACAAATCCGCATAATAGGATGTTATTAACTTGGCAGTATTCTTCAATGTCGCTACAAAATCGACTGAAAAGTCTAAAACATCGTTTAATTCTAAAAGTAAAACATGCCTTAGGTTCGATTTTTTTTGCAATGTAATATCTCTCGCTACTGTATATATTCCTGCAACTTTACTGTCGGCAATTACCGGCAATCCTTTTGCTTCAATCTCAATTGTTCTGCCGTCTCGATGCTTTATAGTTGTTTCAAAACTAACCGGCTTTCCCCTTAAAACCTGAAAAAATTGACCCCAAGCCTTTTCAGCTTGGTCTTTTACTAAATAGTCCGTAAATTTTGTTCCAATCAACTCTTTCGGACTATATCCCGAAAGCTTTTTGCATGCCTTATTGGCTTTTAAAAAAATTCCCGAAAAATCCAATGAAAAGATACCGTCGGAATTGCTTTCAAACAGGGATTTATACTCAAGTTTTTGACAATTCAGTTTATTTTCAGCGTTCTTGATATCCGTAATATCATCAAAGATATTGACCGCATATCTTATTTTTACTCCTGCATCAAAAATTGGCCTGGATTTAACCTGCGCCCACCGCAATTCTCCGGTTTTCTTAATCCTGAAACAAATAAGGTCGCTTGGGGCTTTCTCTCCTAAAAATACTCTCCGGCCAGGCAACCGTTTAACGTCATAACTTCTACCCGCTTCTTCAAGTATTTCGAATTTTTCAAAGACAGCTTCAGTAGGCGTGTTTATTAAATCTTCCGCATTTTCAAAACCGGTTTCTCGGGCAACTGCATCATTGGCATATATTAATTTGCCACAACGATCCTGTACAGTAATACCGTTAGCAATATTATTAAGGACAATTTCTAGACCGTCTTTCCCGAGAGGGATATCCCCCTTTTCGGCCATAAAAACAGGTAGTTTGGAAACTGTAGTCGGCATATGGGGAAAATTAACTGTCACCCAGAAAAGTTAGCTTTTCTGGGTCTTCATTTAAAACTTCATTAACCAAAGCAACAGCATACGGGCTTGGTCTTTCAATAAAACGGCCAACCTCACCCAATTCCTGATCCGGGTTCATAGCATTAACCTCCTTTTGCTTACTTATTTCGGCTCTTCTTCTTCTTTCTGTTAATTTGAGCCGCTAAAGTAGAAAAAATCCTGCTTCCAAGATAACTTGTCGCAAGCCTTTCCTGCCTTTCATCATTCATATCACTAACATTAAGGGAAAAAAGTAAAAGAAACTTAACTAAAAGGTAAGAAATAGGTAAGAGATTCAGTCATGAGCCCTAGTCGAGCCTTCTAGCGTCATAAATTCTGAAGGCATCCCTTCCGTTTGGATAAATAATTATTTTTAAAAGCTTTCCCTCGTATTTTCTGTAAAAATCATTATCACTTTCGGCAGAAACCGCCATTAGCTTTCTTGTTCCCTCAAACCGGTTGTCATCACTTATGTAGCATTTTGCGCATCTGCCTTTTGAATAAAATTTCAGATAAGCATCTCCCCCGTCGACTCCGCTGTACAAAATAAACATGTCAAAGTTATTTGCCTCGGAAAGAAAAAAGTTAACCGCATCTCTTGTCCCATATTGAAAACCGTTATAACCGCTTGCAACATTGATATAAGCTTTACTAAGCGCTTCGAACCTTAAAAGAAAAAAGATGCTCAAATAAGCAAAAACTGTTAAAAAAGAAATTTTGGCAAAGATGCTAAAAGAATAAGGCTTGAGCTTTTCGATAATAGACAAGCATGCCAAAACTCCCAAAGTGATTATTAGGGTATAAGGAATTACTCCAATTACCGATCTTGTGGCGTAAGGAGTTTCTGCGTCCGAAACAACACTCCCAAGTGGATATAAAAGGAGCATTAAAACTAAAAAGTTCCTGATCTTAAACCCCCACTTTTTGTTCCTTATAAAGACTAAATAAATAAGGCCAACAAGAAATAAAGGCATCTGCCACTTATAAAAAAGGGCCATACCTGTTAAAGAATGTCTTACTATTTTCTGCCCCGGGTAATCGGAGTCCCCAAGAAGAAAAACGAATTTAGGGTCGAAATGCTCTGCATAGAGCCGCAGACTTTTTGAAACAATGTTTATCTGCTGGTCTTGCCTGTTAAATGCAACTTGTTTAAACCGTAAAAAGGCTTTTCCGGAAACGACATGGAAAGCAAAAAGGGAAACCACCAGCAAAAAAACTAGCACAGGAAAAATGAATTTCTTACCATATTTTTTAAAACCTGGAACTAATTCGCCAGAGAATATTATCAATAAGCCCAGAAGAAAAAGAGGCGTAAATATTCTTGTAGCAAAATAAGTATAAAAAGATAAACCCCAAAAAAGAGCACTAAGAACCAAATATCCCCTACTCCAGTTTTTTCGCATAGAAATAAGGGTAAATAATAAACCTCCGCAGATAAAAAAGAGGAATGCCCCGTGGCTTTCAATATTAAAACGTGAGAGATGAATGTGCCATGGAGAAATACCCAGTATAAATGCCGATAAAATTCCCCCTCTTGTACCGAACATTTCCCTGCCCAGAAAGAAAACTATCGCAACCGTCATAAGTCCCCAGATTGCCTGCACCACCCTGACTGCAAACTCGCTTAAGCCAAAAATTGCGATTGACGGTACTACAGGATAAATGGCCAAAGGATTTTTGTACTCACCGAATGCTTCAAAAAAAACAGGTAAAAACTTTCCGTGTTCATCCCGTCCCGTGGTCAAAATTTTGTAAGCATTGAAACCTATTGAGGCTTCGTCCGTATAAAAACCTGGAGGATTATTTGCAAGGTCATGGACCCTCAAATAGAAAGATACTATTAGTATGGAAGCTAGAGTTAAATATATTACTAAACTGCCTTTAGAAATCATCAAAGCGGGTAAACTTAAAAACATTCTAATAGCACTTTTGCTAAAATCCTAGTGAGTTCTAAATGGTCATAAATTTATTCGTCCTCAGTCTGATTATCATTTCCTCAAGTTTATTTCTCCACTATGCAGAAAAAAATAAAAAAATTATCATCCTTTATCTGTTTCTTCTACTATCTACTCCCTGGTTCTTTATATTACTGCTCGCAGTTTCCAGGTCAGCCTCAACCTATTATTGTAATGGCCAAAGCAAAAATTTCACTTGCCTCGCTTCATTTGAATATATTTTTTTTCAGGGAGAGAAACAAATTCACCGTAGGCTTGAAGATTACCAGCTTCTGCTCCCAAGTTTTATGCCGCTATTTATCTTAGGTCTCTATCAAGTCCTTGCCTCAAAGAATCTCAAGCAAAAAAGCCTTCTACTGGCTTTTCCCGCATTATTAATTTTGGGAGTACTTAAACTTGAAAAGGGTTTAATAGCGGGTCTCTTAATCGCTATTCCCGCTTCATTTTTTTCAACACTCGGTGCTTATAGCCTGATCAGCAATTTTTCAAGAATTTCTAAAATTGCCAGGATTCTTTCAATTTTCTTACTTTTATGGATCGCTTACGAGACCATAAGAATGTACCAAATTATCATTATTCATAAACCGTTTATTACCTAAATGAACAAAAAAGTCCTTTTCTTCATAATATTTCTTGCTTTTTTTCTTAGGATTTATAAAATAGGCACTTTTCCGCCCCTTTATTCCGATGAAGCAGCTTACGGCTACAACAGCTATTCAATTCTCAAAACGGCAAAAGATGAATACGGAAATTCCTTCCCGCTCACTTTTAAAAGTTTTGGGGATTACAAACCTCCTCTCACAGCCTGGGTAACAATTCCTTCAATTTTGATTTTCGGCCTAAGTGACTTTGCGGTCCGCCTTCCGTCGGCTCTTGCAGGAACAATTACAGTCGCCTTTGTCTATCTGCTTTCCTTTGAAATTTTCCGTGCCCAAAAAAAGAAGAATCCGTTCAACAATTATCTTCCCGCAGTATCAGCTCTTCTTCTTACAATCTCTCCCTGGCATATACACTTTTCAAGAAGCAGTATGCTTGTCGGCTTGGAAATGATGTTCATCTCGGGAGGCCTGTTATTTTTTTTAAAAGGCTTTGAAAACAAAAAATACCTAATTGCTTCATCCGTTTTTTTTGTTTCCGCTATTTACACTTATTACGGGTCGAGAATAACTGTTGTTTTGCTTGTTTTTTT
>Ga0066639_10004628_pt1 | contig 11712 bp, 8 predicted proteins | sample CryGeyCG2114_010_2_FD_59504 | JGI IMG/M metagenome (GOLD analysis project Ga0066639, IMG submission 59504) | Groundwater microbial communities from aquifer - Crystal Geyser CG10_big_fil_rev_8/21/14_0.10 | ecosystem: Environmental > Aquatic > Deep subsurface > Groundwater | place: USA: Utah... | reverse complement strand
TTGGGTACATTTTGTCTCAAAACGGGTGCAATGATAATAATTGTGGCCTTTTTGGGTATCAGCAATAACTGAACGATTACATTCACCACATTTGATAAGACCACCAAACAGATATTCATGCTTTTTGTACTTCCCGGTTAGTTTCCTTGTTATTTTTTCTTGGACCAGGTAAAACAATTCCTTTGAAATCAAGGCCGCATGATTTCCTTTCGGGAAGTGCTTTTTGTGCCAAATAAACTCGCCACAGTAAAAACAATCTTTGAGTAGCTTGTGCATCTCGCTTTTTCCAATAGGGGTTCCGGATTGGCTTTTCCAGCCTTCCTCAAATAGTTTTTTACCTAAGGTGTGAGTAGTAAACTCACCGGTGGCATAAAGTTCAAAAGACCGCTGGATAAAGGGTGCTTCTGATTCAGGAGATGTATCAATAACCCATACCTTATGGCCAGTATCTCCTACGGTCCGATAACCTCGTTTCATATTGCCGGGATACCAGCCCTGAGCTGCCTTTTCCTCTAACCCTTTTTTGGTTTCTTCCGAGAGATTGTTGCTATACTGACGGGCTAAGGCAATATAAATGTCCCATTGAAATTTTTCGTGGGATTTTGCGTTTTTGTGGATTATTAAACTTTGCTTAACAAAATGAATTTGTCTCGCTTCATCTTCGTTAAGCCAGTCGTCCATTTTATCTGCATCTTTTATATTTCTAGTAATTCGGTCGACTTTTTCACATAAAACTATTTTAACTTGGGGGTGTAATTTCAAGTATCCAAGCATTTCATGAAACATTTTCCGTTCTTGCTTGCCGCTTGCTGATTCGGGCACTATAAATTTTTTGACGATATCAAATCTGCCATTGGCGTAATGGGATAGTAATTTTATCTGTGAATCTAGAGAATAGCCCTCTTCTGCCTGTTCCTTTGTTGAGACCCGAGCAAATAGTATTGTTTTCATAGAATTAAAGTATGGGTTATTATAGCATTCTAATCTTGCCTGAACAAATCAAATTTAACGTTTAAATTTCGATATATCTGACTCAACTAGGTTTTTAATATCCCGGATCCATTGTTCGACAAATTCTGTGTCGGGTGGAATTATTTGTAAAATATAGTGTGCCTTATCCACTAATACGACTTTCTGTTCACCGCGCTTTTCTAGCGACTCAACGAACCGATTGTGATCAGATATAAACTTTTCAGTTTGGGTCCAATATCCTCGGATCCGTGCATATGTTTTTTCATCAAAAATCGGGATATCAAGTTCGGACTCAATTTTTTCTATTATTTCACGATATCCAAATAAAGTCTGAGTATGTTGATTTATGGTTGAGACCACCTCTTTCGGATTTGGGAAAAATGAAACTTTTTCTTTGATAGCCATGGTCTCTAAGCCAGACTCAGAATCAAGCGAACGATCCGTTATCTCAAATCGTTCTAGTAAGCTGCCATCTTCCTTTTCCACTTTAATTATCAGGTCGATTATGAGTAATCCTCTAAGGTGAACGAGGTAGGCATAACCAGCAGTAAAATGGAGCCATGCTTTTTCAACGTCATCTCGCAATAGAATATTTGACCATTGATATAAGGCAAAGAAATATTGGCATTCGTCAAAATCACCAATTTCGGTCATGCCAAAAAGCGCTTTTACTTCGCTTTCGTTCAAAAATGGTTTTTCGGTGACGGTTTTATGCCAATTTGAAAGTATAAACTTCATCCGCTCCTTGGCTGATAGGGTAGGTGCTAATTTTATAATGTCAGGTTTTTGCATATGTTTAGCGTTTTATTTTACGCTCGATTATTAAGCCGTTAAATATTTCTAGTTTTTCATTAACCTCTCCCACCTCGAATGCTCGTATAAGATGCCCGGCCAGAAAACCAATGCAGTTGGCAACACGGATTTCAACCTGACCTTGCCTCACTTCACTGATAGTAGTAGCTAGTAGACGGATTACGTCTTTGCTCCCGGCAATTTCAATCGGTGGCAAGGGGTCGTAGTTCTTTTTTGGAGATTGACCACCCTTGGTTGTGGCTATTCTTTTTGCTTCCTCCATATTGGGATCATGCGAAAAGCAGAACCTGCTATCGTTAATTGCGTTAGCTCCACATTGCCCGCCATTTGTTTTGATAAAAATACACTGCATATACCCACAAGTTAAACTTATGCCCCTATTCTCGAACCTCGATAAGTATAGAGAATACAAGGAATTTAAGCCGTTTTATTATATTTTGATAAACTGCCTTCCAACTCAGAACGGTTTTATAACCGCCCAAATCATATATTTTTAATAAGATTACGGAAAAATTGTCATTAATGTCAGATCGTCATTCATAATCATTTTCCCCAAACAAATTAATGCTGCCCTTATTTTTACTATCAGATGTTGTCATTTCTGTTGTCAGCAAGTTCGGCTGCTTTTCAGCACCAATGACATTACTGACAGCACTGACATTATTTCCCTCGGACTTACTAATAACGATATATCTCTTGTGCTCGTCCCGGTTACGTTCAGCCTTGATACCTCTTGCTTCAAGATTAGTTCTTGCCTCTTGGATACGTTTCCAGAGCCAATGAGCATCCTTGGGCCAAGATTTAGCTTTGGTATTGATTTTTAATAAGGCTGCCCGCTCGTTAAACTGAGTTAAAAGTTCAGTCGGTGTACCTTCCCAGATATCCTGATTTTCTAATAAGCTAAGGATTGCCATCGCAACCGGACTAGCATCTAATGCCTCTTCGTTCTGTCTAGAAATATTATTGCTATATGCCTGTAGAAACTGAGCCGGATCCTGTCCCAAAGCTTTTGTGATTGAACACCCCCATCGAATGTAATCAGCCATCCTCACATTATTTGCCGGTTTTATATCATTAATATGTTTCAGGGCGTCCGAAATAACATTAAATATGGCTCCCAGCATTGCCGGTTTTGATTTTCTGAACCTGTCCCAGAAACTATTTTCTTCTTCGAAAGAAGCCACTCTTTCTAGGCCAATGATTATAGATCTATCTAGTAGATCCGGTTTTGAGACAATTAAATTAATACCGTTGAGGCAAATTACTCTTTGGAATTGATAAAAAACGTCATCATCGTCCGAGTAAAGTTCTCGTTTTGAAAAGCCGTCGCCGGTCACTGCCCGACACAAAGCATCTGAAAATGAGTCGCTTAAATCTGCAAGATTATCGAAGGGTATAAACCAATGGTGAGAAACTAATTGAACAAACTCTCTAACACTGTCGGGCATTGTAAGGGTCTTTATAGCCGAAGGGTCTAGTAATTCCTTAAATATCCTCGATAACGTCGTCTTAGCGCTGCCCTGAGGCCCATAGAGCACGATTATTGGATGAGGGAAGCCAGGTATAAAGCCGGCTATTATTGAAACCACTGCCAATAACAAGTCTCCACTTAAACCCTCACTATCTCTTTTTATATTTATAAAACTAATAAGCTCACTCATAGCTTCGCCCCTAACTGGACTTGGCTGAATCTTTTGATGGGGTAACCGCCTAAATACTATTGGTGGCACCTCAATTAATTTCCAACCATCGGTGGTTATTTCTATGATTTGGCCATCGCCCAAGTCATATAAAATACCGTTCTGATTTTTGGCAACTCGAACTTGTAATTCATGCATTTCTGAATCAAAACAAGCCTTGCCCTCTAAAATTTGTATCGCAGTTCTTAATGTCTCGCCGCTGTACGCTTCTTCCAGCTCATCCCAAGCTTTATGAGCCAGCCAACGCTTAAATTGCTTGGAATTGATTTTGATGATTTTCTTACCATTTCCGTATATAGCAATTTGAGGCTCCTCAAATTGATCGTGAAAAACTATGGCACCGCTATCTAAAACCAAATTTACTAATATCTCAGCTTTTTTGAATTTTTCTTGATCAGAATCATCTTTGTTATCAATCTCTTTTGCCGCAATGGAATTAAACGTAACTCGTAATTCATTTTCATTAAGCGGTGGCTTATTGTTATTATTCCAATCCTTAACTAAAGGCCAGGAAAAAGTTTCCCAATCTTCTTTCGGAGTATGTTTCAATAGTTTGCCGATGACAGAACTAGCAGCTTCGTTTCTCTTGCCCTCTTCGACTCCTATTACTCCTTTTTTCCATTTCTCACCTGATTTGCTTTTTTTGACTTTATCAAATAACCAGGAGGGAGGATCGGCAAGTTCAGCATTACCAAGCGACAACTCCCATTCGTAGCTATTACCGGAGCTATGTCGAGATGGAGGAGCTACAATGAAACCGCCATCGGCTCTGATATCAACCAATGGTTTTATTCTCGCTGAGTTTTGAACATTAAATCCAGGGTGCTTGAAATAAAAATGTTTACCTCCACCTCCGCTTTTAGCCGTTACCGTTTTAGGTAAGTTCAAAGCTTTAACATCAGCTCCTTTTTCTGTATCAATAACGATCAGACTCGATATTCTGCCGGTTATAATACCCACACCCGTAACTACTGGATCAGAAAACCAATCTCTAATTTCTTTTTCGGTTGCTTGCCGTTCCTGAAATTCCTTCCAGTTTATGGCTGGCTGTTTATCCTTAACGGGTATGATTGATAAACCCATTCTGTGGTATGCTAACGATTGTTCGAGTAAGTTATTTTCCATAATGGTTCGTCAGTCAGTAGGGAGCGAATTAATTCGCTCCCTACTGCTTTTTCTGCTAAGAAGCTTGGTCCTTTGGTTCTGACTGTTCGTCTACTGGCATTATCTCTTCGACCCTAGATCCCATCTTGTTAGATTGTTTGCCAATCTTATTTTCAACTCTAACCCTACATTTCTTATTCAGGAGAGAGTCTGTATCCAATTCTTCTTCTTCGGATATTTTTCTACCAAGTAGCGTCTCGGCTATTGGTAAAAAGGCGCTGTCAGGATGTAAAGAAAACGTACAACTCTTAAATAATTTCCATCCAGCTTCACCGTATTCGCTATAATCAGTCTTAAATTTAAGAGTTATAGTCTCCTTATCCGAATCAAATTTACTGGATTCAATCTTGATATCTTGAAGTTTGGCCTCGTAAACTCCTGGAGGAAACAACCTATTTGATGTTCTTTTGATTTTATATCCCATATAAATCTTTGATTTTTATTATTTTTATTAAGAATGTGTTCGACCCCGCACATTCGCTACAAATCTATCTAATTTCAAAATATGGATTTTCTAATTTCTCCTCTTCGCCCCATTCAGGCCGGTTAAAGGTTCTCAGATCGGGTATTCCGTAAACTAAATAAGGAATTCTAATTTTTACTATGATTGCTTCTTTGTTTTTTCTCGGTATAACTCGGTGGGTTCGGACAAAGCTGTTTGCTAAAATAAATTCCAATAATGACCGGCTGCTAACTATATGAAACCGATTTGGAGTTACAAAAATAACGTAGTTGCAGTCGAGTAAACGCCAGTAAAAGCCGTCTTCTTTCTCAAGTCCAAGAAAAACATGTATTTCTTGATCACTGTCCCATCCGCCGTCGAAAGTTTGTATTCTTTCGCCCAAAGAAATTACTTCAATATCGGATCCGTAAGAGTCGGTTATAGAGGCATCCGTATACCCGAGGTGCTTTAGAAAGTTACAAATTTCTTCGGCATGAATTTTATTTCGCGATAGGCTCATTTTCGTTTTGATTATTTTTATATTTTTGTTCGAAATTAATTAAGGTTCCAAAAAGTCCAACAAGGCCTGTGGCGATTAGGTATAACTCCTCGGGAGTAGTTTTATGGCCACGCTTTTCAAGAATTAGCCCCAATTTATCGATTGTTTCTTGGCTCAAATTCATTTACTTAACTAAAATGCCCCGTGCCGCCTGGCCGGAGCATTTTAGTGTGCTCTATGGTTGGTTTGGCGGCGCGAATTTTTAGAAATTAAAAACCCGTTATATTAAGTAAAACATAACGGGCATTTCTATCTTCAAATCCACGCCAAACCTTACATATTTATTTTTTTATTTTTACGGTAATTCCTCATATATTTTTGATTTCTTTTAGCTTCACAAGCGGGGTCACCACATATTTTTTGTTCCTTGCCGCCACTTCTAAATGGGTTAGGAATAAATAGTTCATTGCAAATTTCACACCTTTTTTTATTTTGAATTTCACCCGACACTACGAGATCGATTATTTCTGGTATTGAGTGTTTTTCTCCTGATATGCAATAGAGATAAAAAGCCAAATATTGGATTATCGTTAAAAGCCAGTTGGATAATTGGATAGGATTTTTGGGTCCTGACTTTTTACCAAGTTGTGAAAAACGACTTTCATGCTCACGGGATAATTTTAGAATAATTGGCCACTCATCAGCCTTTTTAACAAGGGGATTTAATCGGATAGTCTCATCCGTTAATTTGGTTATCCACCACCCTACATGCTCTTCTGATATTTTGTGTTTACTTTTAATCTTTTCTGCATGAACTCGTCCCACATAGGCGGCATAATGGCCGATCAGGTCATTTATCGGCTTTGATTTCATCGGTCCGGTTGGTTGAATTTTTCCAATCTCTTCTGTCGCCGCATTAAAAAAGCATATATCCAGGTCTCGAATGTCTAAAATTAGTTCAACGATTTTATTCCAGGTTGTATTTTCGGCATCTATACTCTCCCGGTTCAAAAGTAAAAAATCTTGCCATAAAATTGGCTTAGATCCAAATAATTCACCCTCAAAATAAAAAGGGTTTGGATATTCCAAACTAAGCTGTTTTCGGTTTTCTATATATAGCAGCAGATATAGTTGATATTGAGAGTAGTATTTTATGCCATCTTTCTCCAAAATCGGATGGAGCAGGTTATTTTCTATAAGCCATTTAAGATGAAAAGGTGGAAGCTCAAAGCCCCTATTATTACAATGGGATCGCAATGTTTTATAATCATGAATTTTTTCAGTAATCCAAATATTTTGCACATTGATCCTATCGGACAGGGTTTTAGGATTAAACTTAATTTTTTTGTTAAGTAATTTTAGTTCTTTTTCTTTGAGAGTCGGTATAAATTTTCTTCTATTTTTCTCAAAAATTTCTGACCATAGCCTATTAAAAACGAATTTATCGGGCTCTATCCTAGCGCTTTCCCATATCTTTATTTCATCAAGTGAAAGCTTTTTGAGTGTGTTTATGTCTATTGTAAAGTAGGGATTGGATCCCTTTTTGCCGCCAAAAGTCTTCTCTCGGTTTCTAACCTCCTCATTATAGATTTTAATAAGATTATTGTCGGTTTTTCGATTCATTTTAGTGGTATTAACCTATCAATTTTATCCTGGTTTTCCACCATTTTTTATATTGTTGAAAAATAGTTTCGGGCGGCATATTTGAGGTTGTTTAGCTTGCGACAATTTATCAGTTATAACGCATTTTCTCAAGTCTACTTTGTGGTACTGATTAGCGGTTTCGACTCAATGAGGCATTGCTTTTCCTAGCAATTATGGAAAAATTTCGATATGAAGCGCAATAAAGAAAATCTTCAAGATTTAAATGAACGCCTAGTCCTTGCTTTCTTACAGTTCCGCCTAAATCGACTCATGCATAATCTAGTTGAAGGAAAGATTTGGCATGATTCACGAATAATGTGGATTACGATACTAAGGAGCTTAGAGCAGGCATACCTTCAGGGTTTGGCCAACATCGTTATTAAGCCTAGTAAAAACTTTCCTTCTCAAATATCCGTTCACACTTTTATTAATAATTTTAAATCAAAGTATCCAGATACAATTGCAAAGCTAAAGGTGGTCAGAAATAAAAGTTTAAGCCATATAGATTCAAAAAAGTCTATATTAAAAACCCTCGGTCTAACCCCTAATGAAATGGAATATTTATTTAAGGAAGTTATCGATGCTTTTCAAAACCTATCAGAAGAATTTACAATGCCTCATGTCGGACTATACCTACAGATTCAAACCGGTTATCTTGAGATGCAAATAAGACGAGCAATTACTAAATTATCTGATCAGTAATTGCCACCTTGATGCTGTAAAATTTGGACTTTTCTGCTATATTTAACCAATGAGTGAGAAATTTGAACAACAACCTCCTTCCGACGAATCATGGAAAAAGAGAGGGACAAAAGAAAAACCATACCGTGCCCGAAGAATATCCCACGAGGCAAATACAAGTATTGAATATGGAGAAAAGACATGGACAACGGCCCAAACGGTTCGTGATTTGATGCAGAATCATTTGGATGCAGAAACTGAGCGATACTATCAACAAATTGCCAAAACTATTTTCAACGAGGAAAGTCTAAAAAGATATTTTGATCCAAATAGTGCTAAGGATGATCGTAAGAAGGCCGAGGAACTTCTACATTCCGCATTTACATTTGCGGAATACGTAGAAGATATGACTCCTGAGTCACGCCTGCAATCCGAAGCCCATCTCCGGGAATTAGCTGAAGGACTCTCGGTAAATAGTGCATTGAAAAATGAGAATGTTTTTTCATCATCTTTGTTTCTTGAAGCAACAAGACCCTTAGAGGAGGAGCGTCCCTCAGTCTATTATGAAATAGTTGATAGCGAAACCAATACTACGGAGTGGGTGGCTTATGAAACACTCCGTGATGAACCTTTATACCAGCAAAAAAGTAAAGCTGGTTTTCGTTATCAATTTATAGGAATGAAAATTGCAGATCATGGTTCGGGTTTTGACTCCCAGCTTTCTGCTTTATATCTCACAAGTAAAACAGGCAAGCGACACCTGCGGGGAAAATTTGGAGAAGGTGCTAAAATGAGCGAATTGCATCTTTTACGCAATGGGGCTTCAATGAAAATGCGATCACGATATACCGTTAAAAGTGGCGACGAAACAGAACAAAGTCGAGTATGGCAAACTCGTCCGCGGGTGAAAGATGACAGACTTGTATCACGCGGCGTAGAGGTAGAGCAAGAAAGCGACGAGGATACTGGATCAATGGTATATATCTCATTACGCGGATCCAACGAGACCTTTCAAAAAGATTTTATTGAGAATGCCGATCCTCGCCTAAAGGGTCTTGAAAAAAATATTGCAGATTATAGTTCTCAAGGGTTTACCTATCCAATGCCAATAACAGAAAAACATCTCTCTGGTGTCGATACTTCGGGCGATGGAAATGTACAGTTCGTGCAGGGAATCAGAGTAGAACTAGCGAATGAAGCTTTCGGATACCAGAAACCTTGGTTTTCATATAATTTCCTCGATTCAAGCATTATTGGGGGGAGAGATCGCAATGAAATTAAAGGAGAAATAACAAGTAGAATATGGTCATTTTGGCATAATGTAGATAGTCCTGATTTACTTGGTCAGCTTGTACATACTGAAGTGCATGATACGAGTAAGAGTAGTGGTGAAATTTTCTCAAGTTCAGAGTCGTTAGTACTTAACGAAATACTTACAAAGGAAGCATCTGAGTCCTTTCCCACAGAGAATGTGCAAAAAATTGTTGACGATGCTCTGTTGCGTGAGCTAGCTCTTGAACCGCAGGTGCACACCCTTGTTATGTCTTCAAGAGAGCGGAAGGATCCGAAGCTAGCGGATGTAGTATCTTATGCCAAGGAACAGGGTTACGAAATAAAAACCACAGCTAATTATATAGGCGTTTCAGCACTTGAGTGTTTTGCAAAGAGAATAGCGCCCGATTATAACGTTGTTACTTTTGTTGATATACGAAATAAAATGCACGAGGAACCCAAGGAAGAAGAGGAAGAAATTGTTGAGGGTGAAAGAGAGAAGGCAATCCGCGAAGTATTCCCTCGGGCAGTTGAGTCTGTAAATGAACTTGTTAGAGCAGTTGGACTAGAGCCTAAGAATTTTGAATTAGAATTTGATATACCGAAGAAGGTTAATGTTGGCAGAGGGCGAGACACCTATTGGGATGATAATGCGGATGAAGATGACTACTCTGACTCAATTTTTCAAATGCATTCTCGAGTTGATTTACCACCGGTTACACTTACCTGGACAGGCAGTAAAGATTATTTGGTTCAGATCAATCCTGAGAGAATTTCGTATCTTGGGCACTCTGACCCTCGTGCTCTCCAGAGAGAAATTGAGATTTATCTTCTTGGTAGTTTCACAGAATACGGTGATGGTGGGAGCGATAGAGAAAGTGTGCTCAAAAGATCACAGCAATTTCTTGATACGATTATCGAGAAGCTCATTCCTGAAGATGCGCCGATTCTTGAGGTGATACCAAAACAACTTGAATACGAGAAAGACCCTACAGTACTATTGAGATTGACCAAGTCTATTCTAGGCGAGATAGAGACAAAGCACGAAAAAGAGAAACTTGTTTATGAGGCATATAGAAAAGTTTTAGATACGCATCTTACCTCGGATGAAGCACAAGAATTATATAGAAGCCTTCGAGACAGTGAATACTATGCGGTTAAACGCATGCTAGAGTCTAGGGTCTTTTTAAACGATGGTATACTTGTATATTACGATGCTCAAAAGCGATCATGGGAGGAGCAGAATTTAGAAAAAAGAAGCCCAATTACAAAGTGGCGTGGATTACTAGTATACGGTTTGAATGATGGACGCTATTTTATTTCAGCACATATGCAAAAAGGAGCTGTGCTATCGAAGGGCGAGGGTAAGAAACGTGAATATACATTTTCTGAAGGGAATAACTTCTTACACATTGGTTCATATGGTGTTGAGTTTGGAAAGTATGGCGGTAGATACGGTGAAGATGTAGTTGTTCATCCTGACGGGCTGATACTTCCTAAAATCGGGGGGTTTGGTGAAACTACTCAGGGTAAACATATACAAAAGCAACTTGATGAATACAATTATTATCCATTAGGTACGAACAAGCGCGAGGGAAGTATTGATAAGCGTATTTCTTCAACGGCAATCCCAATTGAATATGGCCAAGACGAATGGGATAATCCTGTTCGTATATTCCAGGATGTTATTCAAAATCATATTGATGCATCACCTGAAGGCCAGATCGTGCGACTCACCTATGAGGTAGACCGTAATGGGAATCAAGTTCTGACTGACGAAACCGATTTGCTGCCTACTGATAAAATAACTGGACTTACTATGCAAGATCATGGTTCCGGATATTATCCGAATGATATTGCTACAATGGGTTCAAGTAGTAAGAAAAGCCCTTTGTTTGCCGGGAAATATGGAGAAGGACAAAAAATGGTGGCTGCTGCTGCATTACGAAATGGTTTAGAGATAGAATATAAATCTACAGTACAGAATAGCTCTGGTAGGCAAAGTTGGAATGCGCGGGCAATTACGGAAGCACGATCAGTTGTTCTTGATGGAAAAGAAGTTGAGAAAAAACTGGTTGCTTTTGATGTTGAGCCGATTTCTAGTCAGACTGAAACTGGTTCTGAAACTACACTTCGCTTGCCATCCGAAGTATCACCAGAGCTTGAAAAACAGTGGGAAGAGTGGGTTTCAATTATTGATCCCAGGCAAAAGGATGCCAATGGTCATGGAGGATTGTCTCGTTATGTACGGCAATTGCGAAAGCCTGGTTCAGAGCGTACTCATTCTGTCGGAAGCATATCGCTACTATTAAATGAACCTGGCGCTGTATATGAGAATGGATTAAGAATAAATCCGCAAGCCGAAAAGGGACGTTCGTTATCGTTTGGTTATGATGTTCCTGAAATAGTGACAACTAGGGAGCGAAATTCATATAATGCTGCGAGACTCGAACAGTATATGAGGCATGCAATTTCAAATATTACAGACCCTTCATTAATAGAAGAAATTTTACGCAAAGTTGCTG
>Ga0066639_10004625_pt1 | contig 11713 bp, 7 predicted proteins | sample CryGeyCG2114_010_2_FD_59504 | JGI IMG/M metagenome (GOLD analysis project Ga0066639, IMG submission 59504) | Groundwater microbial communities from aquifer - Crystal Geyser CG10_big_fil_rev_8/21/14_0.10 | ecosystem: Environmental > Aquatic > Deep subsurface > Groundwater | place: USA: Utah... | reverse complement strand
TTTCTCAACATCTGTCGCACAATGATTTCAATGTGTTTATCGTTAATTTTCACACCTTGTAGTCGATAGACCTCTTGAACCTCATCAACCAAATATTTAGCCAACGCTTTTTCACCAAGTACGCCAAGAATATCATGCGGATTGATTGGACCATCCATCAATGGCTCACCGGCTCTTACATAATCGCCTTCGTTCACAGTTAAGTGTCGACCTTTTGGAATTAGGTATTCCCTAGGCTCGCCGGCATCTGGTGTACAGATAAGCTTTCTTTTACCCTTAGTGTCTTTACCAAAAGTAATCACGCCGTCGATTTCAGTAATTACAGCTGCGTCTTTCGGCTTACGTGCTTCAAACAATTCAGCTACTCGAGGTAGACCACCGGTAATATCCTTCGTCTTTGTAGTTTCACGATGAATCTTAACTAGCGTCTCACCTGGAGTCACTTTCAATCCTTCTTGAACCGACAGTACCGCACCCACTGGCAGCATGTATCGTGCAATTCGAGCTGAATTCGGAATTTGAACAGGATTTCCAGCACTATCGCAAATAATAAGCTTAGGTCGTTTATCTGACGCTTTTGACTCTACAATCACTTTGTGAGAAAGGCCCGTCACACTATCAAACTGCTCACGCATCGTAAGACCATCTTCAATATCTTCGTACTTAACCGTTCCTTCAACTTCCGTAACAATCGGAGTTGAGTACGGATCCCATTCAGCAATCATGTCCCCACGTTTAACTTTAGATCCATCTGGAATCAAAACCGATGCACCGTAGACCACAGAATATTTTTCTCGCTCACGGCCATCTTTATCAATAATTGCGATCTGACCATTTCGATTCATTGCGGTTAATGATCCGCCTTTATTTCGAATTGCGATTAGGTCAATATACTTCAGCGTTCCGTCAGTTTTAGCTTCAAGATTTGATTGCTCCGCTGATCGCGATGCCGTACCACCGATATGGAATGTTCTCATTGTCAACTGAGTTCCGGGCTCTCCGATCGATTGCGCTGCGATTACTCCTGTTGCTTCACCAATGTTAACCATATTTCCACGACCGAGATCCCGGCCATAACAAAGTGTACAAACGCCCAACTTGGTCTGACAGGTCAAAACAGATCGAATTGTGACCCGATCAATTCCTGCGTTATCAACAATATCAACTTTAGCTTCATCAATTTCAACGTTCGCCTCTACAAGAGTTTCGCCCGTTACAGGATCGATGATGTCATCTAGAGCAACTCGCCCCAAAATTCGACTTCCGAGATTCTCGATTACTTCCCCGCCCTCAACTAGAGCAGAGATTTCCATTCCATCGAGAGTTCCACAATCATGTTCCGTAATAATCACGTCTTGAGAAACGTCAACTAATCGACGAGTCAAATACCCGGAGTTAGCTGTTTTTAATGCCGTATCGGCCAAACCTTTTCGAGCACCATGGGTTGAAACGAAATATTGAAGAACGCTTAATCCCTCTCTAAAGTTTGCAACGATAGGGGTTTCAATAATTTCACCAGATGGTTTTGCCATCAGCCCCCGCATACCACCAAGCTGCCGAATTTGAACGTTACTACCTCGTGCACCAGAGTCGGCCATCATATAAACAGAGTTGAATGAAGGACCAATTTCTTCATTAGTTTTACCAGTCCAACCCTCTGGAGCCACGAATTTATCGGTAGAAAGACCCTTCATAAGAACAGACGCAATCTGTTCACCCGTCTGTGCCCAAATATCAATTACCTTGTTATATCGCTCACCGTCGGTGATCAAACCTTCAACATATTGATTTTCAATTTCCGCAACTTGCTCGTATGCCTTATCTAATAAGCCTTGTTTTTCTTTAGGCATAACCATGTCGTTAACATTGATCGAAATCCCGGCCTTCATCGCTTGAATAAAGCCAGTTCTCATTAATGCATCGGCCAGCAATACAGTCGCTTTATTTCCACAGGTTCGGAAGCAAATATCAATTAAATCTGCCAGATCCTTTTTTCCTAGAACCTTATTAAAAGCATCGAAGTCGATTCCTTTAGGAACAATGTTCGACAGAATAGCGCGACCCACGGTCGTCTTGTAAATTCGCCCTTTAATTCGGCACCTTACGCGAGCCTGTAAATCAACCGCACCTGAGTCAAATGCAAATGCAGCCTCAATAGGAGACGCAAAAATTTTCCCTTCGCCTTTAGCAAATGGTCTTTCTCTAGTCATGTAATAAAGCCCAAGAACGATATCCTGACTTGGAACAATAATTGGCTTTCCACTAGCTGGCGAAAGGATGTTGTTTGTCGACATCATCAAAACTCTAGCTTCAATCTGAGCTTCGATAGATAACGGTACGTGAACGGCCATTTGGTCACCGTCAAAGTCGGCGTTAAATGCAGCACATACTAACGGGTGTAGCTGAATCGCTTTTCCCTCAATCAGCACAGGCTCAAACGCCTGAATCCCTAATCGGTGAAGAGTAGGCGCACGATTTAGCAATACCGGATGCTCGCGAACAACTTCCTCAAGAATGTCCCAAACTTCTTGGCGCTCTTTTTCGACCATCTTCTTTGCAGATTTAATAGTCGTCACATAGCCGTACTCAGATAGTTTATTATAAATAAATGGCTTAAATAATTCTAACGCCATTTTTTTCGGAATACCGCACTGATGAAGGCGCAACTCCGGGCCCACCACAATTACGGATCGACCAGAATAATCAACTCGTTTTCCAAGAAGGTTTTGACGAAAACGCCCTTGTTTACCTTTCAACATATCTGAAAGGGACCGTAGAGGACGTTTATTGGGACCAGTAAACACTTTGCCTCTTCGTCCATTGTCGAAAAGTGCATCAACTGACTCTTGGAGCATTCGTTTTTCGTTTCGAATAATGATTTCCGGCGCATTGAGCTCCATCAATCTTTTTAAACGATTATTTCTGTTAATTACTCGTCGGTAAAGGTCGTTGAGATCAGACGTTGCAAATCGACCGCCATCCAAAGGCACTAACGGACGAAGCTCTGGCGGAATCACAGGAATCACGCTCAACATAGTCCACTCAGGTTTATTGATTCCACTGGAACGAATTGCTTCAACAACTTTTAGCCGTTTAGCAATTTTTGTTCTTTGAGCTTCAGAAGCAGTTTGCTTCATCTCTCTACGAAGCTGCCTACCCAATACTTCGACGTCAATCTTTCGAAGAAGCTCCAATATTGCGTCTCCGCCCATTACTGCATCGAAGGTTCGGCCTTCATCAATAAGCTCCGCGTATTTCTCTTCGCTTACAATGGCGCCTTCTTCAAGTTCTGTGTCGCCGGCATCAGTGATAACAAATGCCTCGCAATATAGAATTCGTTCTAGGTCCTTTAACGGCATATCTAATAGATTTCCGATTCGTGAAGGCAGTGATCTTAAGAACCAAATATGTGCAACAGGAGTCGCTAACTCAATATGACCCAAACGTTCGCGTCGAACCTTAGACTGTATAACTTCAACTCCGCATTTTTCACATACGACTCCGCGATGTTTCATTCGCTTGTATTTACCGCAAAGACATTCATAGTCCTTTATCGGTCCAAAAATTCGAGCACAGAAAAGACCATCACGTTCCGGCTTAAAAGTACGATAGTTAATAGTCTCAGGCTTTTTAACCTCGCCAAAGGACCATTCACGAATCTTCTCTGGCGATGCCAAAGAAATTCGGATTCCCGTAAAGCTCAACGGATCTTTTGGCTTATCAAAAAAGTTTAATAAATCTTTCATCGAATTACTCCCTAGCGCCCTAAATTAGGTCTGCTATATCGCCTTCTTCACTCTCTTCAATTAACTCAACATTGAGTGCCAAACTTTGAAGTTCTTTCACCAAAACGTTAAAAGACTCTGGAAGTCCTGGCTCCAACATTTGCTCGCCCTTAACGATTGCCTCGTACATTCGGTTTCGACCAGTTACATCGTCAGATTTTACGGTCAAAAACTCTTGAAGACCGTAGGCAGCACCATATGCTTCTAGTGCCCAGACCTCCATCTCCCCGAGTCGCTGTCCACCAAACTGAGCCTTACCACCGAGCGGCTGCTGCGTAACAAGACTGTAAGGTCCAATACTTCTGGCGTGAATTTTTTCTTCAACAAGGTGATGTAATTTTAACATGTACATCATTCCGACAGTTACTTCCTCGGCAAACGGTTCTCCTGTAACACCATCATAAAGAGTTGTTTTTCCAACTTCAGGCAAACCGCCAAGCTTCAACATGTTTCGAATATCTTCTTCCGTCGCTCCGTCAAATACGGGCGTCGCGAAATGAATTCCTTTTCGCATGTAATCCGCCATTTTTTTAACTTCGGCATCTGATCCGGATTTCGCTTTTTCAGCGACTTCTGAATTATCAAAAGTCTCTGCAATTATTTTTCTCATTTCATCAATATTGCCAGCATCATAGAGCGCGCCAATTCGATCCGAAATCCCCTTTGCAGCCCATCCGAGCGTCAACTCTAGCAACTGACCAATGTTCATCCGTGAAGGAACACCTAGCGGATTAAGTACCATGTCAACTGGCGTTCCATCGGCAAGATAAGGCATGTCTTCTTGCGGTAATATTCGACTGATCACACCTTTGTTTCCATGGCGACCGGCCATTTTATCACCAACTTGAAGTTTTCGCTTAATTGCGACTTGCACTTTAACCATTTTGATCACGCCTGGTCCAAGTTCATCTCCACGCTTCAATCGTTCGATTTTTTCGCGGAACTCGGCTCTCACGCCATCAACTTTTTCTCGGCCGAGCCTAGCTATTTCAGTAACTTTATCCTCAACCGCTGAATCAACTGGAATAAACCCAAGAAGATCAAATGGAATTTTTGAAAGAAGACCTTCAGTTATTGACTCACCTTTTCCGATTAGCTCATCGGAACCATCTTCCGATAGAAGTTTGCCAGTAGTTTTCTGTCCTTCAAGAGCCTTAGCAACCCGATTAACAACCGAATGTCGAATCGAATCGATTTCAATTTTTTCATCTCTTCGAATTTTAGCAATTTGCTCTTCTAAAATTGATTTGGAGCGCTCGTCGGGTTCAGTTCCTTCTCTCGCAAAAACTTGAGCTCCGATAATTGTTCCGGCTATACCAGACGGAACTCTTAGTGATGTATCTCGAACATCGCCGGCTTTTTCTCCAAAAATTGCGCGAAGAAGTTTTTCTTCCGGCGACAACTGAGTTTCACCCTTCGGAGTGACCTTACCCACAAGGATGTCCCCAGGGGTAACTTCTGCTCCAATTCGAATAATTCCACTTTCATCAAGATCAGCAAGCGCTTCCTCACCTACGTTTGGAATATCACGAGTCACTTCTTCTTTTCCAAGTTTAGTGTCTCGAGATACGCACTCAAATTCTTCAACGTGAATTGACGTGTAAACGTCTTCTTTTACTAGACGCTCCGAAATCAGAATTGAATCCTCGTAATTGTATCCGCCCCAAGGCATGAACGCTACAAACACGTTCTGACCAAGAGCTAATTCGCCTGCGTCGGTACTAGGTCCGTCAGCAAGAACTTCACCTTTTTTAATTTTATCTCCGACCTTAACTACTGGTCGCTGATTAATACAGGTACTTTGGTTCGAACGTCGGTACTTGGTAAGATTATAAATATCGATATCTGCACCTACGTCAACGCCAGTAGTTCCTGTCCGACGAATCACAATCTTACTTCCATCGACCATCGATACTTCGCCAGCATTTCTAGCAATTGTTACGTGACCGGAATCTTGTGCAACCACTTGCTCAATACCAGTTCCAACAAAAGGAGCCGCATTTTTAAGCGTAGGAACAGCTTGGCGCTGCATGTTCGAGCCCATCAATGCTCGATTGGCGTCATCATGCTCAAGAAAAGGAATAAGTGATGCCGCGATTGAAACCAGCTGATTTGCCGATACGTCCATCAATTCCACTTCATCGGGACTAACAAGAGAAAAGTCACCTTTTCGCCTTGCTGATACCAACTCTTCACGAATTTCTCCACTTTCAAGCGCTTCGGCAGTTGCCTGAGCAATGGTCTTATTTTCTTCCTCGGTTGCTGTGAAATATCGAATTTCATCCTGAAGCTTTCGCTCTTCGACGGTACGATAAGGAGTTTCTATAAATCCGTATTCATTCACTCGAGCATAGGTAGACAAACTTGAAATTAATCCAATGTTTGGCCCCTCTGGAGTTTCGATCGGACACATTCGACCATAGTGAGTATTATGTACGTCTCGAACTTCAAACCCCGCTCTTTCGCGAGTCAATCCGCCCGGCCCTAGAGCCGATAGTCGTCGTTTGTGAGTAATCTCAGACAAAGGATTCGTTTGATCCATGAATTGCGATAACTGAGACGATCCGAAAAACTCCTTAATTACTGCCGAAACTGGCTTTTGATTAATAAGATCATGAGGCATTAAGGTTTCAACTTCCTGAATACTCATTCGTTCTTTAATTGCCCGCTCCATGCGCACAAGACCAATTCGAAATTGGTTTTCTACCAATTCACCAACTGCCCGTACCCGGCGATTTCCAAGATGATCAATGTCATCGATATGTCCTCGACCGTTATTTAGCTCAGTCAAATAATACAATGTCGATAGAATATCTGCCGGAGTTAACGTTGAAGTCTCAACCGGAATGTTATTTTCCGGAAATTTATAGTTTAATTTTAAACGTCCGACTCGAGACAAATCATAGCGCTCTTCTGTGAAAAACAGATTTTCAAAAAGGTTACGAGCCGCCTCAATTGTTGGAGGATCCCCCGGTCTCAGTCGTTTATAAATCTCGATTAACGCTTCATCAGGATTATTTATTTTGTCGGCGACAAGAGTATCTCTAATGAAAGACCCGAACGTAAGATTATCTGTATAAATAGTTGTAATCGAATCAATTCCGGCTTTAATCAGCTCGTCGATTGCTTCTTCACTCACCTCATTGGCAGCTTCGATGATGACTTCTCCAGTCGATTCATCAAAAATATCGGTAGACACCACTCGTCCGTTAATTGCATCAAAATCGATTTCAAGTTCTGTAATTTTTGATTCTTGAATCTTCTGGATTACCGCTTTTGTAAATTTTCTATTTCTCTTTACAATCGTTTCTCCAGTTTTTGGATCGTTAATATCTTGATCCGCTCTCTGGCCAGCTAGAATGCTAAAGTCGATTTGTCGAAAATATCGGTAGTCAGTCGCTTTCTTTTTACCGTTCGTATCAATAGTAATGATTTCTTTTTTATAGAAATAGTCCAAAATCTGCTCTGGACTCATTCCAAGCGAGCGTAAAAGTACGGTCGCGGGAATTTTTCGTTTTCGGTCAATTCTACAATACAGAAGGTCCTTGTGATCAAATTCGAAGTCCAACCACGATCCACGATGCGGAATCACTCTCGCAGAGTATAAAATTTTTCCACTCGAGTGACTCTTCCCCTGATCGTGAGTAAAAATAACACCCGGCGATCGGTGTAATTGGCTGACAATCACTCGCTCTGTTCCGTTAATAATAAACGACCCAGATTCAGTCATCAATGGAATCTCTCCCATGAAAACTTCTTGCTCTTTAATGTCTCGAATATTCCTTGATCCCGTTTCCTCATCGACATCAAAAACGACAAGCCTTACGGTAATCTTTAGTGGCGCAGCGTATGTCATGCCTCGTTGACGGCAATCGTCGACGTCATACTTTGGTCGTTCCAGTGCGTAGCTTTCAAATTCTAGCGATGCGGTTCGATCGAAATCTTCAATTGGAAAAACCGACTTAAATACGGCTTGAAGTCCTGATTCCTCTCGATTTTCGGGTGCTATATCAGCTTGTAAAAAAGCATCAAAAGAACTTTTTTGCAGGTCAATTAGGTTAGGTATTTCTAACGGTGTTTTAATCTCAGCAAAGTTTTTTCGTACGCGACGATTCTCACCAAATAAAGACGCCATGAGCGCTCCTCAGTTCAATACAGAGTTCAGTACAAATCGATCCCACCACTCAACACGAGCAACGGAACGATAATTTGTAACAATCCAATTTTTTTAGAATTGGTATTTAAGTTCAAAGACAAGGCCAGCCTATTTTAAAGTATTGATTTAATTCAAAACGTATAACCCCGTTGGCCTGATAGCGCAAGCAGCTCGTTTATTATTAAGTTTCCAAAATAACAAAATACAACGCGATGCGCAAATCTTACCCGGGATGCCGCTTTAAAGTTCGTCTAAACTTACTTAAGTTCTACTTTAGCGCCCGCAGCTTCGAGCTTTTTCTTCATGTCTTCGGCTTCATCCTTAGAAACACCTTCTTTAACTGGCTTAGGAGCGCCTTCGACTAGGTCTTTTGCTTCCTTAAGTCCAAGTCCAGTGATTCCACGAACTTCTTTGATCACGTTGATCTTTTTGTCTCCAGCGGAAGCAAGAACTACAGTGAATTCCGTTTTCTCCTCAGCAGCAGCAGTAGCTCCTGGAGCAGCAGCTACAGCCATTGGAGCAGCAGCAGAAACTCCGAATTTTTCTTCCAAGTCTTTCACCAATTGTGAAAGTTCTAGTACAGACATGTTCTCAATAAACGAAACCACATCTTCTTTGGTTACAGCACCCATTTTTATTTTCCTCTTTAACGTTCATAAATTGCATTCCTAGCCTAATTAATGATGAAAAATCATTTTCCATCAAAACCTAAAATCAAATTTGCGCTATGCTTCTTTTTTCTTTGCAATTGCATCAAGCACAGTCACTAATCCACGTGGAACTGCAGCCAATACGCTCACGAAATCTCGAGCCGGTGCAACCATTGTTCCGAAAAGCATTGCCAAGAGCACTTCGCGACTTGGTAGATCACCCAGTGCTTTTACGTCCTCTGCCTCTAATCGCTTCAATCCCATCAAGCTTGGTTTTAATTCCATCGCTTCATGTTCTTTTGCGAATTTACTAATTTCCTTTGCAACAACCGCCGCATCACCAAATGCAAATGTAACCAGACTAGGGCCAACCAGCTCATCCATTAATTTAGTAACGTCTTCGTCAAAACCTTCTGCAACCGCTTTTCTAGCGATGTTATTTTTAACGACCCGAACTTCAGCGTTGTTTTCTCTAAGAGTTCTTCGAAAATCGTCCATCTCCGAAGCCGTTACACCTTTGTAGTTCGTAAAAATTACAAGATTCGCTTTAAGAAATTTTTCTTTTAACTCGTTTCCAAATTCAACTTTTTCAGCTTTATTCATCTCTAATCCCTTTTAGTCTGCAGACTGAACTTCAGACGCTACATTTGCTACATCTAAGCCCAAACCTGGACTCATTGTTGTTGATAACGTCATTTTTTTCAAATAAGTGCCCTTGCTTGAAGTTGGCTTCGCCCGAATCACGGCTCCCGCTACAGCTAGAAAATTTGCTTTTAATTTATCTTTTCCAAATGATTTTTTTCCAATCGGCACGTGAACCAGACCAGTTTTTTCTGTTCGGTATTCAACTTTACCTTTCTTCTGCTCATCAATTGCCTTCGCTACATCAAATGTAACAAGTCCAAGTTTTGGATTCGGCATAAGCCCTTTGGGCCCAAGAATTCGTCCCACTTTAGAAATACCAACCATCATATCCGGTGTCGCGATCATTCGATCAAATTCCAACCAACCACCCTGAATTTTTTCAATCAAATCATCGGCGCCCACGATATCGGCTCCAGCGGCTTCTGCTTCTTTAGCTTTATCCCCTTTAGCAACGACGGCAATTCGTACTGTACTACCGGTTCCGTGCGGCAGAACGACCGCGCCCCGAACCATTTGATCCGCATGTCGAGGATCAACGCCTAAGTTAAAACAAACTTCAACGGTTTCGTCGAATTTAGCGAATGACACTTGATCCACTAATTCGAGAGCTTCATTTAAGTTATAATTTTTTTCTTTTTCGATTTTCTTAATTGCGTCACTATACTTCTTACCGTGACGTCCAAGACGGTGTTTTTCTTTAGCCATTCTTTTCTCCCGTGGTCCCAACGCCCTCGATCGTCATAGCGACCTCGAAAGCTCCCACAAATTGTTAAAACTCTATTCGACTGTAATTCCGCAGCTTCTTGCCGTACCGGCGATCGTGCGCGAAGCAGACTCCACAGTAGCGGCATTCAGGTCTGGCATTTTCAATTTAGCAATTTCCTGAATCTGAGCTTTTGAAACTTTTCCGACCTTCTTCTTATTTGGCTCGCCGCTTCCTTTTTGAACATTTGCCGCTTTTAAGACAAGCGTTGAAGCAGGAGGCGTTTTTGTAATAAACGTAAACGATCGATCAGAATAAACAGTGATAATTACCGGAATAATCATTCCCTTTTTATCCTGAGTCTTCGCGTTAAACGCTTTACAAAACTCCATAATATTAACACCACGTTGACCGAGAGCCGGTCCAACTGGCGGAGCAGGATTGGCCTGCCCAGCAGGAATCTGTAATTTAATTTGTCCTGTAACTTTTTTAGCCATGTAAGCCTGCCTCTTTATCTAATAATCTAAATTTTTTCAACCTGAATAAAATCAAGCTCTACCGGAGTTGAGCGACCAAAGATACTAACGGTAACCTTTACCTTCGCTTTATCGAAATTCACTTCCTCAACGACTCCGTTAAAATTAGCGAACGGACCCGCGGTAACTCGAACACTCTCGCCTTCAGAAAACGAAACTTTTGGCCTTGGTTTAGCCACACCCTCAGCGATTTGATTGGTCATTTTCTTAACTTCAGACTCAGGAACCGGAATCGGCTTCCGTTTATCTCCGACAAATCCAGTCACCCTTGGCGTATCCTTAACCACGTGCCATGCCGCATCAGTTAAATTCATCTGCACCAACATGTATCCGGGAAAAAATCGCCGTTTAGTAGTTTTTTTACGTCCCTTAACTAGCTCAACTACGCTTTCCTCTGGAACCACAACTTCCCCAAAAAATTTCTCAACCTTTAGAGAGCGAATTCGATCTTCTAGAGCTGCTTTGGCCTTGTGCTCATAGCCAGAGTAGGTGTGTACGACATACCATTTCATGCCTATTTTCGGGGCCTTAGGCTTTGTTTCCGCTGAATTTTCTGCAGCTGGTGCGTCTGCAATTGCTTCGTCCACAACCGCTTCCTCTCCACTATTTTGATTATCTTTAGTCTCTGTCACGAAATTTTCCTTTTAAAAAATCTTAATTAAGCCCTTGAGTAGCCCATCTAGAACATTTGTCCAGACTGAATCGAGCACTCCAAGCAAAAACCCCGCGATCAATACCATAATCACCACCATTACGGTAGCGGCACGTGTTTCAAGCATTGTTGGCCAAGTCACCCGCGAAAGCTCCGCGACCACCTCGTGCATGTATTGATTCGTTACTTCCATTTTTCCAAGTGCAATAAAAGTAATTAGCCCTGCGCCGAATGATAGCCCGCGAACCATCCAGTCAAAATGACGGAACCGAGCTTCTAAATCAAAATATCCGGAAGCGAGATAAATTGAACTAGATAGGATGTAGGCCACCAGCAACCCGCCGGCAATAAAACTCATCATTACCCACTTTTCACGACCTTCTTCCATAACCTTTTAGAACCTTCCTTTTATTCGGACTACTGGCAGGAGAGGAGGGATTCGAACCCCCAACCCACGGATTTGGAATCCGTTGCTCTACCAATTCGAGCTACTCTCCTAAACTTCTATCCAAGTACCTAATCTACGATTTCTCCGACAACGCCCGCTCCGATGGTTCGACCACCTTCACGAATCGCGAATCGCAAT
>Ga0066639_10004620_pt1 | contig 11718 bp, 29 predicted proteins | sample CryGeyCG2114_010_2_FD_59504 | JGI IMG/M metagenome (GOLD analysis project Ga0066639, IMG submission 59504) | Groundwater microbial communities from aquifer - Crystal Geyser CG10_big_fil_rev_8/21/14_0.10 | ecosystem: Environmental > Aquatic > Deep subsurface > Groundwater | place: USA: Utah... | reverse complement strand
TGACCTTTGCTACGAACCAATAATTTAGCTTGCGTAACTTTCATTCCTTTTAATTTATCTAGTAAACTTTGTTTCATTCTTCGTCCAATCTGCTAGGCTTAATTGCCTTTAATATAAATTGAAAAGTAAATTCATTTTGATGAAAATAATACTCTTCAAAATCGCCTTTCCATAAATATCGGAAATCACTCATAGCATTATTACCCACCCATTTTTTATATAGGTCTTGATTTAAGAACCAAAATGTTTCTCTTTGAATGACTCTTTTATGAGAAGGGTCTCCGAACGCCCACTTGTTATTCCACATTGGACAAGTGCCAACTAAATATCCGCCCGGAACTAATATCCTATAGAACTCTGCAAATTGCTTAAAAAAGAATTGATAGTCACCTTGTTGACCAGTGTGCTCCAATACCTCGTAAGCATGAATCTCATCTATTGAATTGTCTTTCAAAGGAAGATTAATATCTTCCAAATTAAAAACTATATCTGGATTATGGTCAGAGTTATTATCTAATGTTATTAATTGCTTCCAGTTGAAATTTCCATCAACCGAAACTTTTTTAATTCTACTGGAGCCGCAGCCAATTAATAATTCCATTATATCCTTAAGCCAAGTAAGAATAACCAGCCTTAATCATATCAGCCGACGCTCTACTTGTAAAATTAAATGTATGTTCTGACTCAAATCCATAACAATTAACTAATGCCTTAACCTGCCAACAACAAAGCTCATCAGTAACAACTTGTTTAGTTGGTTCTAGGATTCGAACTACAGTATGCTCTAATGTATTCATCTATTATCCTCAATTATATTACAGCTAAGGAAGTTTTCTAACTCTTCAGTTAGTTCATATTCATCCACAAAACCTAATAGAGCATTATAAATCTCATGGGAGTCTTCAAAATATTCTGCTTGAGCCGACCTATCCGAATCAGATCTTCCATGAGACATTTTAATCGTTCTCACTATATCTCTGGCTGTCTTTTGTTTCTTTGCCATAATTTTTCTTAATATAGATTGATTAGTTTTACTTTGCGCATGAACTCTTTATCATCTTTAGCTTCAAAGATTTTGCCTTCGTAGAAATACTGCTTGGACCCATCAGCAAATTCTCTTGCGGGACCGTCTCCTCTATGATACAAATTCTTCCATAACCAGTCTTTGCCGCCATCAGGATAGATGATAGCTGGACCTTCTTTACGACCAAGTTCACCATTAGTCCAGAACTCTTGGTATCCAGTGTTGGGATTTATAACAGCAGGCTCTCCAACCCTATGCTTTCTCCCATTTGTATAGAATTCTTCGGTTCCATCCTTATGGATTATTGCCGGTCCACTCTCGCGATAAAGAACTATACCAACAACATTGTTACTTTCTGACCAAGCCGCTAAGTAATGTTCTCTAGTCCCATCAGCTTTGCATTTTATGAATTTAAATGAGGGCATGTTTTCCTTAAATAAAGGCTTTTAATTTTGATAACTTATTTAAAAATGAATCTATTCTTTCTTTGCCAGCTTTTAATGTTGGAAATTGAAGTTGAGCATTTGGTCCATACATAGAGTGATACTCATCTTTTGGAAACTTAAATAGAAAATCAATCTCAACTCCTAAACGATCTTCTAAATCAATAAGGGGTTGTAATCTTATATCGGCAAGAAAGGTAATGTAATCACGATCCCCACAAATCTCTCTAGTCCAAATCCCCTTTTGATATTCCCAGTCAGAAATAAAATAGTTACCAATTCGTATGAGACGACCCTTTTTCATATTAATTATAGAAATGCTTTCAACATAGATAATTTGGTTAAGAACCAATCAAAAAGTAATTTCGCCTCATCAGAAGAAACAAATTCATCTGTTATTTTTCGCCGCGTTATTAATTCAAATTCTTTTTCAAGAATCCTTTTAGTACATTTAAAGTACCAATTTTTGGTAAATGGATTTTTATATATGTTAATAAACCCTGCATATAATATGCCGTTAGTATTAACTACAAACTTGTCACTTGTAACTGTTTTATACCAGCAAAAGAAACTCGCACTTACATCTTCTTTATAAGACCAAGTATCTTCTATTGTATAGGGTCCAATCTTCACTATTATCTCTTTAGCAGTTCATTGAAATAATCTGTGTAGATAAGATGATCTTGTAGATCAATCTTAAGTTCAGGGTGAATATAAGACAGCGCCATGGTAATTATTTCCATTCCACATTCAATTATGTAAAGTGTGGTCTTTGGATTCGGAAGATTACAATATGGCGTCCACTCATCATTTCCTGCACAATATGCGTCCTGACCATATGAGTCAGAATTAGATTGCATTAAATTCCATAAAAATCCATCCCAAGCATATTTATCAAATGCATTTGATTCGAATTTCATTCCACATGTAGAACAATAATTTCCAACATTAGCATTAGCTTTACAACAGGGCTTGCTATGAACTGGTTTCACATATTCATTGGCTAGAAATTTTTGATAAAGAAATTCTGTAAAAGAATATAGTGCATCTTTGCCGCTGGTAAACTTAAGCTTCTTAAGCTGCGGAGCAAAGACAAGTAAAGCCGTTGAATTAGTTTCAACATAGCCAAACCTTATTGCAATTGCATTGATCAATATAATCACCCGAAATGTTTAAATGCTTTGAAAGAAACTAAACAGGTCTGTATCGTCAAAAGATACTCGGTTTGGTTCCACAGAGCATACCGCAAACGTCTGATTCACGGCATCAATATAGCATGTATAAGATCCCTCATCTCCCATGTAGAACTTCTGCCAAGCAGCATCAGTAAAGAATCTCTTGAGATTCAATTGACTAATGGCAAGGTTGTCAAATGATAGTGTTAAGTTCTCACTCTTAAAGAAAGATGCAAGATATCGGAACCAACGCAACTTATTATGTTCAATAGCCTCTTTGTCATGAAGATAATGAACACTACCGTTACCATAGTCCTTATATCCAAGGATCAATACCTTACAGGACTCGCCCCCATTAGCCTTAACAAATCCCATAAGATCATCAATCTCATAAATGCTATTGATTCCCATGATAAGATGGAACACCATATTCGAAGTCATTGAAACAAATGGTGCGATATCTGTTTGATATTTTGTGCCGTTATATGACACACCAAGACCATGAATCAATTTCTCTTCAAGTAGAATCTGAATCTCTTTTGCATATGGCTTGAAATGTTTTTGATTCACAGTCATGTTGGCAACCAAACCACGAGTCTTTAGCTCTCGCAGGAAAGGTAAAAGATCGGGATGGGAAAGGGGATTCCCTCCACCAATAGCAATTTCTACGCCAGCCGGAAGGTCTTTGATAACCTCCAGCAAACGGGTAAGGTCTGCATGTTGCCCTGACATATTAGACTTCTCATGGCACCAACGGCACCCACCATCACAGTAATTCGTAATCTTTACATCCATTGACTCAGGATGGACTGGAATTGGCTTGCCATCAAACTCTCGAACTTTAGTTCCATCATCATAGAGCGAGACATGAGTATTGCCATTAGTATAACTATGAAGAAGATTCATTTGCTTTCCTTCTATCCATCGTATCCAAATACAGCTTCAATATGCGAAGAGTGATTGAATACGAAATCCTTGATATCCTTCTTAGAACCCAAAGCTTCCGTGAGATGTGAAATAAATTCAGAGGACATATAGCTATTTAGCTCTGGTCCTTGAACTCGAATGTTTGTCACAATCTTTGCCGCCCCAGTTTGCTTGAGCACAACCTCTTCAAACATCTTGCGAACCTTCTCGTCTCCCGTAAGCACACAATACACAGCCACAGCATTAGCCTTCTCTTTAGGAGACTGAATGAAATACTCGGGCTTAGAAAAATCCCCGCCATTAAATGTTATATCCCCCATAGCATCCGGCATCAAAGTATCATACATTCCTTTTGTACTAATGTTAATACTAACCGAATGCGAACTGGATGAATTGGTCTCAAACACAGAGCTTCTAATATTTTCCATTGTTATTTACCTTTGCCCAAAACCATGGGCGCCGCTGACATTAATAATGATAAACGAATCAAACTCATCAGTTTTTGAATGTCGAAGCATTATATCATTTCCGCTATCGAAAACTTCTTGAATCTGTGCCCAAGTTATTTCCACATATTCGGCGTGTTTAAACCAAGATGGTAGTTTCTTAGTTGATCTAAACCAATCATGACAATATGCCTTCATATTCTGAATCCTTTTCAGAGTTCGACAATGCGAAAATTAACTTCTTTTATGGTAACAACCTTACGACCAAGGTGTTCACCGTGCCAATCAGGATTATCATGGTTAACCTCTGCGTATACATCTTGCAGCTTAAAGAGTAAGATAACGCCTTGCTCCATGCGTGTCAAGGATCCGAATTTATTTCCTTTGTAATCAGTGTCAATGTAAGGCACGAAACTCCAAAAGTTTTCCTCGGGAGGATCTTTGTCATCATCATCATCATCGTAGAAATTATAGTTTTGATTTTGATCAGCATATTTATTGAAATCATGTCTTTCAATGATGCGATCAATAGAATCTTCAATATCATCTTTGTTAGGCTGGTTCTCAAATAGCTCAACCATATTAGTATCATCCATTTCTAGACGATACTTATAATGAAACTCTCGCCCAACATCATAGAAATTAGGTGGCTCACGACCATTGTCATTGCCAGTAAAGATATATGAGTCAGGATTGAAAATACAATTCTTTAGAGTTGCATAGCTTACGAAGGCTTCACTACTATTACCAACAGACTCATGATCAATGTAGCCTTCAATTTGAAAGATTACATCACTACACCCAGTATGATCCATAATAACGTCGCGAAGCATACGAAGTTTATCTGGATTGTTCTGAACATCAACAGCACAATAGTTGGCTTTGGTAAGCGAATCATTGATTCGTTCCCATGCCCAACCAAATTCACCGCCAGTCAAAACAATATTGCCGTGCTCGTCTGGCATAATAGTGTCCAAAACTCCGTCGCTATTGGCGATGGAAATTGAATGACTGCTAGATGAGTTGGTCTCAAAAACACCACGTCGAATGTTTTTCATTTTTCCTCAATGATTATCATTATCAATCGTTAGATACGACGATGGATCAAAAATGAATCTTTTCAAAGACTCACGACTTTGAAATGCATACTCACTTGTTCCTTGAGATTGATGATCGATATAGCTCCAGTTGCCAGAATTAAAATCCTTATTGATATTCAGAACAACATCCCTACATCCAGTATGTTCTTTGATAACACTAATCAGCATTTCTCTTTCTTCTGGCTGATCATAAGAATCAACCGCACAATAGTTTGCCTTAGTTAGAGCGTCAAAGAAATCTCCACCAGACCACCCAAACTCACCACCATTCAAAGTGATAACACCATTCTCATCTTGCTCTAAATCATCAAACAAATTATCTTTTGTAGAAATTGAAATTGAATGAGAACTAGATGAGTTAGTCTCGAATACATTGCGTCGAATGTTTTTCATGATTATTCCTTAAATGAATTTGTATACTTAGAAAATTCTTTTAGAATCATTCCACGTTCATTAGTGATATGCCTACCAGACTTAAGAGCATTAATTCTTTTATTGAGGAACAACATTTCCTCATCAATGTCCTTTTGCTTATTTCCAAGCCAATGAGCCATTTGCCCGCTACTGATATACTGTTCAGTATGTTCTAGCCAATCACGTTCGACTTGATCTCTAGGAAGTTCCGGCTCCACTCCACAATGGTTTAGAGAACAATAGCCGCCAAATGGAGATACTTGAAAATCGATATCCATGATATACCAACCACGACCAGTTCGCCTGATATCTGGGTCAATACCGATAATACGAACGTTGAACGCAGTACAATCATTAATGATATCGCCCGGCTTTAGAGTTAAAGCCCACTTGAGATTAGCCTCTCTTCGACGATTCACCATACTCCTCACGAGAAGGCGAGATACATGCTTATATAGTTTAGCCATTGTTATTGATTTTATCTTTCAAATCTCTAAGAGATTTGATTCTTTTTGAATACGAAAGAGAAAGCAACTCAGGGTCTTCATCTTGAGTAGGGTACATGAATTGTAATGTGCTCAAAATATCATTACAATTATGAATCTCTTTATCGATCAGATCGATAACGAGACGAACATCATCATCATTTAGATCTTTCATTTCATATCCATAGTTTTGCATAGCTCAACCGCTGCAAGCCAACCAGCATTAGTTGGCTCGAATCTAGCAAATGGGCTAAGATGTGTCTTATCATCACAGAAATGAGGGTCAAGAAACTTAGCAGCATACAATCTAGCTGATGTAGTTTTATATAGAAGAATTTTTCTTCCCTCATAATTCTTGGCATCAGGATAAGTTACCTGAGCGACAAGCCAACCATTCTGGTTTTCATATACTCTTTCAATATGAAACCTATCAGGCTTGGGATTTCCGAACTTAGAGATAGGCTCAGCCACTTCTGATTTATATGAATATTGTAATGACTTGTCACAAGTACAAGATGAACTTTTAAAAGGACCAATGCCCATGATATTGCCTATTAATTAAGATTGGTAAAATGTTGGCGTGTTGTTACACTAAATAGCAGAATAAAATAAACAAGATTTCTCGACGCTCATGATTAGGACTCGAACCTAATTCTAAGGATTATTTTTTCCCTTATACCCTAGCCAATGAGTAATATTATTTATTGAATTCCTTTTATGCTAACTCTTATGATGGCTACTTTAAAGCCTACTACCAACATATCAGTGATCCTAGCCGGATTCGAACCGAGCATGACAACCTTGAAAGGGTTGCATCCTAAACCTTTAGATGATAGGACCTAGCTCCTAGTTTAATCTCAACCCATATATCGGGCTGACCGATATACAAGTTTTGATTCATTTTACAACAGTCAAACTAGGAAATTAGTTGTATGCTTATTTTTAACGGAAAATCACAGCATAGGAAGAATGACCGCTGTTCATTATATTCGCTCGTGACAGTGGAGCTAAGACTTGTTCTTAACGAAGAACACAGACTAAACATACGCCGTTCAGTATATTTGCTCGTGACGGTGGAGCTTAGACCATTCTTAGATCAGAAGAATGAGACAACACTGAGCCTTGGTATAAGCAATGACCGGCTACGCTTCAGCAACCATTAACGGATGGTTGGACATACCGCCTAAGAATCCCCTAATAAGACCAGAGATAATATTTGCTTAATAGGGAAAATCAATCTCGTAACCCATAAGGTAGCTAATCTTACAGATTCGTAAATCAATCCCATCCTTACCTATGCGTCCATAGACTCAGATGAATTCCTAAATCCTTATTCGGAATCATTGGCTCCGAAAAATTCTGTTCCATCCCAACAGTCATCACTCGTGGGATCCTCAACTTCAAAAGTATCAACCATTGAACAATATGATTCTCCATGCACAGCATCCATTACCAACTCATCAACTTCTAGATTGGTAGGATCATATGGCGACCATACAACAATGATAGTTTTAAACAAAGGCTTCTTCATGTCACCCACCCCATTCTGTAGGAGGAGCTATTGGTTTCAATTCAGCCTTAATCTTTTCAAGCTCAGACTCAAGCTCTTGCACACGCTTCTGCTTATCAGCAAGTAGCTTTTGTGTAGCCTCTTTCTCACGAGCAAGTTGCTTCTCAATCCTGAGTTTTTGTGCAGTATGGATTGCTTGCTTAAGAATTGGCAACGGAGGATATGCAGGGCGCGCAGGATAGATCTCTGTTTCGTTTATCTCTTCCCCATTATGAACGAATACCTTTCCAATTCCCCAATCCCCTTCATATGAGATTGAAAAAATAGCCGTGGAGAAACGCTTCGAAAGCTCAGTAACCAGTGGAGTAGGATCCCACTTCGTCCTATCACTCCACTTACGAAAACAAAAGCCATCCCATGTAGGAGAACTATTGCCATCAATATCTCGCCCACATTTCATAATGACTGCAAGCATGTCTGCATCTGTGATATTGACGCTTACACAAACTCTGTTGTACGAGCCCATCTTAGTTACTCCTTGGACGCAATCTTATCACCCACCGACAGCTTCAATTCAAACTCGTGATAAGATCCGTCCTCTTCATACAATTGAAGAGTGCTGGTCTCGCCACTGAGAAATGCACAGTCAAACTTGGTCCCAACGGGAAACTCACCAATCGGAACTTTTAGTACAACATTGTAAAATTGAAGGTCCATTGGACCATTCTCATCCCAACCGGACCAATCAAAAAGCTGACGTTCAATAGGCTGATGTTCGTTCATGTTAGTTAATCACCCTTGGTTTGCGAAATTCCAATTCACCAGAAACAATTCCTAGTGGAGTAAGACGGTAACAAATCTTACCGGCATCATCTGTGCGGAACTCAATCTTACCATCTTCAATGAGAGAAGTAATTGCTTTTGCAAAAACACTATCACTAACGTTGATGTCTTCTCGATAAAAGAATCCGCCCATATCCTCATATGCTTTATGAAGCATTTTAATGTTAACCATCTTGCTTTTCTGCTTTCTAGCACCCATCAAAAGTCAATTGATGAATATATCCAAAGTTAAAATCATTTTCATACCAACATCCAGACTCCTCCACATCGGAAGGATCCTCTCCCAATCGAATGAATCTAAATGATCCTTCGCCAATACTACGAAGTCTACGCTCAAGAGCGACTACATCATCAAATGGATACCATTTGGTGTCATTCCAGACGAATAAATGATTACCATCTTCTGACTTGATATGATCATCTGCATCAGACAAACACTTCTTAACCTTATCTGACAAGTCGGGATTGACTTCAATCAACTCAGTCAAAGCTGTCGCAGTGATTGCCAAGCCAACATCACTTCTATATCCCATTGTTAATCTCCTGTATCTTCTTCCGACTCTTCTTCATCTACATATGGTTCTGGAGAGTCTCCAGACAAAATGAATGGAGACGGAGACGAACCCCTAACTGGATTCGCCATGGCTTGAGCCAAAGCTTTCATATCTTCTTTTAGAATATCTCTAAGAAAAATATCTGCAAGCTGCTCAGAAGTTAAGGATCTTGGATAGTTTGGCTTCTTAACTGACTTCATTCTACATGTCTTTCAGCTTCGCAGGCATAGGCGTTACCTTATGGTCAGGCTTCGTTGGCTCATCATCAAGATCCAATAACTCCCAATCAGATGAAAGTATCTGTCCAGCCTTTATTATTAGGAAAAATTCCTCTTCATCTATATCAGGCATTAACGCTCTGATATCAGGAATGTCTAAGCCTTTATTTAAAGATATGGCAGCTTTGTGGATGTAGTATTCTAGGTCAAGAATGGTGTCCCCCTAAAGGTTGGTCTTCCTATTCTTGCTATTAGGATACTACTTTATGCCTCATGTAGTATAGGCAATTTGCGGTTCAACGCGATAATTATAACCTCTTGGCAAGAACCAAGCGATTTGTTTTCTAGCTTGGACTTTACTTGGGGCAACTCCCCAAACGAATCCAACGCTGTCAGTAATGACAAAAATAACAATCTGCCTCATTTTAACAGCAGTAGCATTATTTTTCATTTGACTCACACGCCTCGCGGAATCTATCAGGGCTGAACTTTAGATTGTCATCTTTGAAGAAGTCGATGAAGGTTTCAATCAAAAGTTGAAACTCCGTTTCCGTGGTATTGGTTGCTTGAATCGTATCAACCGCTCGCAGATAATCTTTCTTCGTCATGGTTCATAACTCCTTGGTATTGAACTCTTTATTGCGCCGCGTCAGCGTTGCGCTTCACCTACTGTATTGCTCACGTTGGTCGATGGAGCGCGCTCGTTGCCCCGGCAACTATTCCTTATGTTTTCTTCAGCATAATCATATACTAAGATTTTTCCATTTTTATCAATTCCAACTTGAGGACCATCATTTAATTGATTAGCCCATTCAGGAATCATCTCATACAAATCTTCATCAAATGATTCGTCCATTGGAGTTAATGCCCGCATCATTAAGATGTTATCATTAACCAAACGACATGGGGCAAAGTAATCCCTGTAATTAATATACAAGAACCTTTCTCGTTTATTGGCTAGAAGACCATCTTCTACGTAGGCAATTTTTAGAACTACATTTCCCCTGCGCCAAACACGACGATTCTTTCCAGAAGATAAAAATGTCCATCCTTGAGGCTCTAGATGTTCCTCAAATTTAATTGCTTTGATATACCACTTATCATAAAAGATTTTTCTGAACATGCCGTGTAAATTAATCTTCTTACTTATTGTAAGAAGGATCCCTTTGAACTTGAATAGGGCATTATATAGCCATTTCATGGCGCTATTCTTTATACTTATATGCCAGCTTAATACCAAAAGCGCTAATATCTTCCTTTTCAGTTTTCTCTTTTTTGTCTTTACCAACTTTAGTAATCATGATTTGATGTCCATAATCAAACCCGACACAAAATCTATAAATCCAAAATGGATCAACGCCAAGATAGTTGCAAACGATTTTGAGCCACCCAGACTGGAAACCATCTCTTACTAAATCTTCCCTACCCATTTTAAGAAGCACTGCACCAATAGCATCGCATGATACTGGATAGTCTGCCATATGGGTGCTGTAATTTGAATCACGAATACACCAATCAAAAACCGCTCCACCACGATTAATTCGCACCCCACGACTCTTCGCGTATAGAATGGCATCTTCAATTAGTGTTTCTGTTTGTCCCATAGTTTACTTTTTGTGCGGCAAAATAGCCTGTAGTTTTTCTGTGTATTTTTTCTTTAGCTTCTTTAGCTCAAGATCAAACTCACTTGATAGTTGAACTATCTGAGCATTGATCTTGATACCAGATTCATAAGGCACAATCTTTATTGGTACAAATCTAAATCCAGGATATCCTTCTGGTTCAATCTTACCATCATCTTTTATGTCTGCTACTTCAGCTCCCCGAACACCAGGAAAGTTAATTGGAAAATCAGTATATCTCCAAAAAACATATAGTCTTTTCATATAATGCTACTCCATAAGCGCTTTAAACTTTTCAAGCTCATCTCGTTGATCATATGCAGCTACGATAGTTTCGAAATATCTCATTCGATAGATCGACATTTTAAGTGCAATGCCACACAAGATGACGCCAGTGAAACAAGCAGCAAAACCAGGAATTGAAAGAGCAAACAAAAGTCCTGAAGAAATGCACAATAGAATTGACCCAGCTATTGCTGAGACTGTTGCAATTGTTCCATACACCTCAACATCGTTTGAGGCTTGCTTACTATAATAATTCGTAATCTTACCAAGATCACATTCTACTTGGTACATATCTTTAATGGTAATCTTGTGCATTGTCACTCCTTAGTCAGAAGAATCGTATGAATTAACATACTTGCATTCTGAACACTCTTCTACATGATAGCAATTTCCAAAATGGAGAATGCCACGAGACTCACACTCTGCCCTACTTAGCTCATGGTATTTATGCTTACAACCAAAAGCAAAGTATTCTACTTTACCACCCCAATAGTCAGCGTGCATCGCAATTCCAGTGCCGTCATGATACCAATACATCTGGATACTCATCATCTTGCCATTTCTATTTGGCGTAAGATCATCTTTGCTGGTAACATAGATCTGACGATATTCTGAGGCGACAGGTCTATATGAAAAGAATTCGCTGGTAGCAAATTCTTTTTCAGAAATTCG
>Ga0066639_10004616_pt1 | contig 11721 bp, 10 predicted proteins | sample CryGeyCG2114_010_2_FD_59504 | JGI IMG/M metagenome (GOLD analysis project Ga0066639, IMG submission 59504) | Groundwater microbial communities from aquifer - Crystal Geyser CG10_big_fil_rev_8/21/14_0.10 | ecosystem: Environmental > Aquatic > Deep subsurface > Groundwater | place: USA: Utah... | reverse complement strand
GTGAGAATGTCGCCAAAGATATATGCAAGTGGAAAGAGAATGGTACCTCCATCAAACGACAGCCAGCCGACTGACGCAATTTTGCTACTGGCGATGTTTGATAATATGAGCACCACCGCAAACGCAGTAGTGATAATGTCGAGGTGTTTGTATGATTTCATGTGTATGATGTAAAAGGTAAAGTATAGTGTAATCTTTTTAACCATTACACCACAATTTTTTCATCTCCAAAAACCGATCTTCCTGTATTGCTGTTCGCATCTCACGCATCATATTCATGAGGAATCGGAGATTGTGAATCGTTGCCAGCCGATAGGCGAGGAGCTCTTCTGCTTTGAACAAATGATGAAGATATGCGCGAGTATGATGAGTACAGGTGTAGCAATCGCAGGTAGTGTCGATTGGTTGGGTGTCTATGCGATGTTGTGCATTGTGAATATTTATTGTTTGTTCTACTTGTGACGAACCCCCCTCCAACTCCCCCCTACGAGGGGGGAGGGTTGACGGTCGGACGTAGAGCGTTCCATTTCTTGCGATGCGGGTGGGGGAGACGCAGTCAAACATGTCAATGCCGTGTTCTACGACGTCAAAGAGATCAGATGGATTCAGTCCCACGCCCATGGTGTAGTGAGGTTTGTCTTCTGGAATCAACGGCATGACCCATTGCAAGATTTCTTTAGTCGCCTGCATATTGTAGCCAATAGATTCTCCACCAATCGCAATACCATCAAAATCAAGAGAGGAAATGAAGCGGGCAGATTCTTCGCGAAGATGTTTGAATTCAGCGCCTTGGACGATGCCGAAGAGGTGTTGTGAATGATTGAAGATTGAAGATTGAAGACTTTGTTTGTGTTGATTGAGTGATCTCTCGGCCCAGTGGTGAGTGCGCTCTAATGCTTCGCGTGCGTATGCCTCATCAGCATCTCCTGGTGTGCATTCATCAAATGCCATGATGATGTCAGCGCCGAGTTTGTGTTGAATCTCAATAGCAGATTCTGGAGTGAGGCGTTGTCTGCTTCCATCAAGGTGTGATCGAAATGTGACGCCGTCATCGTCAATTTCAACGAGAGATGAGTGGTTGTTTTTCTTTGTTTCCAATGCTTGTACCCCTTCACCTCCCGCAACGGGCGGGATGGTGTCTCCCCCTGTGAGGGGGAGAATCGTGGTTCTCTGCTTTCCCGCTTTTCTTTTACCTAAAGAAAAAACTTGGAAACCTCCACTATCCGTAAGGATTGGTTTGTCCCAATTCATAAATCCATGCAGTCCGCCCTGCTCTGCGATCAGATCTTCGCCAGGTCTTAGATGAAGGTGGTAGGTGTTTGCAAGAATGATTTGTGCACCAATCGTGTTCAGGTCTGCGTTGTCCACAGATTTGACCGTGGCTTGCGTGCCGACGGGCATAAATGCAGGTGTTTTAATATCACCGTGGTCAGTGTGAATGACGCCAGTGCGGGCGCGACTGTGTTTGTCTTTGTGGGTGATAGCAAAAAAATCCATACGGGACAAGCGTACTGTATTTTGACCAAAAAAGCAATGCACTGTATGATAGGAGTATTATTTATTCTATTTGAATATATGTCTGAACGTGAGATATCGTTTGAGGTTTTTCGTGGGCAAATCATTATCCCCGAAGAAGCTCACTGGGACAAGATAGAAGGAATGAGTGGATTTCCCGATCCATACAATGAAGAATTTGCCATCGCTTTGTATGAAGGTCGTATTCGTTTGGAAGGAGAAAAGGGTGATCAACACTATGTGCGTACTACTGTGGTGCCAGATGCGGTTTTAGAGATTTCAGATCAGACACCATCAGAACCATATGACCCAATTCAAGCATATCGCAGACGGCACGATATTCCTGAAGACAGTAAAGATGATCCTAGAGGGAGAGCATTAGAGTCTCCTACACTGAAAGCGTTGGGGGATCGCATATATGAAATTTTGACAGTGAGCAGAGGATTTCGGGTTTTTGACGTGCAAGTGTTTCAGGACAACACCGGTCGTTTGAGAGCAATTATTGAGTTTAAGCCGGTTGATCCAAATGGAAAAAAAGGGAAACGGGTCATGAAAATTGTTGATGCGAATTCCGGTGAAGAGCTCGCTGATGTGGTGAATATCAGTGATTTCAATTTGCCCAAAGGAGATGATAAACCAAGAAATCGCAAGAGGCCGACAGCAGGGAGACGTCAGTAAGTTATTTTTTTGGTGTATTCAGCGTATGCAACACCATCTACGGTTCAATTTTTTTTGCGCTGTTTGCAGTGCTTTTTTTATCGCAGGGACATTTTTTATGTGGAAACGCGCAGACGGAGAGGTTGTTGTTCAGACTAACAGACAACAGGTTGTTTTGATAAATGAACAGGTACAGATGAAAAAAACAGTGGATCAAGACAGTGAAAATGTGACGGCTGTTTCAGCATCTGAATCATATCCACCTGCTGTGGTCGTTGCTACGGGTATGGCATTACTTTTAGAAACAGTCCAGAAACCGATTCCAGAGAGAATCAATCTCCCAGTTCCCTTTACCTCGCAAGCGCCGGAAAAGATTTGGGATCAGCCGTGGCAAGACGCATGTGAGGAAGCGTCTCTTTTGATGATTGACGCGTATATAAAAAAGTACTCACTCAGTCCATTGTTTGCAAAAGATGAATTGCTCAAAATGGTCGCGTGGGAAGAATCGCGTGGATGGGGGACGAGTGTGTCCATTGAAAAAGTGAAAGCAATGAGTGAGTGGTATATTGGTGAAAAAAGAGAAACTGGAAATTTGAAATTTGAAATTGTTGAGAATCCGAGTGTAGAGAATATAAAACGGTTTGTCGCGGATGGGCATCCGGTGCTTGTCGTGGCAGATGGAAAAGTTTTGCCAAATCCGCATTTTCGCAGTGGTGGGCCGGTGTATCACGCGCTCGTGATCCGTGGATATACGGAAGATAGTTTTATCACCAATGATCCGGGGACGCAGTTTGGAGAAAATTTTGTGTATCGTTATGATGATCTCATGAACGCTCTTCGGGATTGGAATGGGGGAGATGTCAAGAACGGAAGGCGAGTTGTTTTGGTGGTTCAATAGTATATTTGAGGGGGACGCGGTCGGGTTTTTTTGTATCCGTATTTCTGCTACAATGCTTTTGCAGTGCTAACTACTAAGTGCTAACTACGAACGTGTGATTGATTTTGCTTCAGAATTAAATGTTGAACAGCTTGACGTGGTGCTTCACGGCGATGGGCCGTGTTTGGTATTGGCAGGAGCAGGGAGTGGCAAGACACGCACGATTACCTATCGCGTGGCATATCTTTTGGAACAAGGGGTTGCGTCGGATCGTATTTTGCTCGTGACATTTACCAACAAAGCGGCAAAGGAAATGACGACACGAGTGGAGGAGATTGTGCATCGCAACCCATCCCCTTCGTCCCCTTCCTTTATCAAAGGAAGGGGAGTACTTGCGTGGTCTGGGACGTACCATCATATCGCGTACCGCTTGCTCAAAAAATACGCAGGTCTTTTGGGGTACAAGAATAATTTTACTATTCTTGATAGCGCGGACAGTTTGGATTTGCTCAAACTGTGTTTGAAAAGTGAAGGGATTGAAAGAAAGCAAAAACGATTTCCATCGCCAAACGTGATTCAATCTCTTATCAGCTACGCGCGCAATGCCGAGACCACGATTGCCGATGTGTTGGATTTGAAACATCCGAATTGGTCTGAACTTGCCGAGACGCTTGGACGGATTGCAGAATTGTATAGACAAAAAAAACTGGAAGCAAATGCCATGGATTTTGATGATTTGCTGGTCAATTTGTATTTGCTTCTGCTCAAAGCGCCAAATGTGAAAGAGCGATTGAGTGAACAATTTCAATATATTCTCGTGGATGAGTATCAAGATACGAATAAAGTGCAAGCGTCCATCATTCGGCTTTTGGCGAGTAAACACAGAAATGTGTTGGTGGTCGGGGATGACGCGCAAAGTATTTATTCATTTCGCGCCGCGGACATTGCAAACATTTTGGATTACGAAAAAACGTATCCAGATGCAAAAACATTTCGGTTGGAAACGAATTATCGTTCCACTCCAGACATTCTCAATCTTGCCAATGATGTGATTGCCAACAATCGTGATCAATATGAAAAACAATTGAAGAGCATTCGTGATGTGTTTACCAAACCAGAAGTTCACGCGTTTTCTGACCAACAAGAAGAAGCAGAATTTGTTGCTACCCGCATTTTAGAACTTCGCGAGGAAGGAGTGCCACTCCACCACATGGCTGTCCTGTTTCGTGCGTCGTTTCATTCGCAAGCATTGGAAGTAGAGCTAGTAAAAAGAGATATTCCGTATGATTATCGCGGGGGCGTTCGGTTTTTTGAACGATCACATATCAAAGATGTGCTTGCCTATTTGCGCATTATTGCAAACAATGATGATGTCGTGGCGTGGAGTCGAGTACTGAATATGCAGACAGGGATTGGGTCAACGACTGTTGAGAAGATTATAGGGTTGGTGCGAAGTATTCCATCGGTTGGTTCCGTGGACAACGAACCCCTCCCCAGCCCTCCCCTACGAGGGGAGGGAGGTGATGATTCCGTTGTTGCGAGTTTTCAGAAAATTGGCGTGTCGTTATCAGCGCGAGCACAGATTGGGTGGGCGGATTTTTTGCAAGTGTATGAATTATTGGTAGAGAGTGATGGCACGCCGAGTGGATTGATCAAAGCAATATTGAAATCCAAATACACGCAGTATTTGGAATACGAACACGAAAATTATCGTGAGCGCGTTCAGGACATTGAACAGCTTGCGTTGTTTTCTGAACACGCGACTGACGTGAGTACATTTCTCGCAGAGGCGAGTATGCAAGAAAGTTATACACGGACAAAGGGAAATGACACAGGTGATGACGAGCCGAGTTTGGTACTTTCTACTATTCATCAAGCAAAAGGATTGGAATGGACAGCAGTGTTTGTTTTGAATTTGTCAGCAGGACAATTTCCCAATGAGCGCGCGACCAAAGAGCATAAGGGGATTGAAGAAGAAAGGCGATTGTTTTATGTGGCGATTACGCGGGCGAAAAAATATTTACATCTCACCTATCCGTTGACCGGTGGCTATACCATGACACTTGGTGGACCGAGCATGTTTTTGGAAGAGCTTGACCGATCATTGATTTCAGAGAGTGGAATGTTTTCCGGACTTGGTGGAGGGAGTTCCACGGTGTTTGATGATCCGAGTGATGATGTGGATGATATTGTGTATGAGGCGATTGATGATGATAAGCCAGTGAGGAGTTTTTTGAAGGGGTTGGATGAGCTTTGAGTGCGAGGTTTTCAAGGTTGTCGAAGTTGCTAAGGTTGTTAAGGTTTTTGATGTTAATGTTGTCGAGCCCGCAGGCGAGATCCCGACCAATGTCGGGGTAGAGCACCGCAGGCGAGATCCCGACCAATGTCGGGGAGGGTTGAAGGTGGAATGGAAAGTAAGTTTGGTTTTTCAAAAGTATTGATTATTGTTGTTTCACATTTTGGATGTGTAAAAAACACCCGCATTGAAATGCGAGTGTTTTTATTTCTTTCCCCTGCTCTCTCCAAAACAATCCATAGTGAATCGTTTTGGAGACGGGAGCAGGGGGGTGTTGATGCCCTCCCAGCACCAGCCCCCGAACACACGCATGTTCAGATTTTTTCGTTGAGCCACGGCGCATTTTGTCCGCAGTCTGTGCACTGCCGGACAGTGGCCTGGGGATCTTCGTAGATCCCTTTAGATCCTGCAAGGACATGCCCATACATGCACTTGCAGTTCCAGAACCCTTGGCGGGTTCTGGTGTAGAATGCGATCACCCGACGCTGGTCGTCGGTGAATTGGTTGGGGGCGTTCTTCATTTTTTTCCCTTTCATTGCGTGTTGTGAGAGCCACATTGTAAGCCAATGAATTGGCTGATAATGTCGCATTCACAAAATAAAACACCCGCGTGTTTCGCGAGTGTATGAAAGATGAAAACATCAAAAACACATCACGAAACAGTGCGGGAGAAAAAGAAATAAAACCAAGTTGTATGTCTCTGTTCCATAGATATCTACTATGGCAGAGCCAGTCATTTTTGGCAAGTGGATAAGTCAGGAAATACATTTCCTTGACGATTCTTGATTTTTCCCATATACTGGGGCAAACATAATCTTTTTTTATGAAATTTGAAGGAATCTACGAAAAAACCGTTCTCATCGTCAAGCCGGATGGTGTCCAACGAAGTCTTGTTGGAGAAGTAATCAAACGGCTTGAAATGAAAGGGCTGAAGATTGTTGGGCTCAAAATGATGTATTTGGATGAAGCGCGTTTGCGAGAACACTACGCGCATCATGTGGAAAAGCCATTTTATCCCGGTCTTGAAGCATTTATGAAATCCAGTCCCGTGGCTGTGATTTGTGTGGAAGGAAAGGGCGCGGTGTCTGCAGTCCGATTGATTGCTGGCGTGACCAACGCGGGCAATGCGGATGGCGGGACTATTCGCGGAGATTTGGCAATGGGAATGTGCAATGTCGTCCATTGTTCAGATTCAGTTGATTCTGCAAAAGATGAAGTCAATAGATTTTTTGGTGAGAGTGAAATTTTTGACTACGACAAAACAGAGTATCTTCATGTGTATATGGATGATGAGCGGGTTTGAGGGGGGGGTCTTTGAGGTTGTTAAAGTTGTTAATGTTAATGTTGTCGAGCCAGCAGGAGAGATCCCGACCAATGTCGGGGTTGAGGTTATTAAGGTTATTTTTGATGAATTGGCGTATTGAATCCGCTTTGGAGCGGATTTTTGGTATACTGATTATCTATGTCAGATTATCATCAGCTTATTGTTTGGAAGCGTGCGTTGGAGTTGGCCACGCTTACGTATCGTTTGGCACATCATTTTCCAAAGGATGAATTGTATGCGTTGACTTCACAACTCAAGAGAGCAGTAGTGTCTGTAATGGCAAACATTGTTGAGGGATCTGCAAAACCAACGAAGAAAGATTTTTTGAAATTTCTTTATACTGCTTCAGGATCATTGAGTGAATGTCAATGTTATTATGAGTTGGCGTTAGAGTTGGAATATATCAACAAAGAGCAATTTGATTATATTGAGGAGAAACGTAAGGAAGTTGGGTATCTTCTCAGTCGACTGTTGTTGACATGAATATATTCAACGTTTATACTACCCATGATCCTGTATATTGTTTCAGCATATCTCATTCTACATGTCATCATTTTGGGAAGTCTATATTGGCTTTCACTGCCGGTTCGTCCGGAGTGTCTGTCCTGCGACCACCCACCTGGTATTCAGGGATGGCGATATTGCTGACTTTGGCAGGATCGAAAAAACGTTCCATAGTGGTGGAATGTTTTTTGTAAAATATGGTATGATGAGACAGAATATCATTTTTCTATGCGTGAAAGAAAAACACCCCCATCCGGTTTGATAGAGGAAATAAGCGACGCGCGCGTCAAGTCGGCTCGTAGAACATCTCAAGATACAGAGAATAAACCTGTTCTCCCAGACCAGCCAACACCAACCTCAGGAAATCATGAGCAGGGGTTTTTGGAATTGCAAAAAGAGCGATTACTCGCGCATGAAGCCAGATGCCAGAAAAGGAGCTGGTACCCTCTCACCGATATCACACTGGGATTGTTTCGGCTCGGCGTATCGGATCCTGCGGTACGAGATTTGGCGACTGAAATGAAGAAAGGCAATATCCCGGATGCGTTTCGTGGTGTGTTGGTGACCAATCATGATGGCGTCGTGTGTGTCAACTTGGAGGTATTGGCAAATCCGGGATCTTCCGAAATATCTGAAATCAGAAAAATACCCGGTGCTATTGATTTATTGCGCGTGCTTGACCGCGATCTGACATTGGCGGGCGGTGATTCTATGGATAGCAAAAGGTTTCGGGATGGTCGAGAGAGGACAACGCACACATCACACCAAAAAATGCTGGCGTATATGAAAAAAGAAGCAGACTTGATGTATGAGCTGGTTGATGATACCAAGATTCCTTTTGAAGATGAGCAACAAAAAGAAGATTATGAACGCATTCAAGAAAAAGTGGAAGAAGTGGTCAAACGGCTTTTTTTGGCAAGCGGACTGACTCACGTACGACCGGATGTGCACATTACTCGCAGTACCTCAATGAACGCCTTTGTCTGGGGATTGGGCAGAGAAGATGTTGCAAAAGATATTTTTTCATCATTACAGTCAGAGAGAGTGGTAGCATTGCCCATATATATTCATCTTGGGTTGCTCCAAAGATTTACAACGGTGGATGAGCTTGCCGGTGTCCTTGCTCATGAATTTTCTCACCTTTTGCAACCAGAGTACGCGCATGAGAAGGATAAGAGCCAGATACAGCGTTTGGAATATGACGCAGATAAACAAGCGATGCATCTCGCGGATGTGGCTGGCTATAATCCGCGAGGTCTTCTTGATGCGTTTTCGTATTTTTCACAAGAGGGTTTTTCATCTTTTGGCACTGAAACACATCCAGATAGGCAATATCGTATCATTGAGATGGAGAAGTATTTTCATCGGAGTGATATTCCATTTCCAAACGGTCAAAAAAAAGCGGAATCTTTTTCACCCGCGTATCGTGAGTCACTCGGGCGAGTTTCGGTTGAGAAAAAGAGTGGTCACATTTCCTTTGGTATGGAATCAATCGCATCGGCGTTGGAAACGGTCAGATCAGCCCCATCCGAGGATTTCCTTCATGATCGTAGTTGGAATGAAGATATTCTGAAAAAAACAGGAGAAAAATTTCTGAAAGACATATTGACAGATCAAGAATTTATTCATGACTCGTTTGGGTGTCGTACGCGATTGGTAAACTCGCTCAATAATTTTTTTCATTTGCTCGCTATCGCAGACGCGAGCGCGTCTGATGAACATACATTCAAGGTACATCTCCCAAGACTTCGCTCTCATATTGACAAAGTTCCTTCTGAAGATTTACCACTGTCTTTTTCCCATATTCGTGATGACGCGGACAGGAGCGCCCTTGTGGTCAGTCAGGAAGAGGTAATAAAAAAAGAGCAGGAGTTGCTGGAACGATGCCGAGGACTTGGCATTCAACCAAGTGTCGCAATAGAAAGTCTGGATGATTTGCTGGATGATGATCATCCTTCTGCAAAGCTTTTTTGGCCACATGTTCCGAATTTGTTTGGTGAGCCATTGAACACCCGTCTGGAAAAAAGAGCATATCTTCAACAACTCCTGTCCGTGGATATAAATGGCTATGGTGATAGGATCAACGCAATAAATATATCTGAATCTGTCATTGTGTCAAGGCATACGGTGAAGGAAACAAAGAAAAGAGAACCATCGTCATCGGATCAAAAACCCGGTGTATTGGCTAGAGCTCCTCTCGCGTTTCGCGCGCACAGGAGAGGACAACAGGAAGAGCCAACCGAGGAAGTGGATGTGGAGCGTGTGCAGTGGAAACAGAGTGATCATATATTTTCAACAAACGGTTTGGCTCGGGGTATTGTTTCATTTGCCCTGTTGAGTGAATCACCGGACAAACAAGCGCCAGCAGTTCAGGAATTCGCGCAGGTCATAGAAGAAAGGACAGTTGACGCATTCAGCGAATTTGTCGGTGAGAAGCCGAGCTCGGATGTGAGTCTTTTTTTGATGCAAAATCTTGTAGGAAGCCAAATACTTTTTCAACGCGGAGAAGAAATGAGTATATCGTTTGTGGATACGGCACGACGCGCGTTGGAACAGAGATTGTTGCAAAATAAACGATCAGGTTTCATTGCATCAAACAAACAAATATCTCTCCGCAATCAATTATGTACACTCTTGGCATTTGGTTTGATTCCACAAGATGATCATGAGCAAGCGATTCAGACAGAGGCATTGTTACGAATCCAAGATGATCCATTTGTCGTACGTGAGCAACCGTGTATTGTTCGAGGTATTGGGGACGAATTGCCAAAAGGCGTGGACGCTCAGTATGTGAAAAAATCGGGTGGTGATTTGTTTCTATCAGACAGGGCAAACAGATTTTCAGCATTGGGCAATCAGATGTGGCAAACATATGGGGAGGAAATGGAACATCTGTTGGATGGCGGGAGGTTCATAGCGCAAATAGTCCCTCCAGAAATGAGAGAGCTCAAGATACGAGAAATCGATCTCAAACACGCTGAATCTAAGCTGAATGAAGATGAGGCTCGTGGATTGTTTGAAGATACGACAGAATCGGCATGGCAAGAACGGGCAACGATTCTTGCCAGATTCGCCGCAGGGTATCGATCCTATATGGAAGTTATGTATAGAGAGGTATTGCCAACGACGCGTGATGTGGTCGCTGTGGACACAGAAGAAAGAAAATTGAGAAAAAATGGGCGTGAAAGAAAATTTCGTGAACCCTACACATTTTTGCCGTTTTTGGATGCGTGTGTGAAGATGTTGATGCCATATACAAAGAAAGAAGTTTCAAATGATCAGATCAGAGGTCTGGTCATGCGTATGTTTGATAAAGCAGTATCTCCGTATGACGCGAATAGACGACTCCGCCTTGTGCATGATTTGGCAGGTATTCGTGAAGACGAAACAGCATCTCTATTTGCAGAGTATTCTTTTGATTACTCCGGGGATGTGGGGACACAGGGATTTGGGATGTATTGGTCAAGAAGAAAAGAAGTTCATTATACAAACAAAATAAATTGTGGTTCGGCTGACATGAAGAGAGAATGGCTGACCACGCTCGCTCTTGACAATCCAAAGGCAGACAGACTCTTGTCTGCGGTTTCGCGTAGACAAGAGTCTGGATATAGTGACATGTCTCAGGTGCTTGATTTGGCGTCGTTTGGGTATTTTGTTCATTTTTCGATGACCACGATAAACAAAAAAACACCGGAAAACGTTGCTCAAATTATTGAAATATATCGCGCGGCTACGGAGCTCTATGGCGACGAGTGGAGTCATATTGAATCATTCAAACGATTTGACGAACAGCTCGCGCATTGGGAATGGGTGTATGCAAATCCAGTCATTACCACAAGAGTGGATAATAATGGTGAACGAGTGGCAGATTCCAAAAAAGCATTGAAAGAACCGAAGAAAAAGGGTTTGAAGGATTTTGGCATGATGGATGTTTGGTTTTTTCCTGATACATTGACCAAGAAACTTCGAAAAAAATATCAGATTGATACGCAGGGAGTTGACTCTGGATCAATCTTTTTTTCGTGGCCACTATTCATTCAAGATGTGTGGGGCGACAACATAGATTTTGGCGATGAACAATTGGACACGTGGGCGCGTCTGGTGAGAGATGAAATTCATCGTGTCGTGGATGATCCCGAGACCCTTGATCGCGTCAAAGGGATGCAACCCGGATTTTTTCGAGAGTTTTTTCTTGCCAAAAAAATGGAAGCGCTCGGAGTGTCATCGCTTGATGATCTGGAACCATGGATGCCGTATTTCACGAGTCGTCCACACGAAGCGAGTGAACGCAACCAAATCGTGTCTCAAATACAGGCACGGACATACAGTGTGAGAAAAGACACCAAAGAAACACTGTTTCGTCGCGCGATCGCATCTGTCATTCCGGATCAGATTATGGATGAAGTGATGAAAGAAGTTCGTGGATTTGAAGATTCTTATAACGGAGCGGATCTAAATGAGGATGGGATGTATATGCCATCGAGCATTGCGCTTAGGGTCGCGATAGATAAGATTGTGGAACGATATAAAAAGGGCGAAGGAGATGAG
>Ga0066639_10004615_pt1 | contig 11724 bp, 10 predicted proteins | sample CryGeyCG2114_010_2_FD_59504 | JGI IMG/M metagenome (GOLD analysis project Ga0066639, IMG submission 59504) | Groundwater microbial communities from aquifer - Crystal Geyser CG10_big_fil_rev_8/21/14_0.10 | ecosystem: Environmental > Aquatic > Deep subsurface > Groundwater | place: USA: Utah... | reverse complement strand
CGCCGCAAATTCGGAGGGCTGACGCGCCGAGGGATTCGCCAATCGCAAATCCAATAAAGCAGGCACCGGCGTTCTCGGGTGATACAAAAAGCAAAATGCTGATCATCATCATCAGTTCAACGCAGATCAAAACAACACCGATCGACATTCCGGATTGAAGGGGAATGGACATGACAGGAAAGGATTTGCCTGCCAAAGAAGCGAAGGCCGTTCGACTGTTGGCAAAATTATTTAAACGAATGCCAAACCAGGCAACACCGAAGGAACCCAAAATTCCTAAAACCGACCAGGCTAGGATTGTAAGTACACGGCTAATTTCCATATTTTCCAGGACGAAAAAATAATAAAAAATGGCAACACCGACAATGACTTCTAACGCCAACAAAAGTTTCGCTTGTTGCAAAAGATAGGTCTTGCATGTTTCGTAAATTAAACTCGAAATATCCAGCATGGATTGATGAGCGGGTAGTTTTCGAACTTTAAAGTACTCAAGAAATCCAAACAATAGACCGGCGCCAACGACAATAAACCCAAACCAAAGAATACTTCGGCCAGAAATTTCGTTGCCGAACAATGTAAAGTAGACATTTAGGTCGGGGATCTTGAGGTCGGCTTCGCTGGCCTGGGCCATGCTTGGCAAGACGACGCATGCCGAGGAAAGAATAGATTTAAGTCCAACATACAGTCTGTTTTTAACGCCCATATTTTTTCTCCTGATTGAAACAATCTAAGCTGGCCCCCAAAACTAAATAAAGCAGCATTTATTAATCTTTCACTTGTCTTGCCTCGGCCGCCTCTGAGAAAAGCTTTGTATCTTGTCGGGAGGGGTGAATGTATCGACGTTTTCGGCCATGGTTTTTGTTCATTTTTGTGAATATCCTGGGGCTGCAAGCTCAAGGCTTAGAGGAGAACATTCGCTTTCGGGGTCGCGCTCCTGGCCTTTACCTTAGTGAGGCGGAGAGCCTGGCCAATCCTGAGACTAGCGACTTCACGACGACCAGGGAGCCTTTGGCGCCGCTGAGCGTGGAAGGCATAAGGCAGTTTTTTGAGAGCAAGCCAGATCTCAGCGGTAAACAGATTGTCCTTATCGGGGCTCCAATTTTGGGGGATTTGGCTCGCGATTATCAAGCCTTAGCCGAAGATCAGATTAGCTTATTCTACCGGAAGGAGGTTGCCGTCACTAGTATCAGGCATCCGTCAGGTTTATTGGAAAAATCCCTCAATATGCTTCCGCGCCGCGAGGATTTGGCCAAACCCATTCCCTATGAGCTGTTGATGGTCGCTCCCAAGCTTGTTCTAGATGAGAGTCTCGCTTGGACTTTAATGTTGGGGCCTCCAATAGTTACCGCCCTTTCGGTATCCCTTCCTGAAGGAATGGCAGGCTTAGCAGGAAAAGTCGGCATGCCTTTGTCGGTCGCTGTTCCGATGGTTGTGTTAGATGTCGCCCATGTTTTGCCTTTGATTCTCTATCGGCGGTTTCTATCTAATCACAATCTAAGGCTAAATACATGGGAGCGCTTCGGACGTCAGTTTGCCTTGAGTCTAATTTTTTCAATCGATTTCTACTTGGTTTCTCAATGGCCTCAAATTCTGGAGGCTCTGAAAGACCCCAGTCTTTCCGCCTCATTGTCTGGACTGGCAAAAATGATATCGATTGCTGTTCCCGCAAGCATCTTTAATATGTTGGCTCGAACAACGGTTCATTCGAGCATCAATCAGTTTGAACAATCGGGGCCAGCACGCCGGCGCCTAGCCACAAACCTTGAATTGCTGGCAGGAATGCTTATTGCGCCGACTTATATATTTTCGACTCTTCCATTGTTGAAACCGGTAATTTCGTTACCCCTGATGGATCTCAATATGGCACATCTTGGACTTTTAGCTTTGGGTGGAGCGGGTGGCGTTGCCTGGATGGGTTTGGAGCGAAAGAACCTTAGTGTCTGGCTTAAAAACTTAGGCACTCAATGCAAAGCCGGATTTCGGGCTTTGGCGGGCCGAACTAGGATCTGAAGTTTATTATTGCTATTGATAATCATTATCAATAGCAATTGATCATGAACCTAGTTTTTTCTATTCAACTTCTTTTATTTTTATCCAGAAAGGGAATGTAACAATGATATTGAATTTGATTTTGGTCAGCGCTCTAACGAACTCGTATTCGGATGATATTGAGTCGATAAAAGCTCGATCAGGATGTTTTAAGGTCAGCTATGAGTTTTATGATAATAATACACCTAGCTCTAATTTAACCGCCGATGCGATGGAGTGGGTTGCGTTTGAAGAAATAGAGAATAATAAGTTTTCTCTTCAACGTATTGTCATAGGTGAAGATCCTGATGCTTCCATTCAAGGCGATTCGACTGAGATTGCTAAACACTGGCGCGAAGAATGGGAGTATGAAGCACCGGTGGTCTGGAATTACCAATCGGGAATGCGGTGGAAGCGAGAAGATCAAAAAGTTGAAGAAGGGAGCTGGGTTTATCGGGACTATCAACTCGACGAAAGTTTGCGATATGAATCCAGCGGACAATGGAACGGGGGTGTTTTTCAGACTTCCGTAGATGCTCCACTTCCCCGTCGCGAGATTAAGACAAATCCTCGCCCTGATGGAAAGGCTTATGATCTGCTCCATCGATTTATGAGTCTTCGTGCTGATCAATCTGGCTCTCAAGAGTTTTATGCGAACCAAAAAATTCGGCTCTCGACCGAGCGGGAGCTTATTTCTATGGAGTCTGGTTTGATTCACTATCAAAGGATAGAACATCCGCTGTGTGAGAACGCCGAGGCTTACTGGAACAGCCAGAAGGATTTTTGGAAATTAGTCCAGAAAGCTTGGGGGGCGGAACTTGAAGGAAAAGATTCCTATCACCTCAAATCTTACCGTCTCATTGGTAGCTTTATGCAGATCGGGGAGGAGATTGCTAGCAATCCTAATACAAGTCTAGAGCTTGCAGAGATCGGAGCTATGATACGCCAGGTAGTTGAATAAGACTTTTATTAGAAATTTTGAGACCTTGGAAGGCCAGCTTGTCATGGGCTGGCTTTCTGCTACAAAAGCTCCCGAGATGTTTAGGGTTTTTATTCTTTTATTGGGGTGTCTAGCCGCACTTGATTTGGAAGCTGATTTGCGGGCCTGCGCCATGTTCTCTTGGCTCGCGCAGAGGCACGAAGATCGTAGTGAGCCATGGAAGCAGGTTCGTTCAAGCGCTTTTGTTCTTAGTGATCAATTCATGCGAGAAAAAATTAAGGAAATCATCAATCTTTCGGGTGAAACTATTAAAAGAGAGCATGGGCCAGAGCTAGATTCGATTCATAAAAGTATGCTGGGATCCATGGCGGTGATAAAGAGTCTTAATGGAAGTCGACTTTCGTCCGCTGATCTACCGGATTTCGTGCTTCTTTTGAAGGAGGCCTTATACTCTGATTGGTATCTTGGATCTTTACGAATTCTCGTTAAAACGAATCGAATTAGTTTGGATGAAATTGAAGGCTTGGATCGATCTATTCAAAGCTTGCTGAAATCTGGATTTTCTCTCCTCGCCTCGGACTCGCGAATGGGCGAAGCTTAGGTTGGCGGAAGTTAAGGCTAATCAGAGTTTTGCTTGGAAGTTTTCCTTTGGTTTCGAGATGGCTCGAATTCCTGCCGCCGGGTTAAGTCATCCTCTTTATGCCGAATGGGTAGAGTACCGAAGGTCTAATCGCGCGGCAGTCCAAGCCATAGAAACTCGAATTGATTTGCCTTCGATGCCATCTTTTGCGACTCAGCAAGTATCGCCAAATTCACTTGATGCTGAACCCGATGAGGTGGAAACGGCTGTTAGAGATCCTAATCCGAAATCAAGTGTCGTTCTTCCGACGGAAAGTTTACTGGAGGGAATTTATCCTGACGACTTGGCGTCAGATGGGGGATCGAGTGATGGTCGTGCGCGGGGACAAAAGTATGATGGACATGGAGCGGGTAGCTATTCTCAGGGGGATAAGAATTTGAGCCCTAGGGAAAGGGTTCGAGCCTTAGAGGCCCAAATTCGCCAAAATCGTGCGAGAGGTAGCCTAAGCAGTTCGAGGCCACCGGGCACGTTAACCAGGGATCAGCGAGAATCTATCCAAAGGCGTATGAGTGGCGGCGAATAGTTCCATTTGTACGTCGAAGTTCCATGGGATTCTTCGATTGCCAGGGCAATAGGCTAGAGAATATACCCACGATATGAATTCACAAAAATCTTGGTTTATCGAAGAAAGTATTCATCAAAATTTGGGTCATTTGAGTAGGGATGGCGCGTTAGTCGTGGCGACCGGTAAATATACCGGGCGAGCAGTCAATGATCGTTATATTTCCAATCGTTCGGAGAGTTTTGACAAAATAGCCTGGTCAAAAACGAACCAAGAAATTGACTCGGGAGTGGCCCGTGAATTTTTATCGGCTGTTTCAAAGAAATTGAATTGTCTGGAAGATAAGGTTTTTGAATTTAATGGTTACGTCGGACCCTTTCCGATTCGAGTGCGATCGAGTTCGCCATGGCATATTGCGTTCGCCGAGAATATGTTTCGTCAAACACCTAGCTTTACGGTTCCTGGATTTCCAAAAGATAAAAGAATCGAAATCGACCATCTACCCTACGATACGACCGCGACAATTGGTGTGAATTTCCCCAATCCGACCTTACTTGTTTTAGATGCTGCAGATTTAAAGGTGGGCATTGTGGGTACGGCCTATGCGGGTGAAATTAAGAAATCAGCATTTACGCTTTGTAATTTTTTATTGCCTGAACATGGTTTTCTTTCCATGCATTCTTCTGCCAATTGCTTGGAGGATGGATCTAACTCTTGCGTATTGTTCGGCTTGTCCGGGACGGGCAAGACAACTTTGTCGGCAAGTCCCGATCGTTATTTGATCGGAGATGATGAAATTGTTTGGTCGCATACGGGCATTTCGAATTTGGAAGGTGGTTGTTACGCCAAGTTAATTGACTTGAGCCTTGAATCAGAGCCAGAGATTTTTAAAGCCGTGAATCAGTTCGGAAGTATAATGGAAAATGTTGGCTTCGATCCTCGTACAGGCATTGTAGACTTTAGTGATCGCGTAAAAACCGAGAATACTCGCGGCTCGTATTCCCTCGAAGCATTGAGCAAAGTATTTCCTATGAACAAAGAGGCCGAGGCTCCGCGTAGCATTGTCTTTTTGACAGCTGATGCCTTTGGTGTCATGCCGGCTGTGGCTAGATTGGATGAATGGCAGGCACAGTATTATTTTGTGTCTGGATATACCGCTAAAGTGGCGGGAACAGAGTTGGGTGTAAAAGAACCTCAGGCAGCTTTTAGCACCTGCTTTGGAGCCCCCTTTATGCCAAGGCCTTCTAATATTTATGCAGGCCTTTTGGCGGAGTTTGCAAAGAAAAGTGGAGCTCAATTTTGGCTGCTCAATACCGGATGGATGAGCGGTGGCTATGGGAAGAGTCAGCGGTATCCTTTGAAGGTCAGCCGCCAAATTCTTTCATCCATTCAGTCGGGAGAGTTAGCGAAGCAAAAAACGAAGAAGCATTCCGTTTTTAATTTTGAGGTGCCGACACAGTGTCCAAACATGGCGAGCCAGTATCTTGAATTTGATGATTTGCCTGGAGCTAAAATACTAGCTGAAAAATTTCATCGAAATATGGAAAACTTTTCTTCGCATATGGAAGCCTCTTGTTTACAAAATGGGGGGCCTTCTCTGTAAACTCCATATTGTGGAAGTCGGCAGCGTCAAAAAATCAGGAAGAAATAATAGTTCATTTAAAATGCTTGGAGTTCTATTAGGGCCTCTTCTATTTGCTATCATCCCATTTTTAAAGATTTCTGAATTGAGTCATGATGCCCATGTCGTTTTGGGCTTGATGGCTTGGATGATGGCCTGGTGGCTAAGTGAACTGCTGCCGCTGGGAGTTACGGCCTTGTTACCTATTCTCGTGCTTCCAAGCTCAAACATTTTGAAGCTGTCGGAAGTCACGCCGATTTACGGGTCAGACATTATATTTTTGTTTCTTGGAGGTTTTTTGATTTCCATTGCCTTGGAAAAATGGAAATTGCATCAGGCCTTGGCAGAGCGAATCCTTCCCTTTTTTAGCCGAAGTGTTTCCTTTTTGTTGTTGGGATTTATGCTGATCACCGCGGCTCTTTCGATGTGGATTTCGAATACGGCTTGCGCTTTTATGATGTTACCGATGGCGCTGGCTGTGGCCAAAAAGTTTTCAAAGCATTCAGTTGATATCGAAAAGGCTCTTTTGTTTGGAGTGGCTTATTCGGCTTCTATTGGCGGGGTGGGCACGATTATTGGAAGCCCGCCAAATGCTATATTGATAGGTTATCTAGAGAATAATGACCTCTGGGCCCCATCTTTTGGGAGATGGTTTATTATGGCGGCTCCGCTTTTGATATTTGGATTGTTGGCTTGCTGGTTGGTCATTCGATTTTTTTATTTGCGGAAGGGAATTTCAATAGGGGATCTCCAAAAATCAATTGAATTTTCGAGATGGTCCAAAAACCAAAAGCGCGTGTTGATTGTATTTATTTTGACGGCTATGGCTTGGATTCTACGCCCACTGATACCTGGAAATGCGATAACGGATACTTGGATTGCCGTTGCTGCTATCGTTGTTCTGTACCTCATACCATCAGCGGAAAAAACCGGAGAGGCCCTGTTAGCGCTTCATGATCTCTCAAAGGTCTCTTGGTCTATTTTGCTTCTTTTTGGCGGCGGCCTTACATTGGCCAAAGCCTTTCAGATAACGGGTTTTGATCAGTGGATGGCCTATCAGTTGACCGGGCTTCTGGATCTTGGCGTATGGGTACTGATTTTGATCATTGTTCTCGTTAGCATCATGTTTACCGAAATCGGATCGAACACGGCTGTGGCGGCACTTATTGTTCCTATTGTGGGGTCCCTAAGTGGGGCGCTTGGTCAGGCTCAAGGTATCGCCCTCATCTTCGCGGTGACCTTTGGCGCTTCGCTTTCTTTTATGATGCCGATGGCGACACCTCCTAACGCGATCGTCTTCCATAGCAAAAGGATACATCTGACCGAGATGATCAAGATTGGCTTTTGGTTGAATTTGATATTTTGGGTACTGATTAGCTTAGTCGCCTATTTTTGGATCCCCATCGTGATTTGACACGCTCGCTCACTCAGCTAGGAATTAGATCTTTGCACAATATGTGACATCTTATAAGAATATCAGATGTCTACAGAATCACAGAATTCATCGAATGCAGTCTTTGAAAAAGTGTGTACTGGCTTCGGGCTTTCAACTTTTTGCTTTAGGATTTTTTACGCTTTTTCTGGAGCTTGTTTTAATTCGCTATTTGGCTGGAAATATTTGGAACCTGGGTTACTTTCCAAATCTAGTATTGATGGCGGTCTTTGTGGGGATGGGAATTGGTTTCATTTTCCATCGGAGTTTTTCACTTAAAACATCTGGTCATTTGTTTCATTTATCCTTTTTGCTTTTGTTCATTTTGATTGCCTTTTGTAACAAAGCTTCATCCACAGATGCCTGGCTTTGACTCGTTTCAGGGTGAATTTGATGGAGATCTTTATTTTACAGCGACTAAGAACTTAACGGGTGTCCAGTCTAGTTATTTACCATTCGTGGCTTGTTTTGCATTTGTTGTCCTGATTTTTAGTTTGGTTTCGCAACGAACGGCCAAGCTTTTTCAGCGATTTGAACCCTTAACAGCCGATACATTGGATATCCTTGGATCCATCGCTGGGATTTTAAGCTTTTTATTGATTAGCCATTTCCAGCTCCCCGCTTCTATTTGGTTTGGCTTATGTGGCTTAATTTTTCTACTAGCCATGCCTCGATCCATGGCCTGGGCAGCTTTGCCGATTACTTTGGCGGGAGGATTGGTGGCGCTAGCGATCTATCAAGATGGACATTTGCTGAGCGATGAGACGAAAAAGGAGAATTTAGTTGTCAAATGGTCGCCTTACCAAAAGGTTGAATTTCTCGATGTTGAGGGGGTTCCCCAATCCATTTTTGTGAATGGAATCGCTCATCAGACGATGAAACCCGACCACAAACTTTTGAATTCATTTTATCAGACACATTATCAAGATCGTAAGGATCAGAATAAGCCAGCCTATCGTTCGGCTTTGATAATCGGCTCGGGTAGTGGAAATGATATTGCCACAGCGCTTATCAATGAAGTTCAGGATATTGATGCCGTCGAGATTGATCCTGCCATTGCGGCCATTGGTAAAAAATTTCATCCACTCCAACCCTATGCTGATCCACGAGTGCATTTAACCATCGATGATGGCCGTGCCTTTATGCAGCGGTCAAAGAAAAAATATGATCTGATTATTTTTGCGCTTACGGATTCCATCGTAAAGGTAAGTTCTATGTCGCAGCTGCGCTTGGAAAACTTTTTGTTTACTGAGCAAGCTGTCGCGACGGCCTTCAATCTTTTGGCTGATGATGGCGATATTGTTTTCTATAATCTCTATCGAAAGGATTGGATCGTCGGAAAAATCGAAGGAATGATCAAGAAGGCCACCCACCGCAATCCTCGGTTGATTTATCGACTTGAGGATTTTGCGGTTCTAAAAGTGGGTCGTAGCGATCCCGAAATTCAAGAGCCGATCGCGATTCAGGCGGGTATTGATTTGCCCGAGGACAACTGGCCATTTCTTTATCTGAAAGAAAAGAGCATACCTTCCTACTACCTCTACGCCATGCTTGTTATTATGACCTTGATTGGAAGCCTTTTTGTTGTGCTTCGAAAGCGTGGAGAAAAAGAAGGTGTCATAGCGACGCGGCCTTTCATTTTAACTAAATGGGCTTTTGTCATGATGGGAATGGCTTTTCTTCTTTTGCAGACCAAAAGCGTTATTCAATTTAGTCTTTTGTTCGGTACGACTTGGATTAATTCTTCTATTGTCTTCCTCAGCGTTTTAACACTTATACTTTTGGCAAACTGGACGGCGCAGGTTTTCAAGGCCAAAAATCTTCATTGGGGATTGTTCATTGCATTGGTGGGCAGTGCTTCGCTGCCGCTTTTCATTCCCTTGTCAATTCTACTGGAGATAGAGTCGACCGGGCTTCGAGTTGTCTTGGCCTCACTATTCACATTTAGTCCGATCTTTTTTGCAAATTTGATATTCTCCTTTAGTTTTCGAACGCAAAAGGCGGCGGAACAACTATTTGGTTGGAACCTTCTTGGGGCGATGGCAGGAGGGGTTTTAGAATATTTCAGTATGTTATTGGGCTACAATCTTTTGGCGGTTGTGGTGATGGTTCTGTATGCGGCGGTATTTATGCTTTTATTTAGGGCTCAATCAGAGTCTTGCGAAAAGCTGGATACTGAAATGCCTGATCGAGTTAAAGAAATTGCTTAAAGGGAGTCAGTAATGTTCAGAGTCGCGATTGCTTGCATCATTTCAATTTTAGTTTCATCTCAAGTTTGGGCGCAAAATTCTCCGAAGGACAAAGTGCTTTCCAGGGCGGATATTCTAAGCGGCTCGCAGATATTGTATGTAGAGAAAGGGGCGTCGACAGCAGACCTCCATGCCGTGCCAGAAAAGATAAGGATCTTGGAAAAAAGTATTTTGCAATGGAGTCAGAATTCCAAGGACAAAAAACTTGAGGCTCAGGTTCGTCTCCAGATCAATGCTCTGTTAAATTTGTCGGAAGTTGCCAAGAAGGCTTTGGGCGTGCATTGGAAGAATATCGAGACTAAGCCTGAGTTGAAACAGGAATACGTTCTGTTGTTTTCGAAACTTGTTGAAGATGATTATATGACGAAGCTTAGCAAGCTTAAGAATATTAAGTTTGGATTTGTTTTTCTTAAGCCCATGCTCAAATCCAAGAACATGACATCGATTCGTATCGTGGATGACAAGACCGATGCTGTCGCCTTGCTATTTTTTGATTCCGAGTGGAATAAAATCGTTGAAGCGGAACTTGATAGTACGTTATTAAGTGAATTCTATGGCCAGAGCTTTTTGCGAATCATTCGTAAGGCAGACAATCCTGATGCCGGCCTGAGCACGCTTGTCACAGCCATGAAACGTCGAATGGAGCAATCCATTGCGGCCAAACTATAAAGGGCTGATTGGGCTATTTAAGACCTAATTTTATAGCTTATTTTTTTGGGAGTTGATCAAAGCCAGTAATGATTTTGCTGATTAGACCAAAATCTTTGGCTTCCGCAGCATCAAACCATTTATCGCGGTCTGTTGCTTTGACAACGTCTTCAAAACTTCTTCCAGTTTCTTCCGCATAAAGCTTATTGATGGTTCCTTTCAGTTTAATGATGTCTTTGGCGTGAATTTCAAGATCCGATGCTTGGCCGTAAAGACCACCTGAAATCAAAGGTTGGTGGATCAAAAATTTTGAGTTTGGAAAAGCCAATCGATTTTGTTTTTTGGCACAGAGGGCGATTAAGGAGCCCATACTCGCGGCAAGACCCGTAACGACCGTATAAATCTCGGGGCCAACAAAGCGCGCGGTATCATAAATCGAAAATCCAGAGGTAACTTCGCCGCCAGGACTGTTGATAAACAAATAAATGGGCTTAGTCTTGTCTTCAAAAGACATCGACAAAATTTCACGATTTACCCGATAAGCCAGCTGCTCATTAACAGGACCACTGATTTGAACAATACGATGATTAAAAAGTGTTTGATCAAGTGGATTCCATTTGTTTGGGGACGCTTCTGTTACGGCAGGTTCTGCTTCAGTCATATTTTTAGGCTAATCGACAGGCTTGTTTTGAGTAAAGAAATAAAGCCGATTGGTATTCTTGGCCTTTCAAATGGCAAAGATAATTGTTGCGACGAGGAAATAAATCATAATACCGACCACATCGACAAGGGTGGACACCATGGGGGCAGAGGCGGTGGCGGGGTCAAGTTTGAGCATTCTCAACATAAAGGGAAGCATGGCCCCCACAAGGCTTCCCCAAAGAACCACGCCGACCACGCTAATTCCAACTGTCAAGGCCACATCAAAATATAGTGTCGAATAGAGGGCTTCGCTTCCGGGCCAAAACGCAATTCTCAAATAGCCGAGGATTCCGAGGCCGAGCCCTAAGCTTAGACCTACGACGAGTTCTCGAAGTAGGACGCGCCACCAATCCTGAAGTCGAAGTTCGCCCAGTGCAATAGCTCGGACGATCAAGGTGGCCGCCTGGGACCCAGAGTTTCCGCCGCTGCTAATAATTAAAGGAATGAAAATGGTAAGGGCAATTATTGCTTTAATTTGGTGCTCGAAGGCGCTCATCGCGGTTGCTGTCAATGTGCTTCCCATAAACAGCAAAACCAACCAAGTAAATCTTTTTCGAAACATCTCAAAATATCCAGTACGAAGATAAGGGTTTTCCAAGACTTCTTGCGCACCAAACTTTTGAATATCTTCGGTAGCTTCTTCCTGAACCACATTGACGATATCGTCCAAAGTGACGATACCTTTCATTCGACCCTCATTATCTAATACTGGTATAGCCATCAGGTCATATTGCGAAAACAGTCGGCTGACCTCTTCTTGATCCAAATCTTCTGCAACCGAAATAACATCCTTTTCGGCTAGATCCGTGATGAGGGTCGCCGGGTCTGCTGCAAAGAGCTGTCGAAGCGATACAACGCCATGAAGTTTTTGATCAAAGTCTAGAATATATAGATAGCGAAGGGTCTCGACTTGATCACGTGCCTGCATTCGAAGATATTCGAGGGCTGATACAACAGTCATA
>Ga0066639_10004614_pt1 | contig 11724 bp, 8 predicted proteins | sample CryGeyCG2114_010_2_FD_59504 | JGI IMG/M metagenome (GOLD analysis project Ga0066639, IMG submission 59504) | Groundwater microbial communities from aquifer - Crystal Geyser CG10_big_fil_rev_8/21/14_0.10 | ecosystem: Environmental > Aquatic > Deep subsurface > Groundwater | place: USA: Utah... | reverse complement strand
TCTGCGCCCGATCACTGATTAAGGGCTTATCTATAATTTCCCAATATTTTTCTATTTTAACGCTGTTATTTTTTACAATCGTGTAATGTCCTGGCTCTAGTTTATAGATATTCTCCCACATAGTCATCGGCGACGGCACATAAAGCAGGCGGAAATAAACATTCAACGCCTCCGCATTTAGCGGCGCATTAATCTTATGCTGCAAAATCGCCTTTACCTCGGAGGAAAAAATAAATTGCTTATTTTTGTGGTAATAATATAAAGGCTTTATGCCAATCCGATCTCGGGCCAAAAATAATTCTTCAGTTTCAATATTTAAAACAGCAAAAGCAAACATGCCGTTGAATTTTTGCAGGCACTCCTTGCCCCATTCTTGGTAGGCATAAAGGACAACTTCGGTGTCGGTTGCTGATTTAAATTTATATTTTTTTTCCTCCAGTTCTTTTTTTATTTCTTGCCAATTATAAATTTCGCCGTTAAAAATAATCGCAAATTTTTTGTTTTCGCTAAACATCGGTTGATGCCCAGCCGAACTTAAATCAATAATAGACAATCGATTATGTCCCAATGACCACTGTTTGGATAAAAAAATCCCCGAGTCATCCGGACCGCGGTGTCTGGTTGCCTCATTCATTTTTTTTATTAAACCTTCGTCTTGAAAATTAAAGCCATTAATTGAACACATATATTTCTACCTCTCCCTCTTCGTAAACTTTTTTTAATTCTTTATAGTTTTCTAAATTCCAATTTGCGTCTCTGTTTTTGTCCCAAACAATGTAATCCAGCCGGTATTTTTTTAATAAATTAATATTCCATCCTTTAAGCGCCAGTTTATCGTAAACTTTTTTTATTTTTTCTCGTTCTTGGCCGATGCTGTATTTAGGTTTATATTTTAATTTCCAATCAAGCCCGAAATCATCGACAATTATATGAGTGTTATATTCTGTTTGGCGCGCCATAACCCATATAAGTCCATAAAACTTCTCTGAATTGAATTTTCCTTCCTGGTAAAAATCTGGATTAAAAAAATTAGCCAACAATGCCCTTTCAATAACTTCTTCATCGCTCCCAGGCAACCACTGCGCATACTCAGTGTTATAAACATTGGCGCGAGTATAAACAGGAAAAAAAGACATTAATTTTCCATCAGCTAAGATTACTGAATCTGGTTCAGTATTATTATTCACCCAGTTAAAAATTGATTTATAATATTGCAGATTATCGGTTCTAATACTGCTATAAAGAACTTCGCGTCCATCGGCTGAATAATTTTCTAAAAACGGTTTCAAGGCAAAAGTCGACATTCTCCACATTGGCGCTATTATTAAAATAATTAAAATTAACAGCAGCCCCTTTTTCACGGATAAAAATTTACTGGTATCTTTTTGTTTGGCTATTTCCCATAATAAGTAATGACCGTTGACAGCATAAATAAACAACGGCATGCCCGACCAGTGGTTAGAATTTTGTATTATAATTCCGGTAATTAATTGATGGTTTGGCAAAAGAACATTGGCTATCAATAAACTGACCATTGCCTGGATAATGGATTTCTCTTCCAGTTTATAATGTCTCGCCACCAAAACAAAAAATGCCAGCCAAATCAAAGCTACGATTAATTTAGGAAAAGTCTCCGGTAGATGGGAATAGTACATTCCCATTCTAACCATCATTTCATGATAATAGGGTATGTTGGCGCCTTGCCAAAATTGAATAAAATAAGGAATGCCAATCACAAAAGCAACAACCCACATTAACAAATGATATTTTATATTAAACCAGTCTTTTTTTAATAATAAAATCAAAAAATATATTCCGGTTAGCACTATTAAAAACATCCAATGGTAATGATATGTTAAAAATAGCAAACCAAAAAATAAGCCTGCCAAAGAAGCGTTCAATATCTTTTGACTATCTTTTATGATAAATCTAAACCAAAAGATTAAAAAAATTACCAGGATTGGAAAAGTGATTTGAGGATGAATCGGCTTGTTTACCCCGCCGCCGACTAAAGTAAATAATAATAAAGGCAAAATTACTGCTGTATATTTATGCGGAGACAGAGAATAAAGTAAAATAAAAATTAAAATTAAAATTACGGCTGGAGAAACAAAATCCATCACAACCTGCAGTGTTGGCAAGTCTAGCCCGGAAATTTTGGACAAAGCGGCAAAAAAATACTCTGCTCCCCTGGCCTGCGGATAGATATCTTCTTTGTGCTCCCAAAAATATTGGTGGTTCATTTCCGGATGCCCGTCAAAAATTTCCTGCGTCCGCGCTAAATAGAAAAAAGCGTCGCCGTTAAACTGCGGCCACACCCCCTGAAAATCTCCGCCCATGCGGCTTAAAAACAAAAACCATGGCATTACTGTAAACAAGCCGACGATAATCGCCCCGGCAATAGACAGCCAATATTTTTTTAGAAAAATTTTCATATATTCTCTAATAATATTTTTATAATTCGTTTTGATGTTTTTCCATCCCATTTTGGAATTCGTATTTTTTTCTTATTCAAATTCTTATTTTTATAGGCTTTTAAAATTGATTTTTTAGTTACCCCAGCAATGGTATTAGTTCCTAATTTTACAGTAATTGGTCGCTCAGTTTCCGTCCTTAAGGTAAGGCAGGGTATGCCTAAATAGCTTGCTTCTTCCTGTATTCCGCCTGAATCAGTTAAAATTAATTGAGCATTTTTTTGGTAATATAAAGATTCTCGATAACTTAATGGAGGCAGAATAATAAAAATTTTATTTATTTTATTCAATAACTTAAATTTTTCAACCATTTTTTTGGTGCGAGGATGCAATGGCAAATATATTCTTTTATCTTGAGCAATAATTTCCATGGCATCTAAAATTTCATTAAAAATCTTTTTATCATCAACATTCTCTGCCCGATGCAAAGTACAAAAATAAAAATCTTCTTTTGATTTTTTTATTCTTGGTAAAAATATTTTTGCCGTATCTATCATTATGTTGCCAACAAAAAAAACATTATTTTTAATTTTTTCTTTTTTTAAATTAGATATTCCTTCCGGCTGAGTTACAAATAATAAATTTGAAAGTTGATCAGTTAAAACTCGATTGCGTTCTTCTGGCATTTTTTTATTATATGAGCGCAAACCAGCCTCTATATGAGCCAGTTTTATTCCTAGTTTATTCGCCACCTGCGCTCCGGCCAAAGTAGAATTAACGTCTCCAACCACCACAACTACATTTGGATTTTCTTTTTTAAATACTTTTTCTAATTTTATTTTGATATCATTAAACTGCTTAACTATTGATTCTCGATTTGGCTTAAAATTATAGTGAGGTTTTATTTTAAATTCTTTAAAAAAATTAGCCGCCATTCTTTTATTGAAATGCTGACCTGTATTAACTAAAAAATAATTAATTTTTTGTTTTTTTAATTCATGACAAAACGGCGCCACTTTCATGAAGTTTGGGCGCGCCCCGGCAACAATTGCTATCTTTTTATTGGCGTTATTCATAAAGAGTTATTTGCCTAATATTATATATTTATTCATCTTCTTTATTAAAGCGGACAAACTATGCCGTTCTTTGACGATATTTTGCAGATACCCTACATCATATTGCTGCCATTTTTTTTGTAAAATAAAATCGGCTATTTCTTTTGAATCATCATTTTGGATGGAAATAGGCAACCCAATTGCTTCAGAATTGCCTCTGGTAGTAATCGGATATACTCCAAAAAGCATTCCTTCCAATATTGTCTTGTCAATCGTTTCCGAGGCCATATTTACCATGATCCGATATTTTTTGTAAAGATTTTTAACCTCTGGCATCGGTAGTGACCCTTTAAAATCCACTCTGTTCTCCAGTTTTTCGCTTTTTACCAAAACGCGCATCTCGTCGGCATAGTCCTGCTCTACATCCCGTCCATATACATCCAGTTTGAAATCCTCCGGCAATAAATGCAATGCTTTTATTCCAAGCCCTAAGCGTTTTGAACGGCAAAGTCGATGAATAGTTAATAAACTTTTTTCTGAATTTTTATTTTCAGTAATATCCATGTCTTTTAGCCAAAAATTCAGATCGATACCGTGTCCAGTAACTACTTTTTTAGGACTACCTTCATATTGTGGCAAACTTTGTTTGGTGGCCGCGAACATCCGCTTGCAAAACCAACCGGCTAGCCGCATATGAATGTGCATGGTGTAATGTGTGTACCATAAATACATCGGGATTTTTTTTATAAACCAATACCAGCCACCCAAAGTAAAATATTCCGGATTCATATGAACAAAAACACGGTTATACTTTAAAGAAAAAATTAATTTCCAAAATCTCAGAATGCGGGCTATTTTCCCTTTACCACCTTCTTTACCAAGAGAATATACCGGAAAACTATTATCAAAGTCTCCTTTTTGCAGGCAAATCACCTGCACTTCAACCCCCTGCTTAATAAATTCTTTGATCCATAAAATAACAAAACCTAAATCATCATCATTTTGATGAATCTTTTGGGTAATAAAAAGCAGTTTTATTTTTTGATCGCCTTTTGCCATGATTTTAAATATAATGCCAATGTTTCTTCTCTGGTGGGTAATTTTTTAATAGCTTCCCGCGCGCCTTCGCCTAATTTTTGGCGCAAATCTTTATCCTCAATTAATTTTACCATGGATTCTTCTAGCGCTTTTTGATCGCCCACCGGAATTACTATGCCACTCTCGCCGTCTTTTATAACTTCTCCAGCCAACCCCACGTCAGTCATAATGATCGGTAAGCTAAATTGAGCTGCCTCTACCACAACCATCCCCCAGCCCTCTGCATTTGATGTCAGCAAAAAAGCGTCTACCTGACTATAAAATTTAGCTAGATTATCCTGCCAACCTAAAAATTTAATTTTATCCGCGATCCCCAACTTTTCACTTTGGATTTCCAACCTCTTCTTCAGTGGACCATCTCCAACAATTCGTAATTCGTAATTTTTAATTCGTAATTTTTTAATTGCCCTAATCTGCATTTCAATATTTTTCACCGGAACCAAACGTCCAACAGTTAAAAAAACGAACTTGCCATCGTTATGCGTTGTGCGCCTGCCTGGTTCTATGTTATGCGTTATGTGTTCTGTATAAATCGGCACAACTGTAATTTTATCTGCTCTAAGTTTAAATTCATTAACTAGCTTCCGGCTCAATCCCTGGCTAACAACCCTGATTGCATCCGCATTTCTTAAAATTTTTTTTGCCAAAATTTTTCTTATGCCGCTAAATTTTTCAAACCCATGAACTTGTATCTCCAGAGCTATATTAAATTTTTTAGCTAATTTAACCGCCAACCAACCGACAAAATAGACATCCTGCACGGTGATAACATCATATCTTTCTTGCTTTAAAAATTTTTTAGCTTCAAAATAAATTTTAAAAAAATTTTTTAACTTTCCCTTTTTATCATCCAAAGAAACAACGGTATATTTATCAACCAATTTTTTATACTCAACCATCCGCTTAGCCCCGGCAGAATTTTTATCTGAAATTTTTTTATCCAAGCTGATATTTAAAACTTTCATAATTTATTTATAATTTTATTATACACTTCATCCACTGAAATTGCTTGCAAACACCTATTATTTTTGCAGGAGGTAAAACGGTGATTGAAAGCGGACAAACAAGGTGAACAAGGAAAATTTGAGTATAATATATTTATATTTTTGCCTAATGGGCAATATAATTTTGAATTTTCCGGTCCAAAAAAAACAAAAATTTGTATCGGCGTTAAAGAAGCGAAGTGAGCCGGTCCGCTGTCATTGGTTATTAAAACATCGGAAATATTATATAAATCTATTAATTCGGTAAAAGTGGTTTTACCGGTTAAATTAAGGCAGCGATTATTATTTATGGCTTTGCAAAATTTTTCACAAATTTTTAAATCTGATTTACCGCCGGTTGCTATCAAATAAATATTTTCGTTCGCCAATAATCTCTGAGCCAAGTTAATATAATTATTCAGCGGCCAAGCGCGAATTGGTATTTCTCCGCCACTGGGATTAAAAATAAATATTTTTTTATCTTTATTGATCTGTTGATTTTCTTGCTGTAATTTATTCCAGATATTATTTACTTTTTTTTCGGAAGAACTATAAGTCGCCGGAAAAATTTCTTCATCCTTTATTTCTGACTGCATGGTGGGCAAATCAGCCGGATTAAGCTCTAATGATTTAACGAAAGAAAGAAATGACCTGCTTATGTGTTGTCTAAAATTATATTGTATTTTATGGGTAAAAAAATTGCCTCGATATAATCCCTCCATCTGATATTTATAAAATCCTACTCTAACTTTTGCGCCGCTTAAATATGTTAAAATTGCCGTAGCCCGAGAAAATAATTCCAAATCGAAAACAACATCAATCTTTTCTTTTCTCATTCTGGCGCAGCATTTTAGAGCATCAATTAAAAAATGAGCAAAAGAATCTTCACGGATTGTTAATACATTTTTCGGCTTTACAGTATTTAAAATGTCGACGCTGGCTCTATTTTTTTCAAAAATCATAAAGAACAATTCGGCGTCCGGATATTTATTTTTTAAATATTTCATGGCCGGATAAGTCAAAATTGAACTTCCCATTTCCGATAATTCGATAAACAAAAAATTTTTCTGGTAACCCGAAATTTTTCTTTTGAACGGATTTAATTTATTTAAAAAATATATTAAATCAAATACAAAACAAATTGGAATTCCTGCCCAATAGTCAATTTTTCTGACTAATGATATTTTCATGAGGTTAAAATATTAATAGTATCACTAATCATTTTTTGCTTATCAAACTTATTCAAACTAGCTCTAGCATTATTAGTTAATTCGTCAGTTAAATTTTTGTCTGACAATAATCTTAAGATAGCATCTTTGAACTGCTCTTTATTATTATACTCAACTAAAATTCCGGTTTTATTATTTTCTATTACTTCTGGATTTCCGCCAATATTAGTGGTAATTACCGGTGTCTCCAAATTCATTGCCTCCAAAACCGTATGCGGCAAGCCCTCATATCCGGTGTTTAATACAAAAATATTCGCTGTCTTAGCATAAGACATGGTTTCATTGTGTGATAATTTACCCAGTAATTTTACTCTATCTTCTAATCTTAAATTTTTAATCTTAGATTTTAAGTTATTAAATTCGGGGCCATCTCCAATAATAATTAATTTTAAATTATCTTCGGATATTTCTGATATTGCTTCAATTAAAATATTCATTCCTTTCCAGGGTGTTAATCTGCCGACCGACACAATCCATTTTTCATTTTCCGGTTTTTTGATTGGTTCAAAATTTTTAAATTCTATTGTATTATAAATTACGTTTATTTTATCTCTATCAACTCTCCACTGCCTTACAATTTTTTTTAAGTACTCACTAGGCACAATAATTTTTTCTGCGTTTTGCGCCACTTTATGTTCAATTTTTCTTTTTCTTTCTGTGCTCGAATCAAACTTTTTATTTTGAAAGTCATCTGGCGTTATAAAATTCTTAATTCTTAATTCGTCATTCTTAATTTTTAATTGATATTGTTCCCAGGCATAATCTCCAACAATTTTCAAAAAATATTTTCTGCCACGCAATTTACATGCCCAATACGTCGGATAACCCTCGCTTACCGGCCCCTGCGCGTAAACTATGTCAGACCACGGAATTAATTTCCAAGCCTGCCAGGCATATTTTAAATATCTAAATAATTTATTCTGCTGTCGGCTTATATAATAAACTTCATCTGAATTTTTACTTTTGCCATAGGTGATAATTTTTATTTTAAAGTTGTGGTCGTATTCTGGTAATTTTTCTTGTAAAATTTTCACATACGTCGCCGGTCCTCCAATATCGGGTGGATAAATTCCGGTGCAAATCAAAATATTTTTTTTAAGTCCCTCTTTTTTATCTTTATTTTCTCCCGAAATGGATCCTCCGGAAAAAATAAAAAAATTATAAATTATAAAACTGGAAAAAGCGATTAAAGCGCCCATGATAATCTGGGCAAATATATACCATAAATCTAGCTTCTCAACTAACAAAAACATGCCGCCAGTATTAACTCCCAAATTTACAAGAGCGACCGCTAGATATAAACCGGCCTGCTTTTTAATCTGTTGAATATCTGTATCTCGGAATGTCCAAAATTTTTGCAGATAAAAACTGACAAAAAAGGCGATCAAAAAAGCCAATATAGCCGACAATAAATACCAGATATTAAATAATTCAGTAAAAATAAAAAGTAGCCCCAAGTCAGTAACAGCAGATGTCCCGCCGGAAATTACATATTTAACATATAGTTTATACCGCTCAACTAGAGAATACCCAGGCAAACACCGCTGGGCTATTAATCTGAAATAACGATAAATTTTTTTGGTTATGCTTATCATGTTAATTTTTGAAAAATGTTTTTCATCTGATTAAAAATTATGTCCCAATTATATTCATCCAAAACCATCTGCTTGGCATTATCTTTAACTTTTTCAACCTCACTTTTATTTTTCTCGTCAAAAATATATTTAATTTTTTCCGTGATGCTCGCTGGATCTTTTACTCTGCAGAACCAGCCGGTTTTCCCGTCTTCTAAAAAATCCGGGATGCCGCCAACCGGCGTAGCGATAACCGGAACCTCATAGGCCATTGCTTCCAAAAAGGAGTTGCCCAATCCCTCGGTTATGCTTGGCCGGCAAAAGACATCAGCGGCCACATAATATTTCGATAGTTCATTCGGCTGTACAAATCCCATAAATAAAACTTTGTCTTCAATTTTTAAGTCTTTAGTTAATTGTTTTAGATCCTTAGATAAATCTCCGTCTCCCACAATTAATAATTTGTAATTCGTAATTGACAATTGACTGACTGCGTTTATTAAATCTTCAATTCCATTCTTTTCCACCAGCCGTGAGGTGGTCAAAACTATTTTATCGCCTTCATTAACATTCAACTCTTTTTTAATATTTGTTACTTGTAACTTGTTACTTGTAACTTGAATGCCATTTGGTACAACTTCAACCGGGCATTTTGCCTCCATTTTTTTCGCCCATTTCGCTAAATAATTAGAAATTGCTTGAATATAATCGGCTTGCTGAAAAATTTGTTTAAACCATTTTTTTACCAGCCGAACTTTTTTTTTAACTTGCGCCAAATCATCACCTTCTTGCAGGGTTAATAAAAATTTTATCTCCGGATTTTTCTTTTTGAAAAATAAGGCGGCAAAACCGGAATAGCTCGCCATTATTGACCATATTATATCATAACCATTCTGGCGATGAAGCTTGTTTGCTAATCTGACCGCTCGAAACGGAAACAACAATTTATCAAGCTTGCCTACCGGTGAGGTAAGTTTTCCCAGTCCCCAACCCACTCTATAAACCTTAATGTTGCCCACCTGTTCTTCTTTTTTATCTTGCCTGTCTAATCGTATTGTAACCATACTAAAATCAATATCACGGAGGCGATCCGTGATTTCTTTTACTGCTATTTCCGCTCCCCCAACATGAGGCCAATAAGCGGTTGAAAAGATTAAAATACGCATGATTGATTTTTTACTTACTATGAGTTATTATTAAATAAATTTGATATAAAGTCAATAAAAATATGAAAAAAATACTCTACTTGGTAACCCAGTCTGATTTTGGTGGAGCGCAAAAGTACGTATATGATTTGGCCTCTAATTTTAGCCAAAAATATGAAATTTTGGTAGCTGGAGGAGAACCCGTTTCCACTAAAGTTACGGCGGGCAAGCAACGCGAATTAGAGATAAAATTACAAAAAAAAGGCATAAAATATGTATATATTTCCCACTTAAAACGAGTTGTCTCGCCCTGGCACGATTTTTTTGCTTTTTGGCAGATTGTAAAATTAATTAAAAAAGAAAAACCAGATATTATCCATCTTAACAGTTCAAAAATTTCTATTCTCGGATCACTCGCCTCTATATTCGTAATTCGTAATTCGTCATTGAAAATTGTTTATACAGTCCATGGTTGGGTCTTTAATGAAGAAATAGCCGGTTGGAAAAAAATATTTTATAAGAAGCTGGAAAAATTTACGGCAAAATTTAAAACGAATTTCATTTGTCTTTCAGAATTTGACCGCCAAAATACCCTGAAAAATAAAATTGCATCTCAAGAAAAAATTTCTGTGATTTATAATGGAATTAAGCCAATAAATTTTTTATCAAAAGGAGAAGCGCGTAAAAGAATTAACATCGCAGAAGATAAAATTTCTGTCGGATCCATTGGAAATTTATATAAAAACAAGGGGTATGAATACTTAATAAAATCAACTAGTCAATTAGAAATTACAAATTACAAATTACAAATTATTGGAGATGGCCCAGAAGAAGAAAATCTTAAGTCCGAAATCAAAGATTTAGAATTGGAAGATAAAGTAAAACTAGCTGGCTCCATTTCTGGTGCTTCTCAATATCTAAAAGCGTTCGATATCTATATCTGTTCATCAATCAAGGAAGGTATGCCTTATACAATTTTAGAGGCCATGCAAGCCGGTTTGCCTATTGTCAGTACAGATGTTGGAGCCATTCCTGAAATAATTTCTAATAACAAAGAGGGCTTATTGATTAAACCCAAAAATTCTGAACGATTGGCGGAGAAAATTAAATATCTAATTGATAACCCCGACATTGCCAAAAAACTAGGAGAAAACGCGAGAGAAAAAGTAAAACAATTTAGTCTAGAAAGAATGATTAAAAAAACGGAAGAACTATACAATATTTAAAAATAAAAAATCGGTCAACAAAAAAATGCCGATTTTTTTATTGTTTTATTTTTGTCCGCTATCCATTTGTTTCTGTAGTCCATTAATTTTTCCTGCTCTTATTTGTCCAATGGCATAATTAGCTTCACTTCCAATGTCGCCGCCAAAAGGAATCAATTCAGATAAAGTTTTAATTGCTTCTTCGCTATTCCCTGATTTTATATATAAACGGGATAAATTTATCAAGACATCCTTGTCTTTTCTTTGACTTAGGGCTAATTTTAAAACCTCAGCAGCATTATTGTTATTACCTTGTTCTAAGAATTTATTAGATAAACCGATAAAAAAAGTGCTTGTCTCTGGAGAGTATTTCTGCTTGACAAACAGTTTCGTTGCGTTTAGCGCTTCATCCAGCCGGTTGCTGGACAAATATACTCTGGCTAATTGAAAATAATTGGCGTTATAACGATTATTAATATTAATTGCTTCCTGAATCGTATTAATTGCTTTTTGGCTGTTTCCGGTAATTATATAAGTTTCCGCTAAAGTATAGTAATACTGCAAGTGTTCCGGGCTTAATTCAATCGCTTTTTCGCTGGCAGCTATCGCGCTAAAAAAATAAATCTCATTTTGAAAAACAATAAAGGCGATGTTATTTAATGATGCTCGCCGGGAGTAAAGCATGGCATTGTATGGATCTTTTTTTATTTCCTGATCCAGAGCTTCAAAGGCGTTTAACACCGCCTGTTTCATGGCTTCATGCGTTTGCGGATCTTGTTTAATTGCGGGTAAATTGGGACCCAAGCTTATCAAATAATTAACATAGGAAGAAACTATGTTTCTGCTGGGACTGCTATTATATTCTATCGCTTTGTTAAATAAGCGCGCTGCTTCCGGCAAATTTGGCCTGTTTCGCATTGCTTGAATTACAGCATTGCCGGCTTGCAGCGTCTTGATGTTTAACGAATACACGACAGTAATAACGGCAATAATAACAACTCCCCCGGCCAAATACTTGGTT
>Ga0066639_10004613_pt1 | contig 11725 bp, 8 predicted proteins | sample CryGeyCG2114_010_2_FD_59504 | JGI IMG/M metagenome (GOLD analysis project Ga0066639, IMG submission 59504) | Groundwater microbial communities from aquifer - Crystal Geyser CG10_big_fil_rev_8/21/14_0.10 | ecosystem: Environmental > Aquatic > Deep subsurface > Groundwater | place: USA: Utah... | reverse complement strand
CCAAGGGAATGTTTTGTACGTGGCAGGAGAGGAATCTCCGGACCAGATAGGCATGCGCATGGCGCGCCTCGGGGTTTCCGCGGACCGCATTCGGTTTGTGTCCGACACAGTACTTCCGTCAATCATTGGCGCCATTAAACAGCACAAGCCCGGGCTCGTGATTGTGGATTCAATCCAGACGACCGCTGATCCGTCCGTGGGTTCGGAAGCGGGCGGCGTCACTCAGCTGCGCGCGAGCGCCGCACGGTTTTTGGCGTGCGCCAAACAGACCACCATTCCCATTGTCCTCATAGGCCATGTCACCAAAGAGGGCGTCCTTGCCGGACCCCAGTTGCTCAGCCATATGGTTGATGTGGTGCTGTATCTGGAAGGGGATCGCTTGCACGAGTATCGGCTGCTGCGCGGCGCGAAGAATCGGTTCGGCCCTACCAACCAAGTGGGCGTGTTCAGTATGACGGACAAAGGGCTTTTTGAAGTCAAAAATCCGTCCCAACTTTTTCTTGAAAGCGGGGACCATGGCAATCCCGGGTCCGTGGTAAGCGTGATTATGGAAGGCTCGCGCCCGTTTTTGGTGGAAATCCAGGCGCTTACCAACAAAACTTCGTATGGGTACCCCAAGCGCGCGGCAAGCGGGTTTGATGTGTCGCGCCTGGAGCTCTTGCTTGCCGTGCTCTCGCGAAGGGCCGGCTTAAAGCTGGATAATCAGGACGTATTTTTGAACGTGGTCGGCGGGTTGCGCGTCAAAGACCCGTCGCTCGATTTGGCCGCGTGCATGGCTATTGCGTCATCCCTTTCAAACCAAGCCATGCCTCAAAAATCAATCGCGCTCGGGGAGGTCGGGCTTTCCGGGGAAGTGCGGCCCGCAACACACCTGGAAGCGCGCCTTGCCGAAGCAGGGCGCCTCGGCTTTACCTCGTTCTATATTCCGCGGTCAGCGTCCAAAGCCAGCCTAGCCGGCGCATATCCGGTCCGCGATGTGCAGGAAGCGCTGCTCGCGCTTGGCATACAAAAAAAGCGCTAAATGCGCTTCGGATACACATTCACACGCAGGTGAATGTTGGGAGGTGGAGAGGCGGAGTAGGACAGTGTTATCTGTGCCTGCATCCGCCTCCACGGGTGTGCGGGGCTAGGTTGTCTCCTCCGCCCATTGGTCGATGATGCCGGGATCTTCCAGCATGTCCGCGTCAAGCGGGACCGGGGTTCCGCCGTCGCCTGCCCGGGCCAGGACTCTGCGGGGGATGGTGGTGGTGAACGCGACCACCTCCACGGGTCCATCCGCACGGATGACTCTGACTCTGCATGGAGTAGGCAGCTGTCGTTTGGCTAAGAGCACGGCATGGTACCAGCGCTGCCTGCGCACTCCATCCAGGAAGCTTTGGCTGGTGATTGCACCGCGAACTACTTTTAGTGTCCGGGCGAAGTTCATACGTATTCGCCTCCCCTGGCGAACGAACGGCAAGTGATGAGTAGTGCTTCTGCCGCCTCCCCGCGACAGAAGTGCGGAGCTTTTTTGGTGCGTTTTGCTTCTCGCGCTGCCCTCCTGCAGCGGTTAGGGTGTTGTAAGGATCATGAGTGCGTCGAAAGAAAAGGGTAGGCCGCGGACGCAGATTGGGGAGACCCGCGCCTGCTGAAATCCCTATCAAAACTCCTTTCCGTCTTCCCACATGTGGTTGTGATCACGAAGACCGGGAGATTTGAAGTGATTCCGCCCAATGGAAACGGGCAGCCTACCACAGACTTTGAATTATAAATGCATATTGAAAACAATATAATATAACCACGCTTTTGGTGGGCCTGTCAAGCGCAGGGAGGATAATGGGGACATGACCCATTATTCAAAATGCAGTTCCCGCGACTGGCGGACAAGCTCTGCGGCAAGTAGAGGGTGGCGCGTAAGCGCGGGGTCTGCCGCAAGCAGTTTTTTGGCTGCCTCGCGGGTGCGATCCAAAAGATCGCTGTCCGCGAGCGTTGCGATTTTCAAATCAGTGAACCTGCCGGACTGCTCCCTGCCATAGAGCGTGCCGGGCCCGCGCAGTTCCAGGTCAAGCTCCGCGATTTCAAATCCGTCGCGGGCGCGCACGAATTTTTGCAGGCGCGTTTTTGTCTCGGGCGACTTTGAATCAGTAAACAAAAAACAGTAGGACTGGTGGGGGCCCCTGCCCACCCTGCCGCGGAACTGGTGGAGCTGGGACAATCCGAATCTGTCCGCGCCCTCAATCACCATAATGGAAGCATTGGGAACATCAACCCCAACCTCAACCACCGCTGTTGCGACCAGGAGGGATGTTTCGCCGGATTTGAACGCAGCCATGGCGCGCTCTTTTTCCGCGCTTGCGAGCTTGCCGTGGAGGAGCCCGATAGCCATGCCTTTGAACGGGCCGGCGCGCAGTTTTTCGTATTCAGCGGCCGCGGCCGCAACGCCGAGCGCGTCTGATTCTTCTATCAATGGGCAGATGACAAATGCCTGCTCGCCCCCGGCAATACGCTGTTTGATGAATTGGTATGCTGTAGTGCGGCCCGATTGGTCAACCGCGCGCGTGGTAATGGGCTTGCGGCCTTTGGGCATTTCCTTGATGGCGGTGATGTCCAGGTCCCCGTACAAGGTCAAGGCAAGCGAGCGGGGGATGGGGGTTGCGGTCATGGACAAGAGGTGAGGAATGTCGCCAGCTGTTTTGTCTTTGAGTTTTTTGCGCTGGGCCACGCCGAAGCGATGCTGTTCGTCGATAATCACAAGGCCAAGGTTTTTGAAAGAAACATCTTTTTGGATGATGGCATGCGTGCCAATGGTGATTGCAACCGTTCCGTCGGCAATGGCTTGCTTGATGCTGGATCGGGATGCGCGTTCATGTGTCGAGAGCCGTGTGTGGTTTCCGGTCAACAGCGCGACTGAATGGCTTGGAAACAGCGCCGAAATAGTTTGGTAGTGCTGGAGCGCGAGAATTTCGGTGGGCGCCATGAGGCTCGTCTGGAAGCCGGAGGATGCGGCGTTTAAGGCCGCGATTGCCGCAACAACGGTTTTGCCGCTGCCGACCTCTCCCTGCACCAGGCGGTTCATGGGGGTTAGCCGCTCCATATCCTGCAGGATTTTCCATGCCGCCCTGCGCTGGCCCGCGGTCAATCCAAACGGGAGCGAGGCGACCAATGCCTTGGTCGCGGTTTCGTTAAACGGGATTTGCGGAGCTTTTTCCGCCGCGAGCTCTGCGCGGCCGCGTTCCGTTACAAGCTGTATCAAGAAGAGTTCTTCAAACGCGATCCGCCTGCGCGCCGAAAGGTATGCGTCCGCATGTTTTGGCGCGTGTATATTGGTGATTGCATCGCGCTTGCGTATGAGCTTTTCCTGTTCACGGATTGCGTCCGGCAGGATATCCGCCATTTCATGGGCCGCGCCGAGCGCTTGGTGCGTCAAAAACCTGACCTGCTTTTGAGTCAGTCCCGCGGTCAGCGGGTACAAGGGAACAAGCCGGGACGTGTGCACCGCATGTTCCGGGCTTTCAATTTTTTCAAATTGCGGATTTTTCATGACCCAGCCCGAAAAATCACGTTCAACGGTTCCGGCAATAGCAACCGCGTCTTTTTCTTTTATTGTCTGGGTGATATAGGGTTGGTTGAACCACACGATCCGCATTGTCCCGTTTCCATCATCAATTTCAGCTTCGGTGAGCTGCATGCGCTTGCGGAGTGTTTTTTTGCTTTCGATATGCGCGACAGTTCCGTACAGCGTTCCCTGCGCGCCTTGGGCGAGCGTGTTGGTCGCAAGGCGGGCGCTGTAATCTTCGTACCGCGCAGGGTAGTGGGTGAGCAAGCCCAACACCGACCCAATGCCAAGACGGGCGAGGCGGGCCGCGGTGACGGCTCCCACCCGCGTGAGAGAAGAGATGGGAGTTGAGAGATGTATTGCCATGCGCTGGTGCCCCTGTGAGGAATCGAACCTCAATTACAAGATCCGCAATCTTGCGTCCTATCCGTTGAACGACAGGGGCGTGTAGAACTATCAATACATGTTTACAATTTCAGTAACCGCACCAACTGTTCGGAGAGCGGCTCGTTTTCGCGTTCAACGTCTTCGGGCAGGTGCGCAAGCAGGATTGAACGGATTTTGAGGGGGTTTTTGTTTTGCAGCGGGATGGCAAGCCGGGGACGCACGCCGCTTTTGAATTCAAAAAAAAGGGTCTTTGCCTCGCTTGGCTCATAATACATCCAGAAGTTTTTGAACTGGTTATAGGAGTAGTGCGCGTCTCCTATGTTGATGCCGTTTCCCGCGATTTCAACCGCCACTTCCGGCGCCTTGTTGCGGTCGCGCAAGGACATGGTGAGTATGGCCAGAACCAGGATGATAGCAAACAGGAAGTTTGCGGTCAACACGGAGTAGAGGAGGAGCAGCGCGCTCGCGCCGATTGCAATAATGTACCAGCGCTTGCCGCGCTCATGTTCGTGGTATTCCGGAATGTTCCAGGACATTGTTTGTGTTTGTGTTTCTTGCATGGCTTAGCGCGGTATGTTTGATGCGCGCGGATCGTTTGCCACGATGAGCTTGCGCAGGGCTGACATGATTTTCGCTTTATCGGTTGCGGGCTTGAATTTTTCTATGATGGGCCAAAATTTTTCATCGCTCGCCGCCAGAATAAACGCGCGGTCTCCATCCGTAAGGTCTTCCCATGCGCGCGCCACGCGCTCCGGCGTGAGCTGGCGGGTTTTATCTTGTTGTTCCGCAACATCGAGTAGGTCGTTGATTTCCTGCTTGCTAAGTACGTCAGAAGTTTCGGCTGATTCTGGTTTCTCGGCCGAAAGCGCACTTTGTTCTGCTTGAATTTCATCTACAAGCGCATCAATTTCTTCTTTTGGTGCTATTCCTGGCATATGATTCATGTATGAAATGCTGGCGGAGAGGGAGGGATTCGAACCCTCGAACCCCGTTAAGGGTCAACATCTTAGCAGGATGTCCCGTTCAGCCAGCTCCGGCACCTCTCCGCATCGTAGTCGGACTACCGCCTACGGATGCCAGCAAGAGCTGGCCTCCTCCGGCTTCCGTCCGCCTACTCCTTTCAAATTTTCTGTTAACCGAGCTCGCGCTCGGCCCAACAGAAAATTTGTATTTTATAATGCGTTCCAAGCTCCGCAATACATTATCACCATAGCTAAAAAGAGCGCTTTTGTAAAGGTTAGTCGTGCACCGGATGGCCATAGGCAATGGTCAGCGCCCACACGGATGCCGCGCCCGCGTTTTTAAGGAGCACGGCAGCTTCTTCCATGGTTCTGCCGGTTGTCACCACGTCGTCGACCACCACCACATGCTTTCCTGCGGCGCGGTTGTGCTCGCTTCCGACCAACGCAAACGCGCCTGCCATATTCGTGCTTCGGTCAACACCGGAAAGCTTGGCCTGGGCAGATGTCTTTTTTACGCGTTTGAGGGTGTTTGCCATGGCGCGGTTTTCGCCCGCCCGCGCAAGTTCGGCCGCCAGGAGTTTGGCCTGGTTGAATCCGCGTTCCTTTTCGCGTTTCGGGTGCAAGGGTATGGGCTCAAGCAGGACCTCGATCCCCGCAAGGAGCGGGGGAATGCTTGAGAGGCTTGAGAATGATTGTTTTGATATTCCTTCCGGGAGGGCGAGCCGGGTGCGCGCACGGGCCATGTGGCGCGCGTGCGCAAGCGAGCGCTCCACGAACCGCGCGAGAAGTGCTGTCACCTCGCTTACGCTGTTGTACTTCCACTCGTGGATCAAGGATTGCACAACCGGGTGCGCGTAGGGGATGCACGAAATCGCCCCATTGAGCGCGCGGCCGGGTTTGCACGCGGGGCAGGTATTGCCGAGCAGCGTTTTTGCTTCGCAGAACGGGCAGTGGTTTGCGAGGATTGTGGGAATTCCGTTTTCGCATGTAGCGCATAGCCACGCGCCATCGGCCGAACAGCCCAGGCACTCAAGCGGAAACAGGAGCTCAAGCAGACCAGCGAAAGATGAGCGTATCGTTTGATGCATCAATGATAATGCTGCGTGGACTTTCGGGCGCGGGCGCGTTGGTAAGCAGGAGTTTCGCGATTTCAGCTTCAACGTGGTCCTGGAAGTAGCGGCGTATGCTCCGCGCGCCGGTTTCGGCCCGATATCCTTTGGCAACCACGCACCCAATGGCCTGGGCGCTCGCCGTAATGCGGACTGCGTCCCGGACGAGCCGTTCATTGAGCTTCCCGAGATGCCGGGTAACGATGGCATGGCATACCTCCCGCGTGAGCGGCTTAAAGATGATGGTTGCATCTATGCGATTCAAAAATTCGGGCCGAAACCGCTCGCGCAGTTGCTCGCGCACGTCAGCCTCGTCCACCGCAAGCGCGCTTGCGGAATGGAACCCGAGCCGAGCCGCTTGGTTGAACGCTTCCTGGCCCGTGTTTGAGGTCATGATAATGATGCTGTTTTTGAAATTCACCATTCTTCCGGTTGCATCGCGCAGCTGGCCCTCCTCCAGGACTTGCAGAAACAGGTTCAGCACTTCGGGGTGGGCTTTTTCTATTTCGTCCAAGAGGATAACGGCGTGCCCTTGGGCGCGGATTTTATCCGAGAACGCATTGGCATCGCGGTAGCCCACATACCCGGCCGGAGAGCCGATGAGTTTGGAGGCGCTGTAGGGTTCCGCGTATTCAGACATGTCCAGGCTGATCATGCGGCTAGACGAACCAAAGAGCGCCGATGCAAGCACGCGCGCGGTTTCGGTTTTGCCGACGCCGGTTGGGCCCATAAACAAAAGCGATGCAGCCGGCCGGTTTGGATCCGAAACCCCGGTGCGCGAACGGCGGATGAGGTTTGCAATGGCGGCGAGCGCCTCGTCCTGGCCCACAATCGTGTTTCCCAGCTCTTCTTCCAGGCGCTTGAGTTTTTCACGCTCATCCTGCGTAAGCAGCCCGAGCGGAATATGCGCGAGCGTGCTCACCACGCCTGCCACATGCTCGCGCGTAACCGTTGCCCGCGAACCGGACGCCTCCTGCACTTGGGCAATCAGCGCCTCGTACGCTTTACGTGTTTCGGCCTCGCGGCGCTTGGCGCTGATTGCTTCGCTGTAGTCCTCTTGGGAAACGGCGGCTTTTTTGCGCTCTTGGATGTCCGCAAGTTCGCGCTCCAATTGCCGGACTTTTTTCCAGGCTGTGCTTCCGGTCCGCTCAATTTTTACGCTTGAGGCGGCTTCATCCACGAGGTCAATGGACTTATCGGGCTGCAGCCGGTCCGGCAGGAAGCGGTTGGAGAATTCAATGGCCGCGTCAATGGCTTCGTCGCTGATATCCACGTTGTGGTAGGCCTCGTAATTTTTTTTGATGCCCAAGAGCACCTCGCGCGTTTCAATAAGGCTCGGCTCATCCACCGCAATGGGCGCGAGCCTGCGCTCCAGGGCGCTGTCCCCCTGGATGTGCTTTTTGTACTCCTCAAGCGTGGTTGCGCCGATCACCGAGAGCGTGCCGCGCGCGAGCGCGGGCTTGAGCATGTTTGCCGCGTCCAGGGAGCCCGAAGCCGCTCCTGCGCCGATGACGGTGTGTATTTCATCAATAAAAAGTATGACGTTTTTGTCCTTTTCCGCAGTTTCAATGGCTTGCTTTAAGCGCGCTTCAAATTCACCGCGGTACATAGTTCCCGCAACCATGGCTCCCAGATCCAGGCTTATGATTTTTTTGTTTGCGAGCACCGCAGGCACTTCGCCTTCGGCAATGCGTTTTGCCAAACCTTCCACAATGGCGGTTTTGCCCACGCCAGCTTCTCCCAGGAGCAGGGGGTTGTTCTTGTGGCGGCGGCACAAAATGTGCACGAGCCGCGCTATCTCGCGCTCGCGGCCAATGAGCGGGTCAATATCCTTTTGCACGCTCTGGCTCGTGAGTTCCCGCCCGAAATACTCAAGCGCTGTGGGTTTGGCGCTGGCTCCCGCGGGGGCTTCCCCCTCGTCCCTGAATACGGCCGTGAGGTCCGGAAATTTTGCTGTGCTCTCCAGCACGATGCGCAGATTTTTTTCCAAGAGCGCCTTGCGCATGCGGTACTCCGCAAGCCACTGGTTTGCTTCCTCAAGGCCAAGCGCCATGATGCTTGCGAGCAGGTGCTCGGTTCCGATGTAGCGGTGCCCGTGCTGGTGGCTGATTTGTACGGCTTTCACCAAGCTCCGGGTGATGGTCTCGGGCAACAGGTTCGTTTTGGTTGCCAGGGCGAGGCGCTCGCCGGGCGCGCTTTCGCTTTGGCGTTTGAACGATTTATTCAATAGTTCCGCCGCAATACTGCCTTTCTCCGCGGCGAGCGCGTCTAAGAGGTGCGCAACTGAAATCGGCTCGGGCGCGGCCGAGACTTTTGCGAGCACCTGCAAGAGGTGCGTGGTGCACTTGGATGTGAAAAGATTGTTTTTCATACTAACAGCGAGTATTGACCATACCAAAATGTTCAAGCGCTGTCAATCAGGAATTTCCGAGCGGCTTAAGGGATCCGTCCGGCCGTTCTTCCAGTTGGTTTGGTACCGGAGCGCTGGTTTCGGGCGAGGCCGAAAACCGGACTGTAATAGCCACCGCTTCCCACACGGTTCCCGATTGAATGGCGCGCACCGTAAGCTGGTCGCCTTCGTAAAAATCTGTTGTATCAAACACGCTGCCGTTGTACACCGCAACCGTGCCGTCGGTGAGCGTGATGTCGGTTTTGGCTTTGGTTGTTGCGTCTTCCACGGTCAACACATTCCCCGTAATCCGGCGGACCACGCCGGTTACCGTCAGTTCGCGGTTTTGCGCATCTTCTGCGGCATCGCCGGTATTGGGCTGTGTCCGGCTTCCCTCGTCTCCGGCACCGCGGGACTGCTCTTTAATCTGGTTGATCAAATCAAGGGTTGCGCCGTCCCGCACCTCTCCGGCGCCCCGGCCGCTTATGATAATGAACACAACCAGAATAACAAGCGCGATTCCCAGGGTAATGGATCCGGTTATCACGAGGTCCCGCGAAGTAATTTGTCCTTGATGATGGTGTAAAAACATACGCCAGTTTGAATTATATGGTATACTCATTATACCATATCTCATGTTTTTATGCACTTTGCGCGGTTAAAAAAAATACTTTTTTTTGGTTGTGGCATAGCTGTTGCGGCAATCAGCGCTCCGCAGTTCGTTTTTGCGGCGTGCAATTTCCATAACATCAACGGCTTCGTATGGTCCCGCACCACGGGCTGGATTTCGCTCAATTGCAACAACGGCGGCACTATTGATTATGGGCTGAACATTGATTTTGAATCCGGTTCTCCCACAGAGGATGTTGCCGGGTACGCGTGGTCATCAAACCTCGGCTGGCTCAACATGCAGCCAACCGGCCCCTACCCTTCGTGGGGGAGCGTACCATCCGCTGGGGCAACGTTTTACCGGAACGAGGGCGAGAGCCCAACCACGACCGCAGGCGTCATCAAGGGCTGGGCCAAGTGGGAAGCGCTCGGTGCGAATGGGTGGATGGCCATGGGCCCGATTGATATTGGCGGTACGGATTATGGGGTTGCAATCGGGTCAGACCGACTGTTTTCCGGATGGTCATGGAACGGCGGGGATAATTTGGACGCAGATCCCGAGCCCGAACGCGGGGACGGCTGGGTGATGTGGGACAGTGTGGATTCCGGGGGCGGGGCGAGTGTTTTGGCGTATTGGTTTGAGACGCTGTACGGGGACATTTATTCCGGCGGCTCCATTGACGCGTCGTTTTCTCCGCCCGGAGACCGGTACAGCGCCACCTACCTTATTCAGGCAAACGGCAGCATTGATCCGGTCACCATATCAAGCCATGGCGGGTCTTCGGTGCCGCACATTTCCGAATCATTCGGCGGGCTTGCGCTTCCGGATGAGGCAAATAACTACCGCGGCACCTTGGATTGGCTTGATAAAGCCGGTTTGATTGCGGGCCGCTACGGAACGCCTGAATCCGCATTGCCGGGCGGGTCAAACATAGTGCTCAACGGGAAGGTGTACTATTATACCGGCGATCTCACCATTTCAAGCGCGCTGACACTGAATAAAGGCACGGGCGCGCAAAAAGGGAGCGGCACGGTTGTGATTGAGGGGAACTTGAACATCAACGCGGACATACTCTACCAGAGCGGAGCGGTTGCGTCGCGCATAGACAACCTGCCTTCGGTTGCGTGGATTGTTAAGGGGAACATTGTGATTGATGAGACCGTGGAGAATGTGGCTGGGGTTTTCTACAGCGAGGGTTCTATTTCAACCGGCACCACGGGCTTTAATGAAACTGACATACCTATTACAATTTCTGGTATGCTCATTGCGCGCCAGATCAATCTCCAGCGCTTGTTCGCGGACGAAACCCAGGAGCCGAGCGAGCAGATTATTTTTGACGGCCGTGCAATCGTAAACCCGCCGCCCGGCTTGGCGGACATAAGCAAGGGCTTGCCTGTGCTGCGGGAAATACGGCCATAGCGCCGTCCCGCCCTTTTGTGATATAATAGGTATGATGAAAATAAAAAATAAAACACTGGCGCATCGGCTATTTTTAGGGGTTGGCATCAAAAATTTTGCCATTGCGTGCGTTGTCATATTTTTTGCGGCGTTCGCGGTTTCTGCGAGCGCGGCCTTTAACCCTCCGGGTCAGGCTCCTCCGAGCGGGAATGTAGAAGTGCCTGTCTATTCCGTTGGATCAAGCCAGACAATCTCCGGCGGCTTGTCCGTCACCAGCGGCGGGTTTTTGTCCACTGTCTCATCCGGTGCGGCTATCAACGGCTCAAGCGTGGGGTATGGCCTGCAAGGGACTGTGACATCGGATTCAGGCGGCGGGGACGCTGCTTTGTACGCGTACGCGTTCGGCAGCGATGCGGCTGATTATTCCGCAGTCATCTACGGAGGCTTGGGCATGCAAATCGCGTCCGGCGACATTTTCTACGTTAACCAGGATTCAGGCATTGCCTGGCCGCGCGAGTCTGATGGCGCGTCTTTGTACGGCATTTCAGTCACAGCCGCGGGCCAGCTGCGCCTGCACGGCCACGGCGGGGGCATTTCCATGCGGGACCAGAGCTTTAATGAGCGTTTCACCATCAGCGAGGCCGGGGCCACTAATGTGGTTACCGGTCCTTTGACCGTGGCTGGCATTAACGTGTGCCTCTCAAATGGCGCTAACTGTGATTTTTTTGATTTGGGCGCGGCCGGCGGCTGGACCGACGACGGCGCCACAATCAGGCTTACCACTATTGGCGACGAGGTGGGAATCGGCACCATAAGCCCGGGCGCCAAGCTGCAGATCAATCCCGAGACATCGCAGGAGGGCATCCGCATTGTGTCCGCATCCGACTGGAGCCCGCTCAACATCCGCAACAGCGCCAATACAGCCGACATCTTTCGGGTTGACCAGAGCGGGAGCCTGGCTGTCGGGTCCATACCCGATGCCCGGCTTACCGCAAATGTTACCAAACTGGGAGCGACTATTGAGTTTTCGGAGTGGGGCCAGAACTGCGCGAACAACCAGATCCCCAAGCGCATCGGCGGAGTGTGGGCATGCGCGGCCGACAGCTCGGGCTCGGGATCTGTCACCGGCTCCGGATCGGCAAATTATATTTCTAAATGGACCGGCGCTTCGTCCTTGGGGAATTCCACGATATACGACAATGGCAATGTGGCAATCGGCCACGCTGGTCCCGGGTACTCGCTCCACATCATGGACAACAATTCAACGTCTATTGTGAGCGTGGATTCAAACGACGGCGTCAAGCGGTGGACCGGCCTGCGCGCGGCGCGCCAGGG
>Ga0066639_10004611_pt1 | contig 11726 bp, 16 predicted proteins | sample CryGeyCG2114_010_2_FD_59504 | JGI IMG/M metagenome (GOLD analysis project Ga0066639, IMG submission 59504) | Groundwater microbial communities from aquifer - Crystal Geyser CG10_big_fil_rev_8/21/14_0.10 | ecosystem: Environmental > Aquatic > Deep subsurface > Groundwater | place: USA: Utah... | reverse complement strand
CGAATCCCTCCTTCTCCGCATAATAAAAATAACCCAACCTGCGTTGGGTTATTTTTATTAATGTTGAGCCCGGGAGGAATTCGAAAGCCGGAGGCGATGTGCGGAGCCTGCCTGCCGGTAGGCAGGCGGAGCGAACGCACCGCCGAGGCCGGGTCGGGGCGCTTGCTTTTCGCCGAGCGTAGCGAAAGTGAAAACCTTAGCGACCGTGACCGAATCCCTCCTTCTCCGCAGATTGTCAAAATAGCACTAAATGTGCTATTTTATTATATATGAAGTTACAAACAAAAAAATTTAAAGTTATAGTAACCGGTTGTGGATTTAAACCCATTCAGCATATTTATAATTATAATAACTCACAAACTCATAATACTATTTCTATGAATGGGGTTAATTATAAGATGAATATTGGAACCGCCGTTGCCTATTATTTAACCAAAAAAGATGTGGATGTGATAATGGTTTCAAGAACCGAAGAAAATCTTAAAATGATAAAAAAAGGACTTATTAGTCTTGGCTGTAAGGAAGAAAAAATATCATATATAGCTACAGATGTGAATTCAGAAGATGGTATAAATAATTTGATAAAAAAGCTGCCAAAAGATTGTAATTTTTATTGGGTTCAATCAATTGGTATGGGTGGTGGAACATATAAAGTTCCTAACGATAATATATATTTACCATTTGAAAAAATTAAACCAGAATTAATTGCAGCAGAAATAGACATTGTAACCGCTACTCATAGATTAATGTTAAAGATGGTAAAGATTTTTAGAAAACAAATAAAAAATAAACAAAGTGCTAAAATTTGTATTATTACTTCGATGTCAGGTGAAGGGGGTTATCATTACGGGGCAACACATGTTGCCGCTAAACACGCCTTAGTTGGGTATATAAAAGGTATAGAAAAAGAGCTTGAAGATGAGGGAATAAAAATCTTTGATGTAAGACCTGGGGGCGTTGATACTGGCATGTATGATAATAAACATGTTCAAAAATCTGTATATGAAATTAGTAAAAGAACCAAAATGTGGTCAGGCTTAGAGCCAATTTATGCAAAGCCAGTAGATGTTGCTAAAAAAGTATATTTATCTTTGTTTGATGAGAAAGCTAAAAAGATTTATCGTATTTTAGCTCCACATCAAAAATAGTTCTTACATATAATCATTCCAAGTGCGTCCCACCCTCTCCGCATTAACAAAATAAGCTATTACTAGCTTATTTTTTTTGTTGGATAAAGTAAGCAAAATATTGCTAAATAATACTATATTTTAGTTAATATTAATATAAATAGTCAGTGTTTCAAAGCTAACCAATTTTATTGATTTATTAGGTATTTAATGGTAATTTTAAGAGAGAATAATGAAATATAAAAATATGAATTTCGAACAAAAAAAACAATCGCCCGCAGTTGAAAAAGAAAAAATAATTTTAACTGGTGGGACTGAGGGAATCGGTCGTGCTATAGCATTAGAATTATCTGAGCAAAACCATGATATTGTTATTTGCGCCCGTACACAGAAAAAGCTAGACGAAATGAAAAATTCAAGTAAAGTTGAGGCGTAGCAACTTGATTTAGGTGATACTGATAAAATAGAAGATTTTATAAAAAAAAGTTCAGAAAAATTAGGTGGTTTAAATGTATTAATTCTAAATGCGGCTGTAACCGGAATAAGAGAACCGAAAGATTATACATTAAAAGTTGATTATGAGGCTCAAAAAGCTCTAGTTGAATCGGCCTCTGATTTATTGCGCGCATCTCATGGACGCATAGTATTTCTTACTTCCGTTCAGGCTAAAAAATTTATAGAAGGGCATGAACATTATGGCCAAGCTAAAAAAAATGTCGAAGATTGGCTTAAAGAGTTTTCTGAAAAAGAAGAAAATAAGAACATTCAAATATTTTTAATTAATCCCGGCCATGTAGATACTCGCATGAATGAGGAGGCTATTAATTATGGAGTAGAATTAATAAAAGAAAGATCAATAAAAGCTAAAAATGAGGGAAAATTTAGAGACCCTCAAATTGTGGGAAGAATAATTTCCCAGATGTCTATTAGTGGAAATAAGTTTAATTCTAAAACTAATAAATATGATGCTCCTATTGAGAATAACGAAATTGTGGCGATATCAGATTACAACGTTAATTTTGAAAGTGAAAAAAATAAATAAAATGAAATATTCTCAAGAAGTATCTGCTGACTATTATCAAAAAAAAGAACTATTTGATGAAACCGATAAGGTCTTTATTGATAACTTGAAATTAGTCGGGTTACAGGGAAAAGAAGTTGTAGATCTTGGTTGCGGGGATGGAAGATATGCTCGACTTATTAAAGAAATGGGCGCAACACACGTCATTGGTCTTGATATAAGTGAAAATATGATTGAACTAGCAAAGAAAAATAATATTGAAAATACAGATGTTACATTTTTAGTTGCTGACGGAGAACATATTCCAGTTGCAAATAACTCTATAGACATAGTTGTCTCAAATTTTGTTGTTCATTACTTTATTGATACAAAAAAAGTTTTTAATGAGATAAATCGTGTACTAAAAAATGGAGGAGTCTTTATCGGCACCTTTAATATTACAGATGTAGAAGAGGGTTTTGAGTATCTTTATAATCAGTCAATGCCTATCAGGCTTGGTCAAGGAAAGGAATCAATTATAGTTCAAAATCTTATAAAATCTCGTCAAGAAATTGACCAAGCTATTAAAGAATCTGTTCTTGTTATTGTGAAAGAAGAAGAATTAAATCATCCAAACGCTACTATTGATGTGACATTCTCGGAAAAAAATCATTTACAAAAGCATGCGGTGATAATGGTTTTGAAAAAGTCGTAAATAAATTTAACAGAGTTTAAATATAATATCATTCCAAAACATCCACCCTCTTCGCAGTATGACAAAAATAAGGCTAAAGTTTTATTAATATGTATTGACAAGGCTTTTAATATTGTATATACTATGTATATACAATGTATGTATTAATTTATAAATAATAAAAATATGGATTCAGCAGTTATCAACATAAAAACAGACATTAAAGTAAAAAAGGAGGCTCAAAAAATAGCCGCTGATTTAGGTTTGAGTTTGAGTGGGGCGATTAATGGATTTTTAAAACAACTTATTCGTAACAAAGCGGTTTTATTTACTTTAAACGAGGATACACCGAGCGATTATTTATTATCTTCCATAAAAGAATCAAGAGATGATAGAAAGGCGGGCAAGTTTCATTCTTTTAAAAATAATTCGGCCGCTATTAGTTTTTTGGATAATAAGTAATCTATGCGGATTGAATATTCTAAAAAATTTATTAAGGAATTTAAAAAATGCCCGGTCAATGTAAAAACTAATTTCAAGGCAAGATTAGAAATCTTTATTAATGATCAGTATTATTCCATATTAAATAATCATCCGTAAAAGAGGTTGTGATTTATGAGGGTTGCGGTAGCGTCGCTTACGCTAAATTATTTGCGCCAGTCAAAAGACCAGAAAAAATAGTTATCAAGGCTATCGATGAGAATGGTAACAGATTTGAGTTAAAGGCAGGTGGTATGCTTAGCAGAGTAATTCAACATGAATATGACCACTTAGATGGCATTGAATTTACCGAAAAAATAACTGACATGCGTAAAATAATGAGTTCAGAAGAGTATAAAAAAATGAATTTAAAAAAAGGAAGATGAAATAATTGTTCCTGGTGCGCCACCTTCTCCGCATTAACAAATTAAGCTATTACTAGCTTATTTTTTACTAAACAGAGACTACTTGATTAATCTGCTATTTACTGCTATAATCTGCTATATGGTGTATATCATTAATTATAAGCAATTTTATGAACGATAATACTCTAAAATTTGATAATCGTATCAAGAACCCTGAACCGCACATCGTGGCGTTTTTGGCTGAGATTGACGGTATTAGGGGTGAGTTTAAATCTGGTTTGCGGATGACTCCGCAGGCAATAACTAATCTTAAGAAATCAACTTTAATCACTTCGGCCGGTGCCTCGACTCGTATCGAAGGATCTAAACTAAACGACAAGGAAGTTCAGAAGATTATGCAGGGTTTGGCGGTTTCTAAATTTGCCGATAGAGATTTTCAGGAAGTGCAGGGATATCTTGAGACCTTACAAAACGTTTTCGATAGTTATCAGACTTTACCGCTTCGAGAAAGCATTATTAAATCATTACACAATGAACTTCTTAAATATTCTACCAAAGACGAGGCTCAACGGGGTGAGTATAAGAAAAAAGAAAATGCCGTTGGCGTAATGGCGTCTGACGGACAGGTAGTTAAAATAATATTTGAGACTACTCCGGCTTATCTGGCGCCGATAGAAATGCAAACACTTGTCGAATGGACGACGGAAGCTTTTGCAAAAAATCGTTTTCATCCGCTACTTATCATCGCCAACTTTGTTATTGAATTTTTAAAGATTCATCCGTTTGAAGATGGTAACGGACGTCTGTCTCGTGTGCTAACTAATCTTCTTTTACTTCGCCACGGCTACCAGTTTATTCAATATGTCTCACATGAGCAATTAGTCGAGAAACGAAAAGATGAATATTATATTGCCCTGCGTAAATCGCAAGAAACTTTTAAGACTGATCACGATACGATTTTTCCTTGGTTAAATTTTTTTCTAGCCGTAATTAAAGAACAGGCGACCATGGCCTTAGTTTATTTGGAAGAAGAAAAAATTGAAGATACTTTGTCACCTAAACAATATGAAGTTTGGCATTATATTTCGGGTGTTCTTGAGGCTAGTCCGAGTGATATTGTGAAAGCTACCGGTGTGCTTATGCCAACTGTACGCCAATCATTAGCCCGTTTAATGGTACTGAAAAAAATAAAACCAATCGGTCGAGGGCGGGGGACTAGATACGTGAAAATATAGTAATTAGTTTAGATGTTTAATGAAATAACCAATTTTTTATCATAACCATTCCAAAACGTCCCATCCTCATCGCATTAATAAAATAAGCTATTACTAGCTTATTTTTCGTTGGATAGAGTAAGCAAAATATTGCTAAATAGTTGTTTATTTTAAAGTTAAATCAAAAATAGCGACAATAAAAAGAACGGTAACGATAATCCCGGCGATGAACCCCGAAAAAGATGAGGCTAACGCCTTTCCGAGTTTCCATTTAAAATTTTTTTTGTCATGAGAAATAAAATCGTCAAATGATTTTTCCATATGATTTAAAGTAAATGTTAATTATTTTATTAAGTCTATTCTTTTGAATGTATGCTAACTCTAATTATTATAACATAGTTTAGACACTTATAGTACCTTTTGCTTAATTAGAATTTACTCTCATTTAGAAACGTTTCTCTCTACGGATTTAAAATGACCACAAATAGGAACATTTTTTGATAAGTAGTTTATCACTTTAGAACGGTATGGTATAATATAATGATTAAGTTGAAATTAGATGAATATTTTATTAATAAATACTGCTAAGGCTAAAATATATCCTAAGATGTTTGCAGAATATTTAAATAAAAAGGGATATCAGTGTTTTAGTTCTAAATGGAAAAAAGAAGATATTTTTTCGATGATTACTGCTAAAAATTTATCGCCAGAAAATACCTTAATATATGCTAGAGCGGCTGGGCCGAATGTAGCTAAAACATATCAAGAACTGGAAAAGCTTGGTTATAAAATTATTAATAAAAGTTCAACAACAGAGCTAACTAGTAATAAATATAATTCGCAAATTTTTGCTAAGCAAAATGGTATTTCGGTAGCCGATACCTATAAAATAAATAAACAAGATCTTGAAAAAATCCAAGAATTATCTAAAAAATATGAATGTGTAATAGCTAAGCCAATATTTAGTCAAGGGCAGGGATTATTTTGTAAAAAAATAAATAAAGAAAACTCCTTGAATGAAATAAGTGAATTAATTGCGGATATTCCGGGTAACGATATTATTATTCAAGAAAAAATTGAATATATAAAACTCATTAGAGTTATTGTTATTGGGTTTAAGGTATTAAGGGCCGCTGCTACTTATGATATTCCCGGTATTAATAACTGGAAGGCGTCAGTCTGTATGAATAATAATATTAGGAAGTATGAGATAATAAATAATAGCTTAGTCGACTTAGCAGAGAAGACGGCTAAAAAATTTGACTGTGGTATTTCGTTTATAGATTTTTTTGAAAATAAAAATGGGGAATTTATTTTAAATGAATTAAATACAGCGTGTGGCTTAATTATTCATGAAAAAGTTAGCGGAATAAAGATACATGAGCACATTTCTGATTATTTGATAGAAGAAGGACTAAAGATCTAATATCGAAAAATATGAAATTAATAATTTTGAGTGGAGCTTCATGCTCAGGGAAGAGCACAATTATAAAATCTATAATGAACCAACAAGAAGATCTTTTCCATCTGTCATATGATTCTCTTAAGTGGTCATTTTCTAACTATAATCCAGATAAGAACTATAAGGATGTTCAAAAAATTGTTCTTAGTGTCGCTGGGGCGGTTTTTAAAATGAAATACGATATCATATCAGATGCAACCTTATATAAAGAATGCAGGGAAAAATTAATTAGCTTAGCTATTTCTTTCGGATATCAAATATTAGAAATTAATCTTGAAACTAGTCATGAAATATTAATGAAAAGGTTTGATGAAAGAGTTGCTAATTTCTTAGCTGTATCAGATAGAAGAATATCTAATATTTCAAAAGATAGGTTTCAAGAACTTCTTGAAATATTTGAAAAGGAAAAAAATCCCGAAGCTCTTACTTTTAAAACTGATAAACAAAACGTAGAGGATATTACTAGGGATATAATAAAACTTTTACAATAAATTAAAATAAATTAAGTTTTAAATAAATCACGGACACGGGGTTTGTGATTTTTTGTATTCATTGACATATAGAATTATCGGATCTCTCTTACTTGTTGTTTAAGCTTTTTTATGTAAATATAAAAATGTAATAATTGATTATATATTTATTTATAAAAAAAATAATTTTAGCATCTAATTCGAAGCAAAGAAAAAGTTTATTCTCTGTTTTAAATATTCCTTTTGAAGTCATTCCGGCTGATATAGATGAAAAGGCTATTAGAGACGATAACCTGAAAAAACGAGCCGAAAAAATAGCTCGAGCAAAAGCTGAAAAAATAAAATCTAAATATAGTGGCATAGTTATCGCGGCGGATACTTTTGTTGTTCTGGGCGATAAGATTTTAGAAAAACCAGAAAGTTTAAATGAGGCCAGAAAAATGCTGGAGTTACAATCCGGCCAGGAAGTCATTGTTTACACAGGATTTTGTTATTTAGACACCTTAAATCATATAAACTTTTCTAAAACTTCAAGTACTATTATGAATATAAGAGAATTATCAAAAAAGGAGATCAACATTTATATAAAAAAATTTCCAGTGACCACCTGGTCGGGCGCATTTTCTCCCGCTTATCCCTACGGAACTACACTAATTAACAAAATCAGGGGTTCTTTTACTGGCATGACTCACGGATTGCCGTTAGAACTGTTAATTCCTTTGTTAAAAAAATCTGGTTTTGATGTTTCTCCTTAATTATTAATAATCATTTAGATATCAAAAATAAATTTATGGAAAGATTAATTGCGGAAAGATTAAATCCTGAAGCTGTAGAAGAAAAAAGTCTATTTTCTAAATTAGAATCTTCAGGTTTAGATAAACTTGAGATAAAAAAATTTCAACCATTAATAAACAAAATTAAATTTTCTAACATTAATATTAACTCACAACAAGGAGATATTCATATCGCCATGGTTGTATCACTTCTTAGCCAGCAAGCTAGCGGTAAAATTTTTTTACAAAATATTATAAAATCCATAAATCATAAATGGGAGGATATTGAAGAGTTTTTAATTAAATCAACAAAAGACGTTGATGTTGAAAAAATTGATTTTGATATTGGCGCTAATCGTCGGGTTGATAAAATAGAGTGCACATTTGCTAATAATGATGTTTACGATTTTACTATTTCAATTGATTTAATTGATCACGAAGACATTAAGAATAGTAATTCATATGTTGAAAAAGAAGTTTTCGAAAGTCCTTTAGCAAAAAATAATCCAGTTTTACAGAATTATTTTGGTTATTTAGATAGAGAAAATTCTGGACATAATTATCGTACGATTGCTAAAGAATACCTGCCTGGTAAAAATATTGCTCAATATTTTAATGAACTTGATTCTAATAAATTTAAGAACGAAGAAGAAATCTCTGCCGTTTTTAGTGATTTAAGCTGTGAACTTGCTTATAGCATGGGTTCTCTTTATAAGAGAATGGGCGGTCAGTTATTAGATGATTTAAAATTTGAAAATATAATTTATAATTATAAAAACCCTGATTCTGATAAATCAGCTTGTCGTATTTGTGACCACTCTGGTTATTATAGTAAAAATGCTGAATATAAAAGTGTTTCACAAATTGTTGCTCACCTGAGTGGTTTATTAGCGTTCTACTCTTTAAAGATTGATAAATTTGAAAAAAATAATAATAAGAATAGTGAACATGGGTCAAGCTTTGAAGATTTAATAATTAATTATTTTGAATCTTTTTTATCTGAACTAGACGACCCTAAACTCGCTAAATTATTATTAGAAAAAATTAAAGAAATTAAGGATGTTGAGACCGATAAAAGAGTTTTTGATTTATCTGATGATTTATTAGAATTTATTATTAATTATTTAGAAAGTAATTTAAAGTAGCAAAGTTAAATATTCGGGAAGATTATAATTAATATTGTTTACGAAAAAGAATTTGAATTTGTTTGATTAATTATGAAAAAAATAATTGAATTACAGAGCGAGGAAGTAGAATATACTTTAAAAATAAGTCCGCGAGCACGCCGATTGCGCTTAGCTATTTATGGTGATGGTAATTTTATCGTGACCGCGCCTCGTCGCTTAAGTATTCGCGCGATAGATAATTTTATTATTTCTAAGTCTTCCTGGATTATTAAGAAGTTAACTTATTTTAAAAATAATCCCTCTTTAAAATCTAAGCCATTATCAACTCAAGAAGATAAAAAAAATTATCAAAAATATAAAGAGTCCGCCCGTTCTTTAGTTCGAGAAAGGTTAGAACACTTCATTCAGATTTATAATTTAAGATTTAAACAAGTTAGTATTAGAAATCAAAAAACTCGCTGGGGAAGTTGTTCGCAAAAAGCTAACTTAAACTTTAATTATAAAATAGTTTTTTTACCGGCTAAATTAGCCGATTATATTATTGTTCATGAGCTTTGTCATTTGCAAGAATTAAACCATTCTTTAAGATTTTGGAATTTAGTGGCGCAAACTATACCGGATTATGTGCAGATTAGAAAAGAATTAAAGCATAGTAATATTGAGGCGGTAATTTTATAAGAACCTTGTTTTAAACATTTACTCTATACAACAACTCATAACCTTTTTTAAAAGATCTCCTAATTTTCCTCCAAGATTTTTTTCTTTTGATATTTTTTCTTGATCATGAATATTTAAAGCATCATCATCTATTTTTTTAACATCGCCTAAATCTATTAATTTCATGTTTAATCCCCAAAAAATAGAATAGAGTTCATAAGATTTTTTAAACATATCTTCGGCCTCTTCTTTATTGTTTTTTCCTTGAGCTTTTGTGCCCACCTCCATTAAACGATAAGAAGCGGCTAAAAGATGTTTAGAAATACACCAAACCTCGCCTTCGTATTCTTTAATAATCTTCTTTAATAATGTTTTACGCATTTCTCTAATATCGGATAGTAGGTCATAGTACTTTGGATTACCGGTTTTGGCTCCGGTAAAAAAGAAATGTTCTTCAATACTTATTAAATTCATAATTGCGATACTAAGATCTTGGTCGGAGGATAAGTCTAAAGCATTATCTTTTTTAAGTTTATCGACTCGTTCAATCATCTCTTCTAAATTTAATATTGTGTCAGACATATTGTTAGTAGTTAGTTTCTAAAATTTAAAAAGAAGTTACAAAATAAAGAACTAGACTAAGTAGGGCTAAGGCGCTGATGGGCATAACTATTTTTTGATAAGGAAATTGAGCATGTCCGCCATTTTCTTTTTTAATTTTATCATACCAAGAGTTTGCTCCTAAAAAAGCAAAAGTTCCTATGATGATTCCTAAAATTAATTTATCAACTCCCCAGAGCTGGTGGGCGGGATGACCGATAAAGCCTTTTTCCCACAAAGGCCAGATAGTCAAGCCATAAAATAAAATAAGCGTTAAAGCGTCGCGCAGTTTTTTATTGCTGAGCAGCCAGTTTTTTTTATTAAACCAGCTAATCATCCAGATAGTTGTTGCCATTAAAAATGCCCCAATCCATAATCCGGCGATGGTGTCATCAATGCCAAGATACTCGCTTAAGCCTAGTCCGGCGCCAATTGCAATAATACACAAGGGGCAGATAGCTTTAACCGGAATAGCACTTAAGGCTAGGGCGGGAATACTAAAATATAATAACAATTTTTTCATATTTATTTTATCTATATTTATTTATATTTTTTTATATTTATTTTGTAAAATAATTAATAATTTCATCAGTACCCATTAAACATTTTTGGCCATCCCAAAAGAAGGGAACGCCGATACCCTGACTAGTGTCTAAGTTGCATTCTCGATAGCGGCGTTCTAATAGAAAGACGTTGTTGGTATTGCTAATTTCTAGTTCTTCAAAATTAAAACGCTCCTTAACATTATTATCAACAATATATTGTTCCAGTATTTTGCAGTGAGGACAAGTGTCGCTATAAAATAAAGTCATTTGTGATTGGCGATTTTTTAGTAAAATTATTATTCCGGCCACCACGACAATAACCACAGCGATGATTATTAAATTTTTAACATTATTTTTCATTTTTTTCATAAATTTTTATGGTAAATTTTATAAAATCATCATACCATACTTAAATAATAATCTCTATAAATTTAAGATGATCAGCGAAGGTGTTTTGGGTTACTAATATTTAAATTAATAATATTAGAAAAGATATTGTGCTAATTAAAGATGATTTTTTATGTTATTAGTGACTTCAGCAATAAATTTATCTTTAGAAATTTCTCGCGTTTCTTTAGCGCCACGATCACGAACATTCAGCATTGGAGAGACCGCTTCTTTGTCCCCAATAACTAACATATAAGGAACTTTCTCATTAACGGCTTTTCTGATTTTATTACCGACGGTTTCGTTAGCATCATCGAGTTCAACGCGCAAGCCGGCCATTGTTAATTCTTTGGCTAGTTTCTGGGTAGCGGCAATATGAGTTTGAGCAACAGAAATAATTTTTATTTGGACAGGCGCTAGCCAGACGGGGAAAATGCCGGAATAATGTTCAATAATTACTCCCATAAATCGTTCTAATGATCCTAGGAGAGCGCGATGAATAACAACTGGTGTTTTTTGACTACCGTCAGTATCGGTATAATGTAAATCAAAACGTTGCGGTAACTGAAAGTCTAATTGAATGGTGGCTAGTTGCCATTGACGGCCGATAGCATCTTTAACTTTAATATCAATTTTTGGTCCATAAAAGGCACCGTCTCCTTCATTTATTTTATAATCCAGTTTGGCGTCCTCTAAAGCTGTTTTTAAATTATTTTCTGCCTGGTCCCAAACATTTTTTTCGCCGATAAATTTTTCTGGTCGAGTCGATAAATGGATTTCATCAATTTGTAAATTAAAAACTTGGTAAATGTCTTTTACTTTTTT
>Ga0066639_10004608_pt1 | contig 11728 bp, 14 predicted proteins | sample CryGeyCG2114_010_2_FD_59504 | JGI IMG/M metagenome (GOLD analysis project Ga0066639, IMG submission 59504) | Groundwater microbial communities from aquifer - Crystal Geyser CG10_big_fil_rev_8/21/14_0.10 | ecosystem: Environmental > Aquatic > Deep subsurface > Groundwater | place: USA: Utah... | reverse complement strand
TTTCTTTTTTTGCTTTACATTTAACACAATATGCTTCCATTTTAACACCTCAAATATTTTCACTAGAACGTCCATCTCGCGCCCCTTACCTTAAACTAAGAGGGGGTGGATTATAAATATTTCGTAAATTTGAGCTTATTTGAACCTAAAACTAACGTTTAATCCCCATCTTTATTCCAGCACTTTCTAGAGAAGTTTCACCAGAGAATTTTATTTCCTTGACTTTCAATACTGCCTTAAGGTCATCTTCGATTAATTCCACCAATTCCTTAAATCCTTCTCTGTCGCTGACCAGAACAATCTCAGACAGTTCATCTTTAAGAGACATCTGCTGTTCAGATTTATATCTCCTGACTATACTCATAATCTCTACTCCTAGATCACCGGCTTTCTCAGCTTTCTCGTCAATCATCTTCTCCTCAAATTCCGGCCAGGACGAAAGATGGATGCTTTCTACACCTTCTTTTTCCTTAAAGAACAATTGATAGACTTCTTCAGTGATATGTGGAGTAAACGGTGCCATCAACTTGCAGACGTTTAACAAACTCTGGTACAATGCTTCCTGAGCACTTTTCTTGCCTTCTGCGCCCCTTGTTTCCGAATTATACAATCTATCCTTGACAATCTCCAGATAATTATCACAAAAAATCTGCCAGAAGAATTTTTCCACTTCCGCTTTCGGCTTGAAATAACGATATTCTTCAAATCCTTCCGTGCTGTTCTTGATAACTTTATGCAGTTTGCTTAATAGCCATCTGTCGAAAGTGCTGATAACTTCGCTTTTTTCATAATCATCCAGATGTATGGCACCAAACTTAGCGGCATTCCATAGTTTGTTGCTGAATTTCATGCCAGAAACCAGATCTTTCTCTTGGAAAGGAAAATCTTCTCCTAGGGTGCAGCTAGCGGACATATAACGTAAGGCATCTGCCGAATATTTTTCGATCATCTTCTGCGGTTCAATTACATTGCCTTTACTTTTACTCATCTTTTTGCCTTGTGGATCCAGCATCCAACCATTGATAAAACAGTGTTTCCAAGGTTTCATCTGGTAATGTAGTTGCGATTTGATGACAGTGTTAAATAACCAGAAAGAGATGATGTCATGTCCTTGCGGTCTTAAGTCCATCGGGTTTAGGACTAATTTCTCATATACTGGTTTGTCTTTGAACAATTCTTTGACAATCGTTGGTGTCAATGAAGAGGTTGCCCAAGTGTTGATGATGTCAGTCTCACCGATTATTTTTGTACTTTGACAGTTAGGGCAGCTGCCCACCGGTGCCTTATCAACAGTAGGGTCAACTGGAAGATCTTCTATCCTTGCTAGGATGACCTCTCCACATTCTTCACAATACCAGGTAGGGAAAGGTATACCAAAGAATATTTGTCGTGAGATGCACCAGTCCCAGGCTAAGCCTTTAGCCCAGTTATCATAACGGTTTTTCATGTGTTCTGGATGCCATTCTAATTCATTCCCCCAGTTAAGCATCTCTTCTTTAAGATCCAGATAACGGATGAACCATTGTTTGGAATGGATAAATTCTATTTCACTACCGCATCTTTCATGTACATTTACAGCGTGAGTTATTGGTTTTTGCTTGATCAGCAGACCTTCCTCTTTCATTTCGGCGATTATTTTTTCCCTTGCGTCCTTGATTTTTTCACCAGAATATTTCTCAGCCAGCGAAGTCATTTTACCATCTCTGGATATAGCTGTTTTGATTGGCAGGTTGTAAGCCTTCTGCCATTCGATATCTGTCTTGTCACCGAAAGTGCAACACATTACCAGACCAGTTCCTTTTTCTGGATTAACTCTTTCATCTGCCATTACAGGCACGGAAAAACCAAACAATGGTACTTCTGCCATCTTGCCTGCCAATGATTTGTGTCTTGCATCGTCAGGATGGAAAAATACAGCGACACAAGCTGGTAACAATTCTGGTCTTGTAGTCGCTACAATCAGTTCTTTTCCTTCTGATCTGAAAATAATGTCATTAAACGTGCTGGCTATTTCTTGATCTTCCAGTTCCACTTGGGCAATGGCAGTCTGACATTTAGGGCACCAGATAGCTGGTGCTTCTTTTCTGTAAGCTCTGCCCATCTCATAAAGTTCAATAAATGATTTCTGGCTGATTCTTGTGCAATGGGGATTGATTGTGGTGTAAGAAACATTGAAGTCACAGCTGATTCCTAACCGTTTCCAGTCGTTAAGGTAAGCCGGTCTTAATTCTTCTTTTAGTGTATCTAAACATAACTTGGTAAACTCTTTTCTCGACATATCTTGTGCCCTTACTTTCTTCAACTTTTGGATTAAAGTTTGTGTTGGCAAGCCATTGTCATCTGTACCAAACGGTTGTAACACGTTGAACCCCTGCATCCTCTTATAGCGCGCAATAAAATCCTGCTGTGAATTGCCGAAAGCATGTCCCATATGCATCTTTCCTGAGACTGTTGGTGGAGGTGTATCAATGCTGTAGATTTCTCTCTTAATATCTTCCGGATCGAAAGAATAAGTCTTATTTTCTGCCCAGAACTTCTGCAGTCTTGGTTCTGCTTCCTGTGGGTCGTATCGTTTTGGCAATTCCATCTGGCTTCAGATAAGAGATATCTTTAAAAATTTAATGCTCCTTTTACCTAACATGAAATTCTATGGTTATGAAAAATGTGGGACTTGTCGCAAAGCGAAAAGATTCCTGCAGGAAAACCATGTTACTTTCCAGGATATTGCCATCCGTGAACAACCACCAAGTAAAGCTGAAATAAAAAGGATGATTGGTCGCTATGGTGTCAAACGGCTGTTCAATACCTCTGGACAAGATTACCGTAACTCGAATATTAAAGAAAAAATTCTTCAGATGTCTGAACTGGAAATAATTGATCTTCTTTCTTCAAACGGCAACCTGATCAAACGTCCTTTTGTCATTGATAAACACCTCTTGGTAATCGGTTTTAATGAGGAAGAATGGATCAAAGTATTTTCTTAAAAATATGTCGAAGGATTTTTAAAATAACCACTAATTTTAGAAGTTATGAACCATTTAGACCGTTCTTTAGTTGATCAAATTGAACCAGAAAAAAACCCTCTAGTCCAACTTTTTCCTAGTTCCAGCACTATGTTAAACCTGTTCTTGCAAAGAAACAAAGAACATTTCTCTCAAGCAGTAAAAAACTTTGCTAAATTAAGAAAGACGACAATTGGTTCTGGGTTTAGTTGTTATAATGATAAAGATAAATATAACTTTAGCTTACGTGTTTTTCAGTTAGGTAATCCTGCATTAGATTCTCCCAGGGGCACTTCTGCTTATCTTCCCTCGGATTATGCTTCTTTTAGATGTAATTATGCTCTCGAAGGGGAAATTAATGGAACACCTGTTGATTTGGAAACCAAATTAGAAATTTTTCAGGGATATGCAAGGGATTATCCACGTTACCCGCAACTAACAGTCATGCGTTATGATCTCAATACTGATTACTGGTTTTTAGCTGACCCCGCAAGAAAAGTTAAGAACGAACGCAATGCAGAAAATGCCAAGGAGTTTATCTATCTTGCTAATCACAGAAGTATCGATGGTGCAGAAGAAATAGAAAAATTCCTTAAAAGTCTAAAAAATAATGAATAACTAAAAGTAAGGGTTATTGCTCCAGATCCTTTCCTTTTTCTTGCCTTCGCCTTTGAGAACAGAATTAAGCAGACGATCAATCTCTGTTTTTTCGTTCTTGAACTTCTTGTCTTGTTCATCTTTTAAATTTTCCTTGTGCCAATTTTCTAAAGAACCATATTGTCGGGAAATCTCTAAACAGCTTCTTTTGGCATAGGCAAACACTTCTTCCGCTGTTCTTTCTCCGAAAGCAGTTATGGGAATATTAGTGGGGATGCCTTCCCATTGATTGACTACAGAAAATCTTAGTTTATGTTGTAAATTTTCTTTGATCACTACAATCCCTTCTCGACCATCAATCTGGTATTCCACTAAATCTTCACATCTTCCAGTTAAACCATATTCTGGCAACTTGCCTAACACATAAGTCTCATTTCCTTGCCTATAATCTTGCTTGATCAGTTTCTCTTCCGGACTTTTGTAGCAAGCGCTCAGCAGGGCGCATAATCCTGCAATTGTTGCAACCCTCATTCTTGCGTTTTCTGTCCCCTGCTTTGGCTTTCCATCCATCCAGCAGATGTAATCTGGATGAATTCAGCATTTGCCTGCATTTCTGGAATATTTCTGGCACCGCAGTAGCTGATTCCACTCTGCACACCCTTAAGTATACCTCTGATAACTTCGCTTACCGCTCCTTTATAATCAACCAAAGATGAAACTCCTTCGACGAAGACATCTAACCTTTCCTTCACTTTCTTACCGCTTTTATGTTCATTTCTTAGATGATTGCTTTCATAAGAAGCGCTGCCAATATATTTTTTGTATCTCTTGCCCTCATTCATGATGATCATTCCCGGCGCTTCATCGGTTCCTGCAAAAAATCTTCCTGAAAAAATACTGGACGCACCAGCCGCTAAAGCTTTCGCCACATCTCCAGGGTACTTCATTCCACCATCTGCACAGACAGGAATCCCATATTCCTTGGCTACGCTTACCACATCAAGTATCGCTGTAAATTGTGGAATTCCACTACCAGAAATAATTCTGGTTGTGCAGACCGGAGAAGGTCCAATCCCTACTTTTAAACCATCTGCTCCTGCTTCAATCAAGTCTTTAGCTGCCCCTGCTGTGGCGATGTTACCTGCCATCACGTCGATAGAAAAATTAGCTTTTAATTCTCTTATCCTCTGGATTGCTAGATCAGAATGACAATGAGCGATATCTAGTACTAGCACGTCTGCTCCTGCTTCGACTAAAGCTCGGGCCCGTTCTAAAGCATCTTTAACCCCCACTGCCGCGCCTACTCTTAGTCTGCCTTTCTCATCTCTAGCTGCGTCTGGCCAGTATTCTAAACGTCGCAGATCTTTAGTGGTGATTAATCCTTTGACTTCATCCCCTTCTACCAATGGTAATTTCTCTATCCGGTTATTATGCAAGATTTTTTTTGCTGCTTCCTGGGGTATGCCGGGAGCTGCCGTGATCAATTTACTTCTTGGTGTCATAACCTCTGAGACTTTCTTCTGCATATTTTCTTCAAAGAGGTAATCACGGAACGTAAAAATTCCAACCAATTTTCTGCCTTCCATCACCAATAAACTGGTAACACTAGTTGTTTCCAATAATTCTACTGCTTCTTCGATCGTAGCAGCTGGAGAGATGGAGACCGGATTTTCAATGACATAACTAGTACTTCTTTTGACTTTTCTCACTTCCTCAGCTTGCTCTTCGATCGTGCCAAACTGGTGAATAACTCCTAATCCCCCTTCTCTGGCCATGGCAATCGCCATCTTATGTTCTGTAACGGTAGCCATGTTAGAACTGACCAAGGGAATATTTAAAGTAATATTTTTTGTAAATCTTGTTTTCACATTCGCTTCGGTTCGTGAATTTAAGGGAGTTCTTTTAGGAACTAGCAACACATCAGAATAAGTAAGTCCGAGTTTCATTTTATCACCCGTTAAGATAAAGTGCGCCTAGATGTTTATAAAAATTATGGGTGTGGAAAGGTAAGATTAGTTAATCAAAATCTTAAATTTAAGTAAATCATTGTAACTGGATTTATTCTAGAATAACCTTTAGCCACATCTGGGGGAATTTCCCTATAAGTGACAGATTCTTCACCTTTGCTCATCTCTTCTCTCAATTGTTCTTCTAATTCAGAAAATTTTAATCCTTCCCTATACAAAGTGATTTTTCTTTGTGGTGGACTAACATCAACAAATCCAATCCCCCAACTTAAGTGATCAAAATTAATCTCCCTTTCAACTCTAGTGTTAAAAACAGCGTAACCTTGTTCATTCTTACCAACATAAATCTCTTGTCTAGGAATTTTCATCTCCTAATTAACAAAGGAACTATTATTTAAAACTTATCCACTGCTTATCACCACAAATCTTTAAAAGGAACTTCATTCTAAACTCTCTATGTCTCTTTATACTGTAAAATATGCCCCCAAAAACTCGGCCCAAGTCTTCGGTCAGCAGTTAGCAGTTTCTCAATTAAAAGACTTCATCCTAAACTACAAAACTAAAAAACAAAAGGTCGCCTTGTTACACGGCCCAATCGGTGTCGGTAAAACTTCTTCTGTCTATGCTTTAGCCAATGAATTAAATTATGATGTCTTAGAACTTAACTCTTCCGATTTAAGAAACGCCGCTAACATCACGACTTTTTTGGATAACGCTCTTGGCCAGCAATCATTATTCTTTAAACCAAAAATGATTCTCATTGATGAAGTGGACAACATTTCTGGAGTAAAAGATCGTGGCTGTATTCCGGCTTTGATCAAAGCTATCAGCAATTCCCAGTTTCCTGTCATCGCTACCACCAACGACATCTATGATAGCAAACTAAAACCCTTGAAAAAGATATCTTTAGATATAGAATTCCATAAATTACAGTACAAGACGATAGCTCACGGCCTGCAATGGATCTGTGAGCAAGAAGAGATAAAATTTGATGAGAAAGCGATAAACTCTCTGTCAAGGCAGGTTGATGGTGACATGCGTGCCGCTCTGTTAGATTTACATCAGGTAGGCAAGAACTTAACTTTCAATGATGTCCTTTCTTTCTCGGATCGCAAAAGGACAGAATCGATCATGAACGCTATGATGATTATCTTCAAGTCTTCTTCTGTTGATAATGCCTTGCCAGCCTTAGATGATCTTGATTTAGATATTAATGAAATATTTTTGTGGTTAGATGAAAATCTACCTAAAGAATATACTACTCCTGCTGCCTTAGCTAAAGCTTATGAAGCTCTTTCCAGAGCAGACGTCTTTAATGGACGAATCCGTAAGAGACAGCATTGGCGTTTCTTGGTTTATATCAACAATTTACTCACTGCGGGCATCTCCGCTGCCAAAGACGAGAAAAATCCTGGTTTCATCAAGTACTCGCAGACCATGCGTTTATTAAAAATCTGGCAGGCTAATATGAAGAATGCTAAAAAGAAAGAGATTGCCCTCAAATACGCCAAAGCTACCCATACCTCAACCAAGGTTGCTTTAGAACAACTGCCTTATCTACAAGTCTTGTTTAAGAAAGGCAATCCTGATTTAGCCGCCGAACTTGATCTTACAGCAGAAGAAACTGAGTGGCTAAAAAGTTAAATCTTCTATAATCTTGATTATCTTAAATATCTGCTTTCGCTTATTTTCAAAGAATTCCTGGGGTATTTTTTCTCCATAATAATTCAATCTATTGCGGAAATAAGACAGTTTTTCCATCAAATACGCTTCTCTTTCATAGATTGGGTTTTGCTTATAAAAATAAGCAATTAAACACTTATGGTTGTTAGACCTTAACCCGTTGTGAAGTAGGTATGCAACTAACAATTCTTTGATAACTTCATAATATCCTTCAACGATGAACGAAACTGTAATTTCGTTCAATTCCAAGCTGGAAATAACATCCTGTCTTTGTTTTGCTCTTTCCACAATGGATTTAATCCTATACTTATCTACTTCAACATTTACAAGATAATATTTCTCACATTCCGTTAAGTCAATCATTTATATCCAGAAAGCCATACAGTTTAATTCCATTAATAATGTTAATCTGTAAATTCTCGGAAACTTTACGAATAGAACTATAAATATGCAAATCAATTTTATGTTTTAACTTTTTCTCGTATTTTGTTAAGTCTACTTTAACCAGGCTGTGCGTTTCTATAAATATATCAATGTCGCTACCTTTGCTTGATTCTCCTTTTCTGAAACTACCAAAAAGAATGATTACAGAGGGGTTTAATTCTAATAATTTTTCAATTAAACCAGATCCAACTATCTTTTCAATATAGAAATTAGTTTTTCTGACCTTAAATAATAAACTCTTTACCGCTTTATTTTCCTTGTCAATTAATTTCCTCTGTTTCAGTTTAGTCAAGTATTTTTGTACTGTCGATTTTGGTATTCTTGTTTCCTTAGCAGTCTCTCTTACAGTAAAACTATTATCCGGAAATTCAAAAAATAATTCTAAAATCCTCTCATTTGCCTCTTGTCCCATTTTTCGTACTTAAGTCCGATAATGTGGACAAACTTATAAATTCATCGTTTAAGATAATCATTTAATACCAAACTTTTCCGCACCGATTTCTAATAATTGTTTATATACATCAGGAAAATGTAGTTGTAAATATTTGGCTTTAGGTTTGTAATACTGTTCTATCTCTAGCATGAAGTTTTTTTTTGATAGTCTAATGGATTTAAACCCCAATGCTTTTAATTCGGGATTCCAAGTAGCTAAATCTGCAACTTCCTCGAGGGATAACAGGGCTTGTTCTTCTTGCAGGTAATCATCTTTAACAAACGCTTCGATTGCAGTTTCAGGGTAACCAAGAATTTTTCCTAAGGAACGGTGGTATCTTTCACGGAAAGAAAATGGAGTCTGACAAAGTAATGTTCCTTGCTCTGCATATGCTTTCAATTCACCAGTAATTGCTTTTAGTTCTTCTTGATATTCTGGTCGTACTAAAAATCTTCTTTTTCCTATCCCTTCAGCTATCGTATAATCAAAATCAACTCTGATTGTTCTTTCAATTTTTCCGATCCAAGCTTCAGTTCCTGATCCGCTCTTATAACTTAAATTTGGTTTTAGTTGAGTTAAGAAAAGAAATATATCCCTTACCTTTGGGAAAAATTCATCATTGGGCAGTGTCAACATACCCTAAAATTAATTACTGTTTTTTATAAACATTCCCAAAGAAAACTTTAATAAAGCTTCTTCAACACCTTTAACAAAATGGCACATACCTTAAGCGAACTGGCCTCTTTCTTCAAGAAAAAAGGTTTTATCTATCCTTCATCTGAGATTTATGGCGGAGTTTCCGGTCTCTATGATTATGGTCATTTAGGCACTTTGCTTAAACACAATTTTGAGAATCAGTGGCGAAAATATTTCCTTAATCTAAACGATAATTCTTACGAGATAGAAACTGCTAACATCATGCACGAGAATGTCTTCAGAGCTTCTGGTCATCTGGAGAACTTCGTTGATCCTTTAGTGAATTGTTCTAAATGCGATTTCTCAGAACGAGCTGACCATTTTCTGGAATCTCAGCTTAAACAGAGAGTGGAAGGTTTAAGTCCAGATGAATATAACCAGAAGATTAAGGAAAACAACTTGGCCTGTCCGAAATGCAAATCTGAATTTAAACCAGTTTCTGTCCTTAATATGATGTTTCCCTTGCAGATGGGCGTGGGTAATACTTCCCAAGCTTATCTAAGACCGGAAACAGCGCAGTCACCCTATGTTAACTTTAAGCTGCAATTTGAACTATTGAGGAAGAAACTTCCTTTAGGTCTGGGATTGATTGGCCGTGCTTACCGTAACGAAATATCTCCCCGTAATCTTACTCTAAGAATGCGCGAATTTACTCAGGCTGAACTACAATTATTTTTCAATCCCAGTCGTATCGGTGAACACCCTGATTTTGCTCAGGTAAAAGATTATCCATTAAGAACCCTCTTGGAAGGAGACAGAGAAGCCAAGATGGTCATTGAAAGAACTGCAGAAGAATTAGTAAGTTTTGGTTTACCTCAATTTTATGTTTATCATCTTTGTATGATCCAGCAGTTTTATCTGGAAGAGATGAAAATTCCTGCGGAAAAGTTCCGTCTCTATCAATTAGATGACAAGGAGAAAGCCTTCTATAATAAGTATCACTTCGATCTGGAGATTGATTTAGCCGAGCATGGTTTCACAGAAGTTGGCGGTCTGCATTACCGTACCGATCATGATTTACTTGGTCACCAGGAGATTTCTAAAGAGAAGATGCAGGTTATTGATGAAGATTCTGGGGAAAAATTCATCCCTCATGTTTTAGAATTATCTTTCGGTGTTGACCGTAATGTCTATGCCTTGCTTGATCTTGCCTATCAAGAAGACAAGGAAAGGGGGAATATTGTTCTGCACCTGCCAGCCAAATTCACTCCTTTTTTCTGCGGAGTCTTTCCTTTAGTAAAAAACAAACCGGAGTTAATAGAGAAAGCTCAGCAGATCTATCAGCAACTTAAACCTTTTTCCTGTTTTTATGATGCTGCTTCATCCATCGGCCGAAGATACGCTAGAGCTGATGAGGTTGGCTTGTTGTATGGAATCACTGTAGACTTTGATACTTTGGAAGATGAAGCGGTAACTCTTAGAGATAGAGATAGCACCAAGCAAGAGAGGATAAAAATAAAAGATCTAAAGGATAAGTTATTTACGCTCTATAATGAAAATAACTAAAGAAAAAAAGGGTATTTCACACTTGCCACTAATTATCATCGGCTTAGTTTTAGTCTTGGCTGTAGTCTTTTATTTTTTTTCAGGAGATTTGCGTAATCTTTCCTTTGTTCTCTTTGGTCTGTCAACTTTAGCTGGGATTTTTTATATTATGCTTTACTTCAGCTCCAAAAAGATAAAACTAAGAAAATCCTTGGAGCAATTGGAAAAGGTCTTGAAGAAAGAATCGATTAATAGATTAAAATTTTTTTACAAGGAGGCTTATGGTTTCTATCTGCACGTTTCTGAAAAAAATAAGCAAAATTTCTATGGTCGCCTTACCAAAGCCAGAGAGAAGATTGAAGATTATCTGGTTACGCAAAAGAAGCTGGAGACTCTCTTGCGTGATGCTGGTGCTGGTACTATTAAACAGCAGGAAGCTGAATTTGCAGAGATCAATTCCCTGTTTACTAATCTCCCGCAGAAAGAGCAAGATGTTTATTTCTCAGCGATAAATCTAATCAAGGAGAAACTGGAAACAGGATAACTCCGCAACCAAAAACTATATATAGCTCCCTTCTGCTTCTGCTGGTCATGGAAATCAAAGATATAAAAGCAAATCAAGGGAATATCGATCTGGTGGTAGAGATCGTTTCTAAAGAAGAACCGCGTTCTTTCGAGAAATTCGGCAAGGAAGGTCGTGTTTGCAACGTTAAGGTCAGAGATGCTACCGGCGAAGTCAAGATGACTTTATGGAATGATGACATTGATCAGGTAAGTGTCGGTGATAAAGTCCATCTGCAGAACGGCTGGTGTTCTGAGTTCCGTGGCGAGAAGCAATTATCTTCCGGTAAGTTCGGTAAGATAGAAGTTGTCGGCAAGTCCGAAGAAGCCCCTGTCGTCATGACTAATGATCCGGCGATGTTGCAGCAGGAAGCAGGTATGATGTCAGACGAAGAAGATGATACTGAACTTGTTGATGAAGAAGAGTTTGTAGAATAATTTATATACTTCTTTCTTTATTTTAAATCAGATGAAACTTTTACCTTCTCTGAAGCAGAAAAAGCGTTATGTGGTCTTTGAGATTATTTCTGATAAGCAATTTTCTCAGGAAGATGTGCAGAATGAGGTTCAGCTAGCCTTGAAATCTTTCTTGGGCGATTTGGGTTTAGCCAAATCTTCACCACTTTTCGTGAAGTTCAAATCCAATAAATTTATAATAAAAGTAAATCACAATTATACAGATGAATTAAAATCTGCCTTGATTTTAATCAAAAAGATTAAAAATGTGCCGGTGATCCTGAAATCAGTTATCACGTCCGGTACGATAAAAAAGGTATCTACACAATTATGAGGTGGTTATAATGCAACAAAGTAAACAAATGGTTGACAAGATGGGTTACGATCGATCCATCACAATGTTC
>Ga0066639_10004607_pt1 | contig 11729 bp, 9 predicted proteins | sample CryGeyCG2114_010_2_FD_59504 | JGI IMG/M metagenome (GOLD analysis project Ga0066639, IMG submission 59504) | Groundwater microbial communities from aquifer - Crystal Geyser CG10_big_fil_rev_8/21/14_0.10 | ecosystem: Environmental > Aquatic > Deep subsurface > Groundwater | place: USA: Utah... | reverse complement strand
AGTTATTGTGTTTTCTCTGATAAGTTTCTTAGGAAGATGGAAAGAAGAGAAGAGGAAGTCGATATTTTGGTAGTGGGGACTATCGTTATGGTGGAGTTGGCTTCTTTAATCAAGGCTGAGGAAGAGAAGAGAGGGAGGGAAATTAATTATACGGTGATGACCGAAGAAGAATTTGAATTCCGTAAAAAAAGGAGAGACCCCTTTTTGCTGGGAATTTTGACGAGCGCTAAGGTCATGATCATTGGGGATGAGGCGGAGTTGATAAAGTAGGGAGTTTTTTGAAAGAGAAATGACACAAAAAGTGATTAAAACAGGAAATTCTTTAGCCGTAACCATTCCTTCTGAAGTTGTGAGGCTGATTGGTATTCGGGCTGGCGATGGGGTAAAATTAGAAATTGAGCCGGAAAAAGCAAAAGTCTCTTATTTTTTTTCCGGAATGCAACAATTGCCACTTTCAGAAAATTTTTTAAAGCCAAAAGGCAGAAAAAAATAACTTGGATGTCAGTTAAACATGCAAAAACAGAAGTCGATTTTTTGGTTGATTGTTTTTTTAACTTTTTTTTCCTTCTATGTTGATTTGCCCAAAAGTCTTAACCTTTTAGGGCAGAATTTTTCTTTCGAGGGTTTGGATTTCAAGATTGGCCCTTTGGATTTTAAAAGACCAGTGGATATAAAAAAAGGGCTGGACCTTCAAGGAGGGACTCATCTTGTCTTTAGTACTGACATGAGTGAGGTAGAGGAAAAAAATCGTGACGATGCTTTGGTTTCTGCTCAAAAAAACATTGAGAAAAGAGTTAATTTTTTTGGAGTCAGCGAGGCTTCAGTCCAAACTTCCAAGACCGATAAAGATTATCGTCTGGTAGTGGAACTCCCCGGAGTAAAAGATGTTAACCAGGCGATTGATCTGATTGGCAAAACTGCCCAGCTGGAATTTTTGGAAGAAAACCCGGACCAAATTGCCGCCTCAAGAAGTGGAGAGTTTTTTTTAAAAACCGGTCTTACAGGCAAAGATTTGAAACGCTCGACGGTTCAATTTGACCAAAATACGGGGAATCCGGTGGTCGGGTTGGAATTTAATGATGAAGGAGCAAAGAAATTCGGTGAAATTACTACCAGAAACAAAGACAAACTGGTGGCGATCTATCTAGACGGAAGTCCAATTTCAATTCCCAGAGTCGACGAACCTATCACCACAGGAAATGCTATTATTCGCGGTGCTTTTAATTTACAGGAAGCCAAAAAATTGGCCATTCAGCTGAACGCCGGGGCCTTACCGATACCGATTAAATTAATTGAGCAGAGGAATATCGGGGCCACTTTAGGAGACGAGTCCGTCCAAAAATCGGTCAGAGCAGGAGTAATTGGCCTACTCCTAGTAATTGGTTTTATGTGGGCATATTATGGCTTTTTAGGGTTCTTAGCCGATTTGGCTCTCATCAATTATGGGCTTTTAACTTTTGCTATTTATAAATTGATTCCGGTAACTTTAACTCTTCCCGGTATTGCCGGTTTTTTACTTTCGGTAGGAATGGCAGTCGATGCCAATATCTTAATTTTTGAAAGGATGAAGGAGGAAATAAGGGCGGGTAAATCCTTACCGGTGGCCAGGGAATTAGGTTTTGGCCGGGCTTGGGAATCAATCAGAGACGCTAATGTCTGTACGTTAATTACCGCTTTTATCCTTTTTAATCCGTTTGGCTGGTCATTTCTAAATGTTTCCGGAATGATTCGTGGTTTTGCTTTGACCTTAGCTTTAGGAATTGCGATTTCCCTATTTACAGGGATTGTGGTAACCAGAACTTTAATCAGAGTTTTTTATAAGGGCTGAAAGCCCTTTCAAGCTCTGCTTATAAAGGATAAAACTATAAATTCGAAGCCCGAAAAAATATGAAATTCATGCGTTTTAAACTACTGTATTTTTTAATCTCCGCGGTGGTAATAATACCCGGCTTGTTTTCGCTGATAAAGTGGGGACTTAAGCCAGCCATTGATTTTACCGGCGGCTCTCTTCTGGAATTACAATTCCAGAAAAAAATAGGAAGTGAGCAAATTAAAATAGTTGATCAGGTAGCTAAAGAAAATAATCTTAGTCTTTCTTCGATCCAAATTTCTGGAGAGGATCGAGTTCTGCTTAAATCAAAGCCGATTGACCGATCTCTGGCTTCTTCACTCATCGGGGCAATGGCAGAAAGATTTGAGGAAAAGCCTCTTGAGCTGCGTTTTGATACCGTTGGGCCAATTTTAGGAAAAGAGTTAATTAGAAAAACTATTATTGGGGTTCTTTTGGCTTCCGCTTTTATACTTTTGTATGTTTGGAGACAATTTAAGGATCCCATGTTTGGGGTTTCGGCCATATTAGCGATGTTTCATGATTCCCTGGTCCTTTTGGGTATTTTTAGTTTGCTGGGACATTTCGCTGGCGTGGAAATTGACACGCTTTTTGTAACGGCAGTTTTGACAATTCTTTCCTTTTCTGTTCACGATACGGTCGTGGTTTATGATCGTATTCGCGAATCGCAAAAACACTATCCGAAAGTAGCGTTGGTGGACTTAGTAGATAAAGCCGTGACGGAAACTCTCTCCCGATCTATTAATAATTCAATGACGATTATCTTTATGTTGATTTCTCTTTATCTTTTAGGCGGTTCAACTATTAAGTGGTTCGTCCTGGCTTTATTAGTGGGAACTGTTTCCGGGACATACAGTAGCACCTTTACGGCGGCCCCACTGCTTGTTTTATGGATGGAGTTTAAAAAGAAAAAATCGGGGAAGAATTAAAGAAGAAAAGAGGAGATTGACTAGAGAGAGGGTTTGGTTTCTTTTAGTCTATTTAGAAGCGTTTTTCTTTCGTTTTCAATTTTCTTTTCCACCACTTCTTTAAAAATTTGATTTAAAATCTGGCCCACTTCCGGACTGGGTTTGAGGTTAAGAGTTTCCATTACGTCATTGCCGTTAATCTTTAAATCGGTAACAGAAAATGGCTGCTTTTGCACTTCAATTAGTCTTTCCTTAAACTTTTCCAAGCGCCAAGAGGTTTCTCTGGCGCCACCACCTAGGCGGTCACCGGTTCGCAAAGCCAACATATCTTCCAGGTTTTCTTTACCGACATGGCGGAGGAATCTTCTTATCGCCGAATCAGTTTGTCGCTCATCGACCGAAAACTGGTGCCGGCGGACTAAAGTAGTCAATCTTTCCCCATCTCTTTTGGAAAGTCTGAGTCTCTCGGCAATTTTCTTGGCTAGTTTAGCCCCGACCACTTCATGGTTATAAAAAGTTCTTGCTTCACCCTCACCTTTAGCGGTTGCCGGTTTGCCAATATCGTGAATCAGCGTTGCCAGGCGAACCAGGGGATCTTGGCTGGGGACATTTTTTAAAGAGAGAAGTGAGTGGGTCCAAACATCATAAATATGGTGCTTGGCTTGGGCGACATCATAACCGGCGATTAACTCCGGAAGAATATATCGTAGTAAGCCGGAGGTTAGAAGGAGAGTGATTCCTTCGTTTGGATAGTCACTGGCTAGAATTTTAAAAAGCTCATCGCGAATTCTTTCGCCGGAAATATATTTGAGGAGAGCCTCGTTTTTTTGGATGGTAGCAAAAGTTTTAGGTTCAATGGTAAAGCCCAGTTGGACTGCCAAGCGGACAGCCCGCATCATTCTTAGGGCATCTTCGGAAAAGCGTTTGTCGGGATTACCGACGGCGCGGATTATTCTCTTTTTTAAGTCTTCTTGTCCCAAAAACGGGTCAACCAGTTCCAGCTGGGGACTGACTGCCATTGCATTGACGGTAAAATCACGCCTTTTTAAATCTTCCTCCAGAGAATTTCCCCAAAAAACCTTATCCGGGCGTCTTTTGTCGGAATAGCCTCTTTCGCTCCGAAAGGTAGTGATTTCGTACTTCTCTTTGTTCTTCGGTTCGCCCATCGTTAGGGCAACCGTGCCAAAGACGTTATCATAAAAACTATCAGGGAGAATTTTTTGGATTTCTTCCGGGTGAGCAATAGTCGCAAAATCAAGATCATAAATCTCTTTGCCTAAAAGCAAATCTCTGACCGCTCCGCCCACCAGGTATATTTCTAGCCCTTCTTTTTTGAATTTTCGGAAAATTTCCCAAACTTCTGGAGGCAATTTTTCCGTCTGAGCTTTGGTGAGAAGCTGTTTCATATGTTAAAATTATAACACGAAGTGTTTCAAGCTTCGCTTATTTCGAGCGAAGTGAGAATCAAGCTTGCTTATTGCGTAGCATCAAACTTTGTTTATAACACGAAGTGTTTCAAGCTTCGCTTATTTCGAGCGAAGTGAGAATCAAGCTCTGCTTATACCATGAAATGGCGCATTCTAAATAACGGCAAGGGTCAAATGATAAAGACTAAAGGGGAAGAGATAATTAAAATTTTGCTGGAAAATCGGGGACTGAAAACCGCCAGACAAAAAGAAGAATTTTTAAATCCAGTCAGTCCGACCGAATTTACAGCCAAAGATTTGGGGATTGCCCCGAAAGAACTACAAAAAGCGATTAAAAGAATTAAGGCGGCCATCGAAAAAAAGGAATCAATTATTGTTTATGGTGATTACGATGCTGACGGAATTTGTGCCACGGCTATTTTGTGGGAAACACTATATAAACTGACCAAGAACGTTTTGCCCTATATTCCCGAAAGGGTTTCGGAGGGCTACGGTTTAAATAAGCAATCAGTCTTACAGCTCAAAACCCGTAACCCGCAGCTGGGTCTGATCATTACCGTAGATCATGGCATTACGGCGGCCGAAAAAATTCAAGATGCCCAAAAGCTTGGTATAGGCGTGATTGTTTGCGACCATCACCAGCCGCCAAAAAACAAGCCGAAATGTACTGCCTTGGTTTATACCGACCAAATCTGTGCCGCCGCCATCGCCTGGTTTCTCTCTCAAGAAATTTTGAGAAAAATTGCCGACCGTAAATTGCCAATCACTAACCACTTGGATCTAGTGGCAATTGCCAGTATTGGTGATTTAGAACCACTAATCGGAACGAATCGGAGTTTTGTTAAATATGGACTGGGAGTGTTAAATAAGACACAAAGATGCGGTCTTTTGGCCATTATGGAAGAAGCAGGAATTGAAAAAGGGAAAATTGGGACTTATGAAGTTGGCTATATTATCGCTCCCAGACTTAATGCGATGGGGCGAATAGAGCATGCTCTGGAATCTCTAAGACTGTTGTGTACTTCTCAAAACGAAAAGGCCAGAGATTTAGCCGGTAAACTGGGTTTGACTAATCGAGAAAGACAACTTTTGACGCGGGAGACAGCCAGGCAGGCGATTGACAATTTAAAGCTCATCCCGCCAACGGCGGGACAAAGCTCAAAGTTAATCTTTGTCGCTCATGAGTCGTATAATCAGGGAATAATCGGGTTGGTGGCAGGCAAATTAGTGGAAGAATTCTATCGTCCGGCAATCGTTATCTCCCTGGGTGAAATTTATTCCAAAGCTTCAGCACGCTCAATTAGCGGTTTTAATATTATCGAGGCGATTCGGGCGCAAGCAGATCTTTTAGTTGATGCCGGCGGGCATCCGATGGCCGCTGGGTTTACAGTAGAAACAGTCAAAATCGAGGAGCTAAAAAAGCGGCTTTCGGAAACGGCAGAAAGGAAGATCAGTGAAGAAATCTTGGTCAAGATTCTGAAAATTGATTTGGAAATTCCCCTAGAGGCAATCTCTTTGTCTTTATGGGAGAAAGTGCAGACACTAGCCCCCTTTGGTTTAGGCAATCCGGAACCGGTTCTGGCGACAGAAGCAGTGGTGGAAGATTTCCGTTTGGTGGGTGTGGGTGGGAAACATTTAAAGCTTACTTTAAGCGGGACATCGGCAGCAGAGAAAAAGAAAACTTTCTTCGGAGCGATTGCTTTTAACCAAGGGTTTTGGGCGGAAAAACTTGTTTTTGGCCAGAAGGTTAAAGTGGCTTTTACTCTTTCTCTGAATGAGTGGAATGGGGAGAAAAAAATGGAGCTTAAAATTAAGGACATTGCCTAAATGAAGGAAATTGAAAGTTTGATTTCCAAAATTCAGGATTATAATTCTGGGGCTGATTTTGAACTTATCAAAAAAGCTTTCGAATTTGCGGAAATTGCTCATGTCGGTCAAAAACGACTTTCAAAAGAACCGGTCATTATTCATCCGCTGGCGGTGGCCAATATTTTGGCTGATTATAAAATGGATTCGGTCTCGATTGCGGCCGGGTTTTTACACGATACGATTGAAGATGCCGGTATAAGCATGGTGGAATTGGAAAAAGAGTTTGGGAAAGAAGTAGCCCATTTGGTTGAAGGGGTGACTAAAGTTAGCCAAATTAGACTTCGAGGCTCTTCAGAAGAAGAATATGTGGAGAATTTAAGAAAAATGATTTTGGCGATGGCCAAAGACTTGAGAGTAGTTTTGGTAAAGTTAGCTGACCGGCTCCATAATATGCAAACTTTAGAGTTCTTATCTCCAGAGAAGCAATTTAAAAATGCCAAAGAAACTTTGGAAGTCTATGCCCCCCTGGCCGAAAGATTGGCGATGGGTGATATGAAAGGCAGATTGGAAGATTTAGCCTTTCCTTATGTTTATCCTCAAGATTGTGCTTGGCTGATCGAATATTCTAAACCACACTTTAAAAAGGCAGAAGAATTTCTAGAAAAAGCGACCAGGGTAATTTATAAAAAGTTAGCCAAAGAAGGGATCAGAGCCAAAATAAGTACCCGGCCAAAACATCTTTACAGTTTATGGCGAAAGCTTTTGCGGTCGGAAATTGATAAAGATATTGCCAAAATTTATGATTTAGTCGCCATGAGGATTTTGGTGGATACGGTCAAAGATTGTTATGGCGCTTTAGGGGTGGTCCATTCCCTTTGGAAACCAGTTCCCGCTCAAGGAATTTCTGATTTTATCGCTCAACCAAAACCCAACGGTTATCGTTCTTTGCACACGAAGGTTTTTTCTTTAAAGGAGAGAATTTTGGAGGTGCAAATCAGAACTTTCGAGATGAATGAGGAAGCCGAAAACGGTGTTGCTGCCCATTGGTATTATACCGGCCTTAAGTCTAGCGGAGTTTCTGACAGTAAGTTGGAAAAGGGGACTTTTGCCCCCGGAGAGAAACTTCATTGGGTAGAACAGCTAGTGGCTTGGCAAAAAGAAGTGGTTGATTCCCAGGAGTTTATGGACGCCTTAAAATTTGACGCTCTGGCTCATCGGATTTTTGTTTTTTCGCCGAAGGGAGATGCTTACGATTTACCGCAAGGGGCGACGCCGGTTGATTTCGCCTACGCGGTTCATTCTGATTTGGGCGATGAAACCAATGGGGCGATTGTCAACGGGAAAATGGTTTCTCTTGATTACAAGCTCAAAAGTGGGGATATGGTCAATATTATCAGGAAAGAAGGGGCGGGGCCTTCGGAGAAATGGTTGCGGTTTGTGGTCACCCGACAAGCGCGGCATCAGATTTTAAAACACGCTCGCAGTAAGGTATAATAACCTTAAGTCAAAACTCAAAATTCAAAATTATGAAGAGGACGCTCGTTAAAGAAACAATCAAGAAGGCTGGGCAAGAGGTTTTGTTAAAGGGTTGGGTTAATACCAGGCGCGATCATGGCCAGATAATTTTTATTGATTTGCGCGACCGAACCGGATTGATGCAAGTCGTCTTTGTCGGTATAGAAGGAGCCAAAGAATTAAGACCGGAATGGGTGGTGGAAATTAAAGGCGTAGTCAAAGAAAGACCGGCGAATCTGGTTAATCCGAAGCTGATAACCGGCAAGATTGAAGTCGAAGCCAGAGAATTGAAGATATTCGCTAAGTCACAGGAGTTACCTTTTGATACGGCGGCCGCCGAATTAAAAGTGGCTTTACCAATTCTTTTGGACTATCGGCCTTTAAGTTTGCGCCATCCTAAAGTTCGCCCTATTTTCAAGGTTCAGGAAACAATTATTGCCACTTTCAGAGAATCATTAGTTAAACAAGGCTTTACTGAAATTCAGGTTCCGACCATCGTTCCCAGCGTAACAGAAGGTGGTGCCCAAGTCTTTAAATTAAAATATTTCGACAGAGACGCTTTCTTGGCCCAATCCCCCCAGCTTTATAAACAAATAATGGTGGGGGTTTTCGAGAGAGTTTTTACTCTTGCCCATGCCTATCGGGCGGAACCATCAATGACTACCAGACATATTACCGAATATTTGGGATTGGATGCCGAGATGGGTTTTATTGATTCTTTTGAAGACATTATGGAAGTAGTCGAGAAAGTCATCAGGGATATTTTGGCCAAGCTCGGGAAAGAAAGGAAAGAGGAATTAGCCGTTTTTTCTGCCAACTTGCCCAAAGTTTCCCCAAAGATTCCCCGGTTGAAAATGCGGGAAGCCCAGCAGATTATCTTTGAAAGAACCGGGAGGGATAACCGGAAAGAACCGGATTTAGAGCCGGAAGATGAAAGAGAAATCTGTCGTTACAGCTTGGAAAAATATGGTTCAGATTTGATTTTCATTACCCATTACCCGACTAAGAAAAGACCCTTTTATACTTATCCCGATCCAAAAGAGCCGGAGTTTACTTGCAGTTTTGATCTTTTGGGGCAAGGGTTGGAGTGGGTTACTGGCGGAAGAAGAATAAATGATTATCAGATGTTACTTGATCATGTTAAAGAGTGGGGTAACCTGCCGGAAGATTTTGAGATTTATTTACAGGCTTTTCGATACGGAATGCCACCGGAGGGTGGTTTTTGTCTTGGCGCCGAGAGGATGACGATGCAGATTTTGGGATTGGAAAATGTTCGGGAAGCGAGCCTTTTCCCCAGAGACATGGAGAGAATCGATGTTAGACTTCCTAAAAAAGAAGAAACCAAAAAATGAAGCTGCTCCCCTTTTGTCTTAAGATAAAAACGGCTGTTTGCCAATGGCTGGGAGAGAAAAAATCCCTGCTTTTTTCGCTTTCGAGTTTATCTTTGCTTTTCGGTTTTTTATTTTTGGGGACGGCTGTTGTCAAGAGCCAGTCGGAGCCGGCGATTAACTTAAGACAAATTTTTGGTTTTAAAGAGTTCCTGCCACCGCCCGCGCCTTATCCAGTAAATCAAAAAGTTTCTGAACAGCCGGAATTTTCTGCCAATTCCATTATGGCAATTGATGTTGATTCAATGGCCATTCTCTATGAAAAAAATGCTGACCAAAAGCACTTTTCTGCCTCAACGACTAAAATTATGACGGCGATGGTTGCTTTAGAAAATTATTCACTTGATCAAGTTTTAACAGTGACGGCGGAGAGTCTTAAGGTTGACGGTAACCTGATTAAGCTTGTCCCCGGTGAACAAATGACGGTGGAGAGCCTGCTTTATGGTTTACTGGTTGGTTCAGGCAATGATGCGGCTTTGGTCTTAGCGGAAAATTTTCAGGGAGGCACCCCAGGTTTCATCGCGGCGATGAATAAAAAAGCCCAAGATTGGAAACTGGAGAATACTTATTTTACTAATCCCGTTGGTTTTGATGAGGAAGGTCATTTTTCGACGGCCAAAGACTTAGCCAGGCTGGCAATAATAGCGGTAAAGAGTCCTGTTCTGGCGCAAATTGTTTCCACACCGGGGATTGTTATCACTGATGTTTCCGGCCAAAAGACCCATTTTTTGAAGAACACTAACGAGCTGTTGGGGAAACTGGTGGGTGTCCACGGCGTCAAGACCGGCTGGACAGAGAATGCCGGCGAGTGCCTGATTACGCTGGCCGAAAGAAATGGTGAGAAAATAGTGACCGTTATTTTGGGCAGTAAAGACCGTTTTGGGGAGACACAGAGATTAATTGAATGGATTTTTCAAAACTTCACTTGGCAGGCTCTTATTCCCGCCAGTTATCGGTAACGGCGGGAACATAAGCAAAAAAGCCATTATCACCTTCAAAAACGAAAACTGGTTGAAGAAAGTTTTGCGGTTCCCGACTGTCATAATAACTCAAATAAGCATCTCTAATGGTCACTTTTCCTTGGGGATTATTGCCTAAGTTGGCGATAAATCCCTTCTTTTCTACCAGCTCTTTCCAGGCGGAATCAATATCCTTTAGGGGGTAAGTCGCCCAATTTTCCAGAGAAACAGGGGCGTGAATATAATTGACTTCCATAATTGCCCGGTTGCGACTACCATCCGGGCCAAGAAGAAGTGAAACGTTGGTGTCTTTAGGATCGGCCGGAAGGACTTTAAGATTGTTGACATCGGCTCTAAAAAGATTGACTTTGGTGAAGTTGGCTTCGGAGAAAAAGAGGGCTTCTTTTGACTCGCCGTTCTTGTATTTAAGAAAAATTACTTCTGCTGGTCCTTGAACCAGGTCTTCTGTTAAAGCCTTGGCGCCTTGGAAGAAAGCCTTGGCGTCGACAATGGCTTTTTCCTTTTGGGGAGGATTACCCAAGGAAAGAAGTTCTAAGTCATTTCTCCAATCATAAAAGAGATGAAAATTTCTCGTTAAAACATTAACTTCCAAAGTCACCGGTGGCTGAGTTTCTGAGCTAAAACGATAGATAAACTTATCGGTTGCTTCTGGTTCTCTCATGAAACCAAGTTGTCTCGCCCAGGCTTTGGTATTGTCCCAGGCAAGCAAATTAGTTGAAGGCTGGGGCATGAAAAACACTTTCGTTTGAGTTGGCTGTTTCGGGAGAGAACCCGAAATCGTTTCCATCTTGAAAGTTAGTTCAGGTAGATTGTCCCTGACCGGAAAATTCAGTTTCGGCAGTTTGCCAAAGGCAACTGTCGGCGGTGGGGGTGGGGGTGGATGAGCCTTTTTCCAGTAAGTCCGGAAAGAAATAATGGCGGTCCTTAGAATTAACAAAACGACCAGGGCGATTGACCCGTATTTAATTGTTTGTCGTGAATAATAAGCCGTTTGAGTTAGACTCGCCATATACTCATCTTATGAGTTGAATTACAAATTTGAATAATTTTAGTATATAAGTTTGAGTATAGGCAGGAATTGAGGTAAAATCAAGGAAACGATGGTGATATTGTTAGATTGACACCTTATTAAAATGGCCGAAATAAGGACCAGATTTGCCCCGAGCCCGACTGGTTCGTTGCATATTGGGAGTTTACGCACCGCCCTTTATTCTTATGCTTTTGCCAAAAGTCAGAAGGGAAAGTTTATTTTACGGATTGAAGATACCGACAGGAAAAGGTTTGTGCCGGGCTCAACCGAAAAGATTTTGGCTGATTTGAAGATTTTTGGGTTAAATTGGGATGAAGGGCCGGAAGTGGGGGGGCTTTATTCTTCTTACGTTCAGTCAGAAAGAATGGTTTTGGGAGATTACCAGAAGTACGCCGAGAAACTGCTCTCTGGCGGTCACGCCTACTATTGTTTTTGTCCACCGCAGAAAATTGAAGAAATTGAGCAAGAACATGAGCAAAAAATTATTGAAATGCGTGATTCCTGCCGGGAAATGCCCCTGAAAGAAGCCAAGGAAAAAATCGCCTCAGGGTTAAAGCCGGCGATTCGCTTAAAAGTGCCGGAAAACCAGAAAATTTCCTTTTTTGATTTTGTTCTCAAAAAAGAGATTTCTTGGGATTCGAAATTTGTTGATGATGTTATGCTTCTGAAATCTGACGGATTTCCGACATATCATCTGGCGGCGCCGGTGGATGATGCGGTTATGAAAGTTTCTCATATTATCCGCGGACGCGATTGGTTGCCCAGTACTCCGGTTCATATTTTAATTTTCAAGTTTCTGGGGTTTGAACTGCCGCAAATTGGT
>Ga0066639_10004606_pt1 | contig 11734 bp, 19 predicted proteins | sample CryGeyCG2114_010_2_FD_59504 | JGI IMG/M metagenome (GOLD analysis project Ga0066639, IMG submission 59504) | Groundwater microbial communities from aquifer - Crystal Geyser CG10_big_fil_rev_8/21/14_0.10 | ecosystem: Environmental > Aquatic > Deep subsurface > Groundwater | place: USA: Utah... | reverse complement strand
TTTTTTTCTGTTTCTCATTTTCAGAAAAAAACTTCTTGAAACAAAAAAAACCGTACTGATTTGCCTTCTGTTAAGCCTTTCATTACTTTCACCACTGTTAGTCTCAATTGCAAAAGAACCTCAAACGCTTTTGGGCAGAGCCAAAACTGTGAGTATCTTTTTTGATGAGGATATCAAATTAAAATTGTTGGAAGCGCACGTTAGAGACGGTGCTTCTTTCCCAACAAAAGTTGGCCGTTTTTTCCACAATAAATTTTACTTTTATTCCCGTGACTTCCTAAGAAGATATTCCCAGCATTTTTCTCTCGACTTTTTGGCTGTTACAGGTGACCGCAACCAGCCCTTCGACATTCCGAATATGGGAGTAGTTTACCTTTTGGAAATACCCTTTTTCGTATATGGGATTTTTTTAATCTTAAGGGATCCAACTCCTGCGAAAAAAGCTCTTCTTGCGTATCTATTTGTCAGTCCCGTAACCGCCTCATTTAGTTTCATTACCCCCGCCGCTAACAGGTCGGCTAATATGGCAATTGCCTGGTCCATCATTTCATCCTATGGTCTCGTCAATTTCCTCGGCTGCATAAAACTTGCTTGGCCAAATTATTTGAGATTGTCAATTATTACTTTATCTGCCGCTTACATCTTTTCTTTTGCTTTCTATCTCTATCAATACTACATCTCCATTCCCAAGTTGATTCCGGAAAATTGGTATTTCGGCAGAAAGGAGCTGGTTGCTGAAATTTCAAAACTGCAGGAAAATTACCAAAAGGTATCAGTCACCGAAAAAGAATCGCCCAATTACATCTGGTTTCTTCTTTATAATAAATATGACCCGCAAAAGTATTGGCAAAGCGCAAAAATAAGCGGTCCCGACAAACTTGGCTGGCTGCATGTGGTATCGTTTGATAAATATTCTTTTATTTATAATTTTAGCTGGGAAACAACAGAGAAGAGTCCCGACACCCTATACGCCGTATATGGTGAGCAGTTGCCAGACCGCTGGCAGGGAGAAGAAAACGGCAGTAAATATAAACTTTTAATTGATAAAAAAATTCTATACCCAAACGGAGAAACTGTTTACAAAATCGGCCATCTGGAGAAAATTTAGGCTTGCTTCGGAGTCCCTATTTTTATTCCGTTTCTTCGCTCTTCCATTCCAATTCTTTTAAGTCTCATTTCTTCAAATTTCTCATTGACAATTTTTTGACATTCCTTATCAGGGCAAACATACTCCTCACGTATAATAACCGACCCGCGTCCGTCGGTTTTTTCCTTCCACCTCTTAAAAAAAATGCGAACTTTTCCGCACCTTATACAAACGTTCTCTTCCATACATATTTTGGGTAATAATAATTGAGGAACCCAAGACCTCAGAACTCAGGCTTGGCAAATTATATCACCATAGAATGTCAAAACCAAGCTTTTATATCAGTCGTAAAATATTACTATGATCATAAACGACAAACTGCAATCTGCCAGCAAAATGCTCTGGTCGGATAAAGTCACAAAAACAAGTTTTGCGCTCGACCTGGAAAAGGGAGTCTTTACCTGGAATGATCCCAAAAAAATAGCAGAAAGCCTCAAGCGCTCAGCGCTCGCGAGCGCCAGACGCAAAGCAGAACCTTTTCAATCCGCCATGAGCATGTTAAATTTTTACATCAACCGTGCAGGAAAGAAATTAAGACCGGAAAGGAAAAAAGTATTAGAAAATGCCAAAGTAGAATTGAGAAAAATATTCAAAACGGAGAAACAAACCTAGATCTTTCCGAACCATACATTTACCAAAAGTTCCGGATTTTTGCTTTATTTGAGAGCAAAGTCCACTGCAAGATTTATAGTTACTGTTGTGCTCCCAGGCTGAATTTGACTTGCTTTCTCCTTCAGGTCTGCTTCACTGACTGCCATAAGAGGCATTGGATAGTTTGGTTCCCCTGTTTCCTTTATATCGGTTGCCTTTCCGATTTTCCTGTTCAAAAGCTTTGCCAGTTCCTCCGCTTTCTTTTTAGCCTCGGAGACAGCCGCTTCCCTTGCACTCGATTTTGCCTTCTCTTTCGCCTCCTCGGAAAGAGTTAAACTCGGCCCGTAAATATTCTCGGCTCCCCCGGCGGTAAAAACAGCCAAAGTTTCATCCGTTAACTCAAAATTTCTTACTTTAACTGAAAGTGTTGTTGAAAAAGTATTTGTATTCGGCCTCGAAGGCTCAGGGTAAATCATCATCTGGGGTTCGTATCCCCTTCCCCCCGAAACATTTTCGGTCTTGATATCTGCTTCAGTAATTCCCAAATCTTTAAGCCTTGAAACTATTGCCGAAACTTTTTGTTCATTTTGGCTTCGTGCCATGTCCAGGTTCGCACTATTCGTGCTGACGTTAGCCGTAAACTGGGCAATATCAGGCTTTACTTCCGTCTTGCCCCCGGCAATTACGGAAACTGTTTCTAAAGTTTTTGTCTGCCATGGCTTAAAATAAAAAGCCCCAAACGCAATTAGAAAGATAACAACAGGCCACAGAATACTTTGCGGAAGCTTGATTTTTGTCACGAAACTATTTTAGCAAAATTGCGGGAGATTTTAATCGTTTTGCAATAACTATGCCTTTTCTTCTTTCGTCAGCCGATTCACGCCGTTCCCTCATTTCCGCAAATTTAGAGTCAACTTTTTTTTGACACTCACTATCGGCACAAACGCTCTCTGTGTGTGTAACCATACTACCTTTTCCGTCAACTTTCTCTTTCCACTTCCTAGAAAAGACACGCAAATTCCCACAAAGTATGCAAACAGTTTGCTCGCTTTTATTAATCAAAAAGTCCTTTCTTTCAATTACCAGCGATTGCCGGATCTTGAAAAGCTCCCTCTGTTTTGGTTCATTGGTCTGTCTTCTTTTGGTCGTGCAATATTCACAACCAATTTTCGCCCGTCAAGTTCATAATTGTTGAATTTCTTGATAGCTTCTTCAGCCTCAGCGTCGTTAGACATTTCCACAAACGCAAAACCTTTGCTTTGGCCGGAAAACTTGTCTGTAATTAAATTTAAAGTTGATACTTTACCAACCTGTGCAAACAGTTCTTCTAACTGTCCACTAGTTGTGTTATACGAAAGCCCACCAACGAATAATCGTTTTGTTGTCATTTTTTACTTCACCTCCTTCTATTTTTTTACCTAGATGAGAATTGCGCTTAAGAGTCGAAAGTCTATGAGATTTTCTGAAGGACCAAAAAGCTACCGATAGCTCAAGTTAAGTCTCGTTACTATATCAGATATCGATTCAGTAATCAACTACAGGCCGTTTTCTTTGAGCTTTTTCACCGCCCCGATTATATCAAAGAAAAATATCTAAGCCGTTGCGCCCATTCTCATATCCGCCAGCCCCAGCGCCTCGATAACCTCGTCTGCACTGTTATATGTTCCTTCCGCCAAATTTTCTTTGAACCACTGCTTATCGCTTTCCGCCACCAGATTCTCCCGTGTCACGGGATAAGACTGATTGGTCTTTAGATGATCCATCATATTTTTTACATCCATCAAAATCACCTCCAATCTTAGTGAATAAGTGAATAAAGGAATTAACTCGAAAATCGATTAAAATGGGGTTATAGGTCTGCAAGAAAAATGTAAGAAGTTAGTCGAACTTTTTATGCACTTCTCAAAAACAGGGAAAAAATCGTCCCTCTTGGTTTGTTTTGTGCAACTTTAACCTCTCCACCGTATCGCTGTATTGTCTTCCTGACTATAAACATCCCCAAACCTTTCCCTGCGTTTGACGAGGCAATCATTTTACCAAAAATTCTTTCTTTTTCTTCTGCCGAAAAACCGCTTAAGCTCTACACAATTTACTCCCCTCCCCACCACAAAGACGGGACTATCCACAAAACAAAACAGGAAGCCGAAGCCGACAGGGAAGACCATTTGTAAAGCGGGAAACTAATTACTTCCTATTGGAATAGAGATAACACCTTTTCCTGACCATAATTTTCAGAAGCGCTTTTGGAATTTAGAAGTCAAAAAAAGGGATGATTTTCGATTGAATACAGTTCCCAAATATGACAAATTGAATTAAGATTTCTTAATATTTTGGGGATTTCTGCACTTTCGAAGCCCCATAAAAAGCATAAACAAAATTAATGCCTTTATTGGGTAATTACCATTAGGATCCAAAACCAATTTTGTTAAAGGAGTGTGCAGTCTTAAAGTAATATGAAATAACAAACCAATCGGTAAAGTTAAAAATAACCAATCGGCTCTGGATATATAAAGGTGAATTTTGGCAAATATTTTGGTAAGTTTTGGTGCCAGCAGAAAAATACCCGCATATGCAAGTGAAAAATCAAAAACTGCAAATGGTCCTATCCTGAACTGCCGCAAAGCGTTAATAAACTCCATTGAAAAGTTACGCCGCAAGTTTTACATTTTTTGCACTTGGGCCCTTTTCGCCTTCCACAACATCAAACGTCACGGCTGCTCCTACCTGAAGTTCATCAAAAGTAACACCAACTAAATCTGTTGAGTGAAAAAAAAGATCTTTTTCTTCTCCTTCACGGGAAATAAATCCATATCCTTTTTCTGTTTTGGTTTTAATTGTTCCATTCATAATATTTTTGTAGCTTTATATACTAAATCTACTTGTCCTCCTTTCTTACTTGGTATTATACCTTTTCAGCGCGAAATGTTGATCAGAAAACTTCTTTAATTATTTTTTTCGTGCCGGGTTAACAACAAACTCCAAAATAAAGGCTATAACAAACAATGCAATACCGAGCACTAAAAGATTAGCCGTCAAGCTTGGAACAAAATATAAAACTAAGCAAGCAATTGCAGCTCCTGATACCATATGGACGAGTGCGTGCGGTTTCATGCATTCTTTAAACATTTCATTCATATTCTTTAGAATCACCTCCTTAAGCAGAGTTTTGCAAAACTAGACAGGGAAGTCAAACGATGTGTCCTAACTCAAAAGCACCTCTTCTCATAAGAACTAATTGGCTTTGTCCTGTGGACGACGCTTGAGCCTCTTTTGTTAAAATCTTGGTTATATGAGGTTGACCAATGATAGCTATACAATTTTAATTGGCACAAAGAACTTCACCGAAAAGTATTATAAAGACAAAAAAGGATGGATAAAGGTATCCGCACAGGGTAGGAAATTCCGCATGACAGCAGAACAAGTTCTTAATCATTTATTACCGGCACTACCCGGTATTAAATCTAACCTTACAGTTAAAGTAACTTACAACAAAGAAGATTAAGGACTAAAGCAATCTCAAGCATATTTGGCTCCCCGATGTTAGCGCACTTAGGACGTATTTTCTAGAAACGGAAGAAGAGTTTGAGCCAATATTTTTATAATTGCTCGCCAAATAGAACGGTTTCCGAACATCTAGGCTTCATGTTTTTTAGCAAATTTCACGAAGTCTTCTAAGCGCTCGAAGTCTACAAGAGGCCCTATTGTTCTTTGATTATCTGCCTCTATCCAAAAGTTCTGTATTTGTAACGGATCTTTAAGCTGGGAAAAAAGGTCAGCCAAGCGGTCAATTTGGTTGTCGGTTAATGAACTAAAAGGTTTTCGATGTCTTTGTCTTTTTAATGCGTATTGTAAAGCCATCTTCTTATCGCTAGAATCCTTAAATTCCGCCGCATAGAGCGCTGCAAAAGACGCAAATCGAATAGAGTTAAATATTTTTCCTATCATATACTTAAAAGTTCGCAGGTGTAATTGAAAACTTCTACCAACCTCGCTTTGTCCTTCTCTGAAGTAATATAACGATTGTCATCCGGTTTACTCCACTCGATATCATCCACATTGTTAAATCCCTGCTTTCCCTCTTTAAGATTTCCAGACATTCTTTGATTGCAATCCACAAAACTTAAAAAAGTCTCGGTTGGCATACTATTGCCTAAAGGACCGTCTGCCCACATCTTGTTATATTTATAAATTCCATTGTCTAGTTCAACAATGCTACTTGATTGAATTAGACCAATTCTATTTACTGGTGTAGCAAAAAATGTATAGGGGTAAATCGGTTCAGCCGCATTTTTTTGTTCATCAAAAACGACCCAATCAGAACCAACCTCTGCTTTAAATCTACTGGCCCAAGTATATTGTGACCAAGCACTCAAACCATAAAAAGCCACGATAATAGTTATAAATATTAACAACCCTTTATGTTGAGAGATTACTTTCATGTTAAAAAAGCTTTTATATAACTATTCTCTTCCATCATAGCGATTCGCAAGCAATCCCATCACCATCTCTATCTAGATTGTGAGGGTCACCAGGTTCATTTGCCTCAAAAAAATCCTGCGCTTCTCCGTGAGAGCTAAAGTCAGCACAATCCATGTCTGGATAAGGTCTTTCAGTTTTTGGGTCATCAGTTCGTGAATCCGAATTTATCCCTTTGACTGAACCTGTTGTGGAACTATCGCAACCCGCCAAAAGGAGAGAAGCTGCAATGATGGCAACAATGTAAATGGTTTTTTTCATTATTAATTACCTTTATCAATCAGCAGGTGCCAAATAATATGCTTCTATTGTGGAAAAGTCAAACTATGGGACGTCACTCACTTTGTTCACAGAATCAAAATTAAACCTATAATGGTGCAAATCTAGACTTATAGTGTTATAATCCTCAACTTATGAAACAGAAAAACATGGCAAGCATGCTTTCAGCTGCCTTTCTTGGTGTAATTGCACTATCTATTGCCTATTATTTCGTCATATTCCTACCAAGCAAGGAGCGTATGAGTAATGAGCTGGAAAAAGAAAAACAGGCTTTAGAAACGAAGAAAATTAAAACTGAGGAGCAGGAAAAAATAGATAAACAACGACAATTCGACGATTGTATTCAAGTTGCTTATGACGATTATATAGCTGATTGGAAATTAAAGGCAGAGCAAGTCAACCCCGGCAAGAAGACGCTACCAAAGTATGTATCTGATGTAGTTGAAGCTGATCATGATAGGAATGAAGAACTTTGCGTAAAGAAATATAAGTAAATGAGCGAACAGAAGACAACTGTAACAAAAGGAGATCTCTAATCAATGGCAAATGTTTTTAACACAACTGAAATTATTTTAACGGAAAATCAACAATCCCAAGTAATACCTGAGGGTTCGTTAAATATCCAAACTGTAGCACTCTCTTTCTACTTTGACAGAATGTACTTAAATTCTGATACGGACTTTAGACACTTTTATTTCGACCAATTTGATCCAATCTTGGAAGGCATTGTTGATGATTTTACAAAGAATACTAATAAAAGAGCTAAAAAAGATTTTGGTGAATGGTATATGGGTACTAATTTTGCATTAAAGGAAAAAGCGCTCGGAAAAGATATATTTAAGACGAAGGGTGAGCTTTTTATTGAAAATGCGACCCAGCAATTGTATATGAATACTAAAATTAGGCCAATCTTTATCAATAACCAGAAATTAAACGAATATGCGATTGAGTCATGTATAGCTTTTTACTACCATATTATTAGTAATGCTAAACCCGAATTAAGATTTATATTAGGAGGGATTTTGGATAATATGTTAAAAACCTATACCGAAAATACAAATATCAGCATTGGATACGCACCTAGTCATGCTGTATTGAAGGTAATGGAACTGGAAGGTCAACGAAATTCAGATTGGTTCAAAGAAATTTCAAAAATGCTCGGAGTGTAATTTTACACTAAACACTTCTATCATGGGCCGGAGATGACTTCCGAACATCTAGTACTAGTTAGATTCTCCTTTTTTCTTTAATTTATTTCCTTTTTGCTTGTAAAATTTCTCAATAATTGGATCCAAAGGGTCATTTTTATCTAAAAATTCCTCAATCTCACTCAATTCCTCTAAAATTTCATTTGAGAGAATAATCCCCTCTTCAGAATCTTTAAACAGTTGATCCAGACTGCTCTTTACCGAGAATAAATGATGCGTAAAGTCATTCCTCAAGACTCTAAGTCTCCCCAATTTAGGCTTTACATTGGCAAGAAATTCTCCATCAAATCTATTTATTTCTTCAATTAGTTTTCCCAATGTAAATTTTTCTTCGAAATAAGTAGGTATTCTAGTTTTAAGTTTTAAAACAGACGATTGACTTGCAAAGCGCATATGCATATCCAAATTACTAAGCAACTCTCTAAGTTCAAATTCAATAAGTTGTGTTTTAAGGAGAAATCCAGCTATTTTTGTAATTGAAAAGTCTAGTAGTTCTAAAGCGTCAATATTTTCTTTTAGATAGGCTATTTTTCGATACCAATCATAAATTGCTTTTAAATTACTAGAAAACTTCTTAGTCATTTTTACGGGGAAAATATATGCCTTTTGAATTTAGAAGTCAAAAAATATTGGGTGTGTTGCAGGGAAGGTTGAAAGAAACTAAGATACTCAGGGTAAAACCAAAGAAAATAGTATGGAAGCACCGCTTGGAGTAACATTTTTCAAAAAAGTAGAACTTTACCAAAAAATAATAAGTCTTGAGGACCAGACACGAAAAATGGAAGTTAGAGGTGGATTAAAACCACTTTGGCCTTTGGAAAGAAAAGTCTTAGTATGGGCATATACGGGACACAAGCACCTTGGATCTCCAATTAAAACAGACCATTTTTCTGCTGGAAGCGCGGGCAACAAACTGAAAGATTTTGGCATTACCTCAGAAGAAATCGCTGATATCAATCTAACTAAATTATTAGATAATTTCATTGCACATGGTTTTGCTACAGAAATTTTGGAGGGCCGACTTTATACGGGCAATACCCCAGATGAAAACCGAATGTATCTCACTCGCGATGGAATATTAACAGGGGAGGTATTAAGTGAGCTCGAAAATCCATTTTACCGATCTTCATATTGGTTATGGAGCAAACTCTGGGGGCATTGGGGAGGCTTTATATTACTTTTTGTGCTTTTAGTTGCTGTTCTGAAGTTAGTGCAGGTTTTTTATAAAACTATTCTAGAATTTTGAAGCAACTTGTCCCTTAAATTATAGATACTAAGAGACTTATTTTCATCATCAATTATTAAAAAGGCGCAAGGCGTATTTTCTGGAAACGGAAGAAGAGTTTGAGCCGATATTTATATAGATTTTCAACAACCATCCTGAAGTAATTTAACAAACAGTATGACTACGATAGATATGTATATGATGGAAACTGCGTAATAACGAGAGAATTTCCTATCTAATGTACTCTCGCTCAATCTAAAAACATTAAAAGTCGAATGGTCATTAAACAACTCTTCTCGAACAAATATATGCATTTTTTCTAGTAAATAGGCTGAAACCAGAAGATAAATAATTGGAGCAACAACTATTAAGCTCTCTGCATTATTAAACAAGATTATTAAGATGCTCGGAAGAGTTATTATTTGAATTACGCTAGGGATTTCTGAAAGGATAAATCTCCTAAAAAGGCTTGTATATCTATCCTCACTGACCCCCAAAAATGCAATAAGAGACATGGAAATAACAGTAAAATATAGAAAATAACTTGATGCGTTTTTTCCGATTACGCAGATGTTAAAACTTAAAATAAAATAAATAAAGCCTGTGAGAATTATAAGAATGGCAAAATGAATTCGAGAATAAGACTGTTTTGTTTTTGGCATAATATTCTGGCTAAATTATACTTGAAAATTGGGTTGTATTTTAAAAAGAAGGCTGTTTCACTAAAAGCAGGGGTAGACCCCCTGCTTAGGCACTAAGTCCTCGAGTGTCTGGTTTTATCAACCAGGAAGAACTTCTGCCTGAATCCAAACCTGTTCGGAGGAGTAGTATCACCCTTTGAAAGGGTAATCTCTACCGTAGCTCCTGAAGGCCTGTATTGCCCCGATTCTGGGGCAGGCTTGCCAGTTTTGGCAATAACCTGTTTCATCTAAATCACCTCCTGATCTCGCTGAGGACAGCGACACCAGGATTTCTCCTCAAACACTTCCTCTCAATCAGAAGGCAAGTCAGAGAGCCTAACCCCTACAAATTTTTATTATAGACAAAAGAAATGTGTCCTTTGCAATAGGGTGAAAAGCCTCAAGAGAAGTAGTGCCCCTATATCCCCGTGTACAAAAAAGAGGTCAAGGGGACTGGTTTTTATAATACAAAGACAACCGGGAATACAGAACTTTTAAAAAAGGGGGGCCTCCAATATTTTTCTGGTAATTTTTTGACTTTTCCGCTAAGCGCTTATTATTTGCTTTTTGCACTATTCCAGTAGGATAATTGCACATATGAAAATCATAATGATTATTGCTTTGGCAGATTTGGCCTTTTACGCTTAGAATTTATATATGAAAATTAAAATAAATATTGTCACAGTTGGCGTTTTCATTTTTATTCTTGCATTATCCGTAATTGGAGCACTTCGGTACTACTCGGAGGCTAAATTCGTTAAATATACAAATAGTGTTGAAAGCACACATATAGAATTTTCAAATTTATTAATAGAGATATCTGATATAGGTAATGACTTTGGTGAGGCGTATGTTGCTGCATCTGGTTCAAAATCTGCTAATGAAACTAGTAGCATTGCCACAATTATTAAAACGAAATCTCAGGATGTATCGAACCTAATAGATAAGGCTGAGGAATTACAAAAACAAATCAATGAAGAAGGCAAATCACTTACTCAAAATACGTTATTGCTCGGAAATAAACAAGCAGATTTTGCTAAGGAACTCCACAAAGATATCTCTTTAAGTGAAGAAGAAATGAAAGCTGATTTAATTGAATTAGACTCCGGAATTGCTTGGATTCATAATTTTGCAAACTCAATTGAGGATTGGGCTATCTACAACGAGGTAAATGCTTTACCACAAAGTTCATTCAATGATCCTGCACTAATTGTGAGTAAACTATCCATGTTTAGTAAATATAGCGGTTCTGGTGAAAAAATTCATGAGGCAAGCAAAATAAAAAGCCAATACCCCAAGGGATATGACATGTATGTTACATATGCTGATTTTTTTGGAACAACTTACGATATGTGGGTTGCAGCAAAGAATGAAAATTCATCTTTGAGTGATACTAAATACAAAGAATCACAATTGTTGCTGGAAAAAATTAACAAAAAAGGTTTTGATGAAGGTGCAATTGAAGAATTTTCAAAAAATGACCCTGATAAAGATAGAGAATCTTTAAGAAGTAACACCAAGACAATAAAATTGTTAAAAAAATATGAGGATGAAAAAATATATAAACAAATCTTTTTCAGAAAACAAGTTTTAAACGGGTTAACGAGAATATTAGCTATGCAAATGGCTAGTGCGCTAGATTTTTATAATGAAGAAAATAAAGACTATCCGAAAGTTACTGATACAGTAAGTTTAGTTAAATTGTTAAGGGCAGAAAATATCCTTGAGGATGATATTTATGATCGATTAACATATTCAGAATTATCATACCTAGGAGATTCCAAAAGTTATAGATTGAGTTTTAAAGAACCTAGCGATAATTCTACAAAAACATACTCAGTTAGGTCTTCATCCGAAGAAATTGACACAACTGGCAAAAGCACTACTCTTTAAAAATACTTTTGATGAAATCTATCCAATATACTTTTTCAAAGTTAGCAGTGACTTTAATAATTTGTAGCTTAATTAGTATGGCTTTAATAGTTGTAGTTGCTCTGGCAGAGTACAACATTGGCTTGAACAAAATAATTTATAACTCCATTAGAATTCTTGGTGCTTTAATAATCGGACTAACGATTTTATATGGGTTAGTTAATGTAATTGAAGCAATTTATAAGAAACTAAATAT
>Ga0066639_10004605_pt1 | contig 11735 bp, 12 predicted proteins | sample CryGeyCG2114_010_2_FD_59504 | JGI IMG/M metagenome (GOLD analysis project Ga0066639, IMG submission 59504) | Groundwater microbial communities from aquifer - Crystal Geyser CG10_big_fil_rev_8/21/14_0.10 | ecosystem: Environmental > Aquatic > Deep subsurface > Groundwater | place: USA: Utah... | reverse complement strand
CATAACAACGCGCTCGACTCCCCAACCGAAGGCGAAACCGGAGTATTTTTTGGGGTCGATGCCACCATTGGTTAAAACATTTGGATGGACCATGCCGGCGCCACCAAGTTCGAGCCAACCAGCTTTGCAGACTTTGCACTTTTTACCATCCACCTCTCCCCTGCCCTTGCAGATGTGGCAGTTGATGTCAACTTCGAAGCTAGGCTCGGTGAACTGGAAGTGGTGAGGGCGAAGTCTGATCTCGCGATCAGGGCCAAAGTATTCTTTGACGAAGAAGTTACTGATGGCGATGAGGTTAGTAATATTGATGTCCTTGTCGATGACAAGGCCTTCGAACTGGTGGAACATGGGACTGTGGGTATTGCTGGCTTGACGTCTATAGGTCTTGCCGATGTTAATCATCTTAATTGGAGGTTTTTTCATCAATTCCATTTCACGGAGTTGGCCATTGCTGGTGTGGGCGGTCAGAACAACGTTGTCGGAGATGTAAAATGTTTCCTGGTCATCCCTTGCTGGGTGGTCTTTGGGGATGTTTAGGCCTTCGGCATAGTACCAGTCGGTTTCGACTTCGGGATAGCGGCGGCGGACGAAACCAAGTTTAGTGAAGATGTCTTCGATTTCTTTGATTGCTTCAGTGAGAAGATGGAGGTGGCCGATGGGGGGGAGTTTGCCAGGAATGGTAACATCGATTTTTCGTTGATTTTGTGAAAGAGATCTTTGTTGTTTGGAGATGAGTTTGTCGATCAGGTTTTTGGTTTCGTTAATTAGCCTACCTTGACTCTTAAGCGATTCTTTTGGAAGTGAAGACAAATATTCGTTGACTAGACCCTTGCGGCCAAGGTATTTGACCCTAAGATCATCAAGCTCTCCTCTACTTTTGGTAGAGCTTATTTGTTTTTTGGCTTGGTTTTTAATCTGTTCGAGCTGGTCCATGTGTGTTTATTCTAAACGAAAAAGCCTCCCTTGCGGGAGGTTCTTAAAATGCCAAAAGCAACCTCCCTATAGCCGATTAATAAAGAAAAATTCGGTTGAGTGGTTGCTTCTCGCGGTTGACATGTGTTTATTCATGCAGGGACAGATTATATGGATATAGAAAGGAATGTCAAGTTGGAATGTATAATCAAAAGGCTAAGATGATCAATTTGAAGTGTGAAGGTATCAGTAAACACTACAATCAGCCCTTGCTGGATGAAGTTAGTTTTAACTTTCGAGGCAGCGGGGTGGTGGGGTTTGTTGGTGATAATGGTTCGGGAAAGTCGACTTTTCTGAAGATCATTGGTGGGATTGAGGACCAGTATGAAGGGAAGTACTCGTGGGGAAAGGGAATGAGGATTGGTTATATGCCGCAGGAGATTGTGGGTCGGGATAGGTTGTCTGGTGGTCAGAAAAAAATTGAGAAATTGGCTGAGCTAGTTTATGGGGGAGGCTTTGATGTTTTACTGCTGGATGAGCCAGACAACCACCTGGACTTTGAGGGTAAAGACTGGCTTATGGAGGCCTTGAGTCATTTTTCTGGTTTGGTGATCATGATTTCACACGATCGAGATTTTTTGGCTAAGACGACTAGTTATGTCTGGATGGTGGAAGATAAGAAAATAAGGACCTTTCCTTTTGGATATTCGCGATATGAGGAAGTGTACGAGAAAGAACAGACGAGCCAGAAGAAGTTGTACGCTTTGCAATTGGCAGAGAAGAAGCGACTGGAACAGTTAGTTAAGGATTTTCGTTTACGTTTGGCGCAGGGGAAGGTTAAGCCTTCTGGTTTACGGGCAATGGTAAGTCGGCTGGAACGACATGAAGCGCAAATGATTGATGACCAGTCAATGAGGGAGGAAAAGATTGTTTTGCGTTCTGAGGTTGCGGGTAAGCAGATCAAGGGTAAGACTGCGGTGTTAGTGAAGTCAATGAATTTCGCGTATGGAGACAGCAAGGTGTTCAGTGGAGCCAGTTTCCACATGGATGTTGGTGAAAAGGTAGTGATGATTGCACCAAATGGAGCGGGAAAGACAACATTGATTCGATTGTTGATGGGAGATCTTAAGCCAGATGAGGGGGTGGCAAAAATTGGTGTCGGGCTTAAAGTTGGGTATTATGCCCAAGAACATTTCAAAGCTCTTGACGAGGAGAAGACTGCGATGAGTTTATTTTTGGATGCCTATCCGATGTGCGAATATGAGGTCGAGTCGGTTTTAAGAAAGTTTTTGTTTACGAAACAGACGATGAGGACTAGAGTGGCGTTGTTATCTGGAGGACAGAAGGCGCGTTTGCAGATGGCTTTGTTTTTATACACAATGCCGGACCTGTTGATTTTGGATGAGCCGACTAATCACCTGGATATTAAGTCGATTATGGCATTGGAGGGTTTCTTACTTGAGTTTAGGGGTACTGTGTTGCTGATTACCCATGATAGAGAGCTGATTGCGGGGATGAGATGTAGAACGGTTGGGATTGAGAACTATGGAATAAGAGAGATATAGAATAGTCTTGACGAGGTGTTTGGATATTTATAGGATTTAGGTATGATGAAAAAACAAAAAATGATGGTGTTTGGGTTTGGGGTGGCGGTAGTGGTACTTTTGTTGGGTTTTCAGTTTCTTGATAAGGGTGAGGTAAAGGAAGAGATTGTGGGTGAGGAAAAAACTAGTGAGGTTTCAACACCGAAGACGCTTTTGGATCTCGTAGCGATGGGTAACGAGGTTATGTGTAGTTATTCTTACGCAGATGAGGACGGAGACGAGACTGAGGGTGAGGTGTTTGTGGCTGGGGGGAAGACGAGGAGTAACTATAAAGCGATGATGGCGGATGGCAAGGCTACGGAGGGAAGTGCGATTACTGATGGTGAGTACAGCTATGTGTGGGGTTCGGGAATGGAGGATGGAATAAAAGTGAGGATGAGGAATGAGGCTGAGGAACCGAATGAGGCGACGGTGACCAGTGAGTACGTTCAGCCTGATAGAGCTATGGATTATCGCTGTGATCCGTGGACGCCAGACTCATCAGTGTTTATGTTGCCAGAAAATGTTGAGTTTCGCGATCTTGATGCGATGATGGAGCGAACCCGCTCTAGCCAATGTGGGGCATGTGCGATGCTTGAGGGGGAAGCGAAAGCTACTTGTGAGAAACAACTAGGTTGTTAGGGTTATTTGGAGACTTTTTTGACGACTTGTTCGAAGATGCTGGGGTTGTGAACGGCGAAGTGAGATAGGACTTTGCGGTTTAGCCTAATATTATTGTCGGAAAGACCTTTGATGAATTGGCTGTAGCTGGGGGCACCCTCGATGCCTTTGAGACCAGCGTTAATGCGCTTGATCCAGAGGGTTCTGAATTGACGCTTCTTTTGCTTGCGGCCCGCGTAGGCATACTCGCCTGAGTGAAGAAGAGCCTCTTTGGCTCTTTTGATGAGCCGGTTATAGGACATGCGAAAGCCTTTGGTCTGCTTTAAGATCTTTTTGTGCTTACGACGGCGATATGGTCCGGTAGATACTCTAGCCATGTTAGATTCCTAGCATTCGTTTAATTTTTTTGGCAAACTCACCCTTAACCTCGACGTATTTGCGATAACGACGAATTTGTTTGGCACTTTTACGACGGCGAAGGTGGCGCATGTTGGGGGTGCGGCGAAGAACTTTGCCGGTGGCAGTTATCTTAAAACGCTTGGCAACAATTTGTCTGGTTTTAGTTTTTGTTTTTTTCATTTTTTGGTTTGGCAGTCGGTTTAATTTGGGCGGCGTAAAGTTTGCCCATCCATTTGGGTTCGCCTTCTAATTTAGAAACATCGGCAAGAGAGGTAATGGCTTTGTCCATTTGCTTGATACCAAACTCCTTTCTTGTGATCTGGCGACCGACAAATTTTACCACGAGTTTGACCTTGTGACCATCATTGAGGAACTCTCTGACTCTTTCTAGGCGAGTGTTGAAGTCATTTTCGGCCATGAAAGGAGTGAAGCGAACCTCTTTGACGTCGGTGGCTTTGGTCTTGGTAGTACCTGATCTAGTTTTTTTGGACTGTTGATACTTAAACTTACTGAAGTCAATGATCTTGGCGACTGGGGGGTCAGCTTTTTCAGCAACGACAATCAGGTCAACACCCTTTTCATGAGCAAGTCGAAGAGCATCTTCGCGAGTCATGACCCCGAGTTGTTCGCCACCATCTTCGATGACTCTGAGCTGTGGTGCTCTTATGTACTGGTTGATTTGATAGTGTTTTTTAATGGTGAAGTAAAACTTTTAACAGGAGTATTTTATCAATTTTGAGCTTTGGTTTCAATTTTTTCCTTTGCTAGGGACAAAAATTGAGTCAGATTCATTGATCCCAGGTCTTGCTCCCCTCTTTGGCGGACGGAAACCGTGCTCTCTTTGGCTTCCTTCTCACCAACAATGAGCATGAAAGGAGTTTTAGTACTTTCGGCGTTTCTGATCTTCTTGCCGAGTGATTCGGCAGAATCGTCGAGTTCGACCCTAACACCTGCGGATTTGAGCTCGCCTTGGACCTCTTTGGCGTAATCTATAACCTTGTCGGAGATGGGAAGGAGGGCGACCTGGACCGGCGAGAGCCAGAGGGGGAAGGCGCCGCCAAAGTGTTCAATCAGAATCATGAGGAAACGCTCAAAAGAACCGATGATGGCTCGGTGCAACATGACCGGGGTTCTCTCTTCTCCATTTGAGTCGATGTATTTGAGTCCGAACCGAGCTGGTTGAACATAGTCGATCTGGACAGTGGAGAGCTGCCATTCGCGCCCAAGCGCATCAGTGGCCATTAGGTCCATTTTGGGAGCGTAGAAGGCCGCTTCTCCGGGTCCATCGTAGTATTCGATACCGTTACGCTCCATAATCTCTATAGCCCATTTTTCGACTTTATCCCAGGTCTGAGGATCACCGAGGTACTTTTCGGGAGTTTCTGGGTCTCTGGTAGAGAGACGGTAGCGATATTTCATGCCGAAGGTGCGCATGATTTCTTTGGTCATGGAGAGCATGGCGTCGACTTCGTCGTTGACCTGTTCTTCAGTACAAAAAACGTGACAGTCATCTTGGGAGAAAGCGCGCACGCGTGCTAATCCGGAAAGTTCGCCGGGTTTTTCGTCGCGGTAAAGCATGGCAAAGTCGGTATAGCGAATCGGGAGATCGCGGTAGCTTCGAGGTTGACTGGCGAAAATCTGTTGATGTTGAGGACAGTTCATCGGCTTGAGAAAGAACTCCTCATCGCCGTAATGTGAATGAACGGTGAACATGTCGTCTTTGTATTTGTCATAGTGGCCAGAAGTCTTGAAAAGTTCGGCCTTGGCAATTTGGGGAGTCCAGACCTGGTGGTAGTCTTGACTGCTCTGGACTTCTTCAACATAGCCATTAATGAGGCGACGAAGAAGAGCGCCTCTGGGGGTGTATAGGGGGAAGCCTGAGCCGACCAGGTCGGAGAAAGTGAAGAGGTCGAGTTGTCGCCCAAGTTTTCGGTGGTCACGTTTTTTGGCTTCTTCGAGGTTATTGAGGAAGTCGTTAAGGTGCTCCTGTTCCTTAAAGGCGGTGCCATAGATACGTGTAAGCATTTTGTTATTCTCATCGCCGTGCCAATATGCTCCAGCAACAGAAAGCAGCTTGAAGGCGCCAACCTGGCCAGTATTGTTGACGTGTGGGCCGGCGCAGAGGTCGACAAACTCGTCGTCGGTGCCTTTGCCTGTGTAGTAGATGGAGACTGGCTCCTGTCGCTCTTCGGCTAGGGTGATCCAGTCTTGTTTGTAGGGATTACCTTTAAAAAGCTCCCTAGCCTCTTCTGGACTAATTTCTGCTCGTTCGATTTTGAGGTCGAGGTCGATGAGCCGCTGCATTTCTTTTTCGATGGTGGAAAAGTCGTCATCAGAAATGGAGAGATCATTTGGTAAGTCAAAGTCGAAGTAAAAGCCGTCAGCAGTGGCTGGACCCATGGCCATAATGACCTTATCCTCACCGAAGAGTTTAATCATGGCTTGGGTTAGGATATGTTCAGCTGTGTGACGGATTTTATAGAGTTCCTGCTCTTGTGGAGAAAGGTTATGTAATTTGGCATTGATGTCTGACATGGTTTTGATTCTATATTAATTTTTTGATTTGCGCCTTAGAACGAAAAAGCCTCCCTGTCGGGAGGTAAAGGCATAGAGTTACCGCCCGAGTCCATAGACTTCTTCCAGATAAGCCAGTCGACTGCAAGCTTGTGATTTTAACTGCAAAAAATTCATCACTCCTTGAATTAGCCCTGGCTAGTCCTTTGTCGTGCTTCATGTTTTTCGTTAAAAAATCACAAGCTTTCGTCACGAATGTTTATCAGAAAGGAGTCTATCGCGGGAGGGTGGTAGTGGTGGTGCGGACGATTAGTTTCATGTAGGTTTATTCTATGGGCTGAGTGCGGTCTTGTCAAAATTATCTACCAATGGTTGGAGTTTTGGAGTTGAGAGCATCTTGAGTTTGGTTGATGACATTGGCAAAGAAAGTACCGATTAAAGGAACACCGCCGATGGCAGAAAGGATCAGAGAGATAATGTAGGCAAGGAAAGCAAAGCCTACGGTCATGCCAAAGGCCCAACCCATTCCTCCAATGAAATTAAGAAGAAAGGCGCGGTGGAGTTTGATTTTGTGGTCGCTGTCTTTGGTGGGCATGTTAGCAGATGGTGACTAAATACTGTTTCCAGTTTTGATTATATAGATCTTCAAGAGTCGCTGCATTCTGAAGTTTGTAAGGACCAATTTCGGTTCTGGTGAGATTAGATAAGAAGCTATCTATTTCCAGTTTTCTGAAAAGATCGTATGAAAGTTGGCGGATATATGTACCCGAGGAGGTGGTGGCCTTAAAGGTGACAAGAGGGTTCTTATGGGCTACTAGTTCGAGATTGTGGATGGTTACGGGTTTGGTCTTGGTAAGCAGTTTGCCTGAGCGGGCATGTTTGTATAATGGCTTGCCTTGGTGCTTGGCGGCTGAGTATGAGGGAACGGTTTGATCGTATTTTTGGGGAAAGTCTTTGATGGTTTGTTCGATTGTTTCTCTACCGGGTGAAACATAGTTTTTCTGGATAGTGAGCTCGCCTTCGATGTCGAGTGTGGGAGAACTGATTCCTAATCGAGCGGTGGCAAGATAGGTTTTGGGGTGTTCTTGGAAGTCTGTAAACGTTTTGGTTGCGTCTCCTAGAAGGAGGACGACGAGACCGTCCGCGAAGACGTCAAGAGTGCCGGCGTGGCCGACTTTGAAATCAGGCTTAATCGCCTTTTTGAGATGGCGGATAAGATCGAAGGTGGAGAGGCCGATGGGCTTGTTGATGAGAAGGAGGGAGTTCATGGTGGTGGACCCGCCTGGAATCGAACCAGGGACCTTTGCAATGTCAATGCAACGCTCTAACCGACTGAGCTACGAGTCCTTATGTAGATGTTTTTTTATGTTGAGTACTGGATTGCAACGCTCTAAGAGCTTGCTCGTCTTCTTTTTGATAATGTTGATTATCGAAATATTCAGACTGCGCTTCCTCTTATATCGGCGCCGATAACTATATTATCGTCTTGATAGAACCGACTGAGCTACGAGTCCAATGGGTTTATTTTAACACGAGAGGCTGTTTTTAGCCGATGGAGGTAGCTAGTCCGCGTTCTTCGGAAAGAGTGAATTTGGTGCCTTTGGATTGAGCCATTGCCCAGTAGTAGCTTTTCTTAGACTTGCGAGAGTTAAAGACGTGGAGCCAGGAAGAAGCACTCTCGACGTCTTTGCGAAGGACTTCTAGAGTTTGGCGGAGATGATCAATGAATGAGATTTGGTACTCCCCTACTTCGATGGGGCGTTGCTCGACGGCGACCTCGACTTCTTTTTTAAGTTGTTTCATGGATTTAGCGAGGCTTCTGAGTTCTTGAATCAACTGTTCAATTTTGGCTTCTTCTCTTTTCTTAGTGAGTGAGTAGACCTGTGTGAATTCTTTGGAGCGGGTACGGAAAAACTCTTCCTTGCGGCGTTGTTCTAGACGCTTCTTCTCTTGATAGTTTTCGAAACTGTAGGGATTATGACTATTGGTTTCTGCTCGGTTTAGAGGACCGCTAGAAATAGAACGCTTGCGGAGAGACTCCAAAAAGCTTTGAATCTTGGGATTGGTGGGTTTGGATGAGGGTTGCATTGACCAGTGTATTAGACCTTTTGCTTAATAAATACTTCTACTGCAAGATGACTGCTCCGACTATAAAAGATTCAATATTCCTTGAAGTAACTTGGGCTACTCCTGCGTTATATTTCATCTTTTCTAGTGCAGACTATTCATCTTTCGCGATGAATTATTATTAGTCAACAGGTCTATCGCGATTTATTGACCTACGTTATATAGGCTGGTCATATGTTACTAAAGATTGAGAAGGGCGTCAATGGTTTTTCGCTTTCTGAGGATACCCTTAACGTAGGCACGTTGTTCGGGGTTATTAAGTTGATCTTTAGCAGCCTGGTCGCCGGAGGCATTAATCATGCCGGTAATCTCGTCTTCGGGGACCTCGATTTTGAGATCGGTGGCGATGCGATCAAGAATGAATTCGATTTTAAGATTGTCCTCGGCGGCTTGTTGGTATTCTTTTTTAATTTGTTCAGTATCTTTGCCGAGGGATTTGAGGTATTGGTCAACAGTGATACCAAGAGACTGGGTATGGTCAAAGAGTCTAACCAATGACTGATTTACTTCTTGGGTGATAAGGGATTCGGGGACAGTGAGTTTGATTTCTTTAAGAAGAGTGTCGAGAACGATAGAGAGTTTTTCACCTTCAGGGTTGGTTTTCTCATCTTTTTTATCTTTTTTGGGGGCAGATTTAAGGGCGGCTTTGATTTTGGTTTTGTAGCGTTTGGTTTCGAACTCTGGGAGGAGAGGAAGAGCGAGGGTGATAGTCCAGTCGGCATTGTCGGGAGTGGTGGCAGCCTTAAGGACGTGGTTGCCGATGACTTTGAGTTTACGCTCATTAAAAATGGCCTTGAGAACTTCTGGAAAAATGTGTTCGAGGGTGTGATTGGTAAGCTTTTGGTTGTCGACGTTTTCTTTGATTTTGTTGAGAGGAGCTTTGCCCTTGCGGAAGCCTTTGATGGTCAGATCGTGACCTAAGTGTCTGAGGGAGTCTTCTAGGTGTTTGGCGACGTGCTCTGAAGGAACGGTGGCGGTGATAGTGATGGTGCTATCTTTGTCTGAATCGGTTTTAAGCGAGATGTCAGTCTTTTTTGTCATGGGCAGGATTATACACCAATTAGCCTTGTTTTCAAAAGGATTTACAAATGTGATTATAATTAAAGGTGGATATGACTGAGAGATCTTTTGTCTGCGAACAGTGTGGTTTGGACGTTGATAGTGAGCCGATTGGGACCGACCACCGGAATCATTGTCCCAGTTGTCTGTGGTCCCGCCACCTAGACGGAAAGACTCCGGGTGATAGGTCGGCTCATTGTGGAGGAATGATGAAGCCAGTTGTTTTGACTTTTAAATACGAACAAGAGAAAACGGGTGAATTAATGCTGGTTCACAAGTGCATGTTGTGTGGAGCGGTAAGTAAGAATAGGATCGCCGGGGATGATAAGCCTGAATCGGTTGAGTGTTTGTTTCAGAAGTGTTTAGAGTTAAGTGCGGAAGAGATTAAAGAGTTAGAGGGTCAGGGAGTAAAGATATTAACAGAGACAGACGAGCGTGAGATAATAACGCAGCTTTATGGGAAACCAGAGGCTGAGGGAAGATTAAGAGAGTAAATTCAGCCAGGATAGCTCAGTTGGTAGAGCGGCGGTATCGTAAACCGCAGGTCCAGGGTTCGATCCCCTGTCCTGGCTCAGACTTGTGCAGTATAGGTTAATGGGTGGATGCCGACCTTTAACGGGGAAGATTGAGAACCATGCCGGTTTCGATGAGGCCGGGGTTGCTGCCAATGGCGTCTTTGTTGGCGTTGTAGACGTCAACCCAGCGGAATCCGTCGCCATATGCGCGGACGGCAATGTCCCAGAGGTGGTCGCCTTTTTCGACGGTGTAGGATGAGCCATCAATGGTGGCGACGGTATTGTCGTCAGCGTTGATGGTGGCTTCTTTGACAGCAACTTTGGGGATGGTGAGTTTTTGACCAACTTCAATTTGGCCAGGATTATCTAGGTGGTTAGCTTGCGCAATGTCAACCCAGTTGTAGCCTGAGTTGTAGTAGCTCTCAGCGATACTCCAGAGATGATCGCCTTTTTCGACGGTGTAGGTAGCGGGAAGCCCTTGAGGTACAACCTCGCCATTTTCGTTTTCGACTAGTTTGACAGCGCCGGGGGTGGCTTCTTCGATGGCGGCTTGTTGAGTGATTTCTCCTTGGGGATTGATCGAACGGAAATAATTGAAGACAAGTAAGCCGATAACGACGACTACAATGGCACCAAGGATGGTGCTGATAGTATCTTCGTTTAATTTAAGGGATTTGAGAATGGCTTTGATTTGGCTGTCCATGTATAAGAATAATTAGTATCTTATTTAGTTTATTTACAAGTCATCCTATACAGAAAATTATTGCTAGTCAAGTGAGGAAAACGAGCACAAAAAAGGCGACCCTTTTGGATTGTAATGGGTCGCCTGGGTCACCGGGATTGTTGGCTAGAGAGCCAGTTGGACAACACCGATGAGAGACGTGATGGTACCGACTGCGCCAAGCAAGAACATGACGATGAGGGCAACAATATGGACTAGACAGCCGCCTTTCCAACTCATCCTCATCTTGCTGGTTGCTTTGGCGATAAGCCCCATGTCAAGAGCCTTGAATGTTGCGAGTGCAATTCCTATTAGGATTAATCCTGGAATTATTAACATTTCTTCCTCTCTTCCTCCGTGAGAAAGTTGTTTTTCAAGATGCTGTTGTTACAGGATATTTTGATGCAAAAGTCAAGTGTTTACCGTTTAAATTTGAGGCAGAATAAGCCAAATCTGGTAGAATATGACTGTCCAAATGCGGATCTGGGGTTGTAGCTCAGTTGGTTAGAGTGTCTCCCTGTCACGGAGAAGGTCGCGGGTTCGAGCCCCGTCAACCCCGCAGAGTTTGATTAAAAGGAAATCGGATAAGTTTTGCAGAGATTTTGAACTTCTTTTTTGAGTTGAGCTAGGTTTGGTTTTGGTTCTAACAGAGCTTGGGTGATGATTTCGGCGAGGATGGTGATGTCTTTTTCTTTGAATCCCCTAACGGTAATGGCGGGGATTCCTAGTCTGAGGCCAGACGGTTTGAAAGCAGATCCCCTTTCGTAGGGAATAACGTTTTTGTTGGTGATGATGCCGATTCTTTCGAGAAGGAGGGCGGCTGAGGTGCCGTCGTGTTTGGCATCACTCAGATCAATAAGGAGAAGGTGCTTATCGGTTCCCTTAGTGACTATCTTGAGGCCGCTTTGGGATAGTAGCTTGGCTAAAAGTTGGGCGTTTTTAACGGTTTGATTCGCGTACCTCTTAAAAGCTTGCGACTGGGTCTTTTGAGCGGCGATGGCAATGCCGGCAGTGGTATTAAGATGGGGTCCGCCTTGGAGCCCAGGAAAGACTCCTCGATTGATGTTGGTGATGAGATCTCCCTTGGCGAAGATGGCTGCACCCCTAGGACCGCGGAAGGTTTTGTGGGTGGTCATGGTAACAATGTTGGCGTGGGGAAAGGGAGAGTGATTCACTTTAGCGGCGATAAGACCGGCTTCATGGGAGACGTCAGCAAGATAGAGGGCATTGTTTTGGTGAGCGATGCGGCCGATTTTCTGATGATCGATCTCACGAGGGTAGCTG
>Ga0066639_10004602_pt1 | contig 11736 bp, 13 predicted proteins | sample CryGeyCG2114_010_2_FD_59504 | JGI IMG/M metagenome (GOLD analysis project Ga0066639, IMG submission 59504) | Groundwater microbial communities from aquifer - Crystal Geyser CG10_big_fil_rev_8/21/14_0.10 | ecosystem: Environmental > Aquatic > Deep subsurface > Groundwater | place: USA: Utah... | reverse complement strand
AAAGTTAGTTGCTATTGGAGAAACTGGGTTGGATTTTTTTCATGATGACAAAAATTTCAAAAACCAGCAGCAAGTTTTTTTACAACATATAAAATTGGCTCAAGAATTCAACCGGCCGTTGATTTTGCACAGTCGAAATAGCAAAGATGGCCAGAAAAACGCTTATCAGGAAATTTTAAATATTTTGACGGAAATTTCAAATTCTCAGTCGGTCAGGGGAGTTATTCATTGTTTTGGCGGAACATTGGAAGAAGCGGAAAAATTTTTAGACTTTGGTTTTTACATTGGTTTTACCGGTATCATTACCTTTCCAAAAGCAGAATCAATTCGGGAGATTGCCCAGGCAATCCCTTTAGAAAGAATTTTAATTGAAACCGATTGTCCGTTTTTAGCGCCGGAACCGTATCGGGGTCAAAGAAATCAGCCGCAATATGTAAAATTTACCGCCGAGAAAATTGCGGAAATTAAAAATGTAGATTTGGAAGATGTTATCAACCAGACCTCTGAGAATGCGACAGAATTATTTAAGTTGTAATAAATTTGTGATTTTTAAATAAAAAAGTAGGGGGCGAACAGTGTTCGCCCCCTACTTTTTTATTTATCCATTTTTTATTTACCCCGGTCGTTTTTTATATGCAGATTAATTAATAGGCTGTTTCTTGCTTGGCCATAATATCTTTAATTTTCATCAAAGCGATAATTGAGGCCCGTTCTTGCTCATTAAGTTTGGCGGTAATATATTTAATAGTCTCGGCCATGTCGGGGATAAATACGTATTCCAAGGCATTAACCCGTCGGCGGGTTTTTTCAATTTCTTCAGCTAATAATCGGGCCGAGTGTTCTATTTCGGCTAATTTTACCATGCCTTTCAGGGCACTGTCGAAGGTCTGCAAAGCTTTATCTAAACTGGTACTGGTTGTTGCTAAATCATAACATAAGAAGTTGCCCTCTTCCTGATAATCAAATACTGGCACTTCCACTCCCATAACATTTTTAGTCGAGGCTTCTAAACTAACTTTTTTTGTCGGCACCAATAAAGCCTCGTCTATCACTGATCGGCGCTGTTTAGCGGAGTAAAATATAAAAGAGAAAAAGCCTTGCCCGAGCTCTTGTTCAATATTTTCCCGCAATTTTTTTGCTTCCCGGATAATAGTCATAAAACTTTTCATCAGGCCGTCTCTCTTTTCTTTGAGTAATTTATGTCCACGTTGAGCCGTCTTAAGTTTAATCTTAAGTTTAAGCAGTTCTTGTCGGGTTGGATTTACATTTAGTTTATTTGCCATATTTTATAAGTGGGCAACGATTGTCGTTGATTTATTTATTGCTGACTGGTAAATATTTTTCAATATGTTCCTCTTTGACGCGCTTAAGTTCTGATTTAGGTAGAATGGAAAGCAGGTCCCAGCCGATGTTCAGAGTTTCGGCAATTGTCCGGTCCTCATCCAGTCTTTGTCTGACAAATTTATTTTCAAATTCATCGGCAAATTTAGCGAATTTTTTGTCGGCTTCAGAAAGAGCAGCTTCGCCTAAAATTACGGCTAGTTCTTTGGCTTCTTTACCACGAGCATAAGCGGCAAAAAGCTGATTCAATACGCCGGAGTGATCTTCTCTGGTTTTTCCTTCGCCAATTCCTTTATCCTTCAAACGAGACAATGATGGCAAAACATCAACTGGCGGATAAATTCCTTTTCGATGCAGTTCACGAGAAAGCATAATTTGACCCTCGGTAATATAGCCAGTCAAATCTGGTATTGGATGAGTTTTGTCGTCTTCAGGCATAGTCAGTACGGGAATCTGAGTGATTGATCCCGGTTTGCCTTTAATTCTACCAGCTCGTTCATAAATAGTGGAAAGGTCGGTATATAAGTAGCCAGGATATCCTCTTCGGCCAGGAATTTCTTTTCTAGCGGCTGAGATTTCTCGCAACGCTTCGCAGTAGTTGGTCATATCGGTTAATATTACCAAAACATGCAGTCCAAGTTCATAAGCTAAATATTCAGCGGTGGTTAAGGCAATTCTTGGCAAAGTAATCCGCTCAACCACTGGGTCGTTGGCTAGATTGATATATAGCGTGGCTCGAGAAATAGCGCCAGTTTCTTTAAATTGATTGATAAAAAATTCGGCTTCTTCGAAAGTAATACCCATAGCGGCGAATACAACGGCAAAATTTCCTTCAACTTTTCCGTCAGGTTTAGCCACCTTAGCTTGTCTGGCGATTTGAGCGGCGAATTCGGAATGAGGCAATCCGGCACCGGAAAAAATCGGTAATTTTTGTCCCCGAACCAAAGTGTTCAAACCGTCAATGGTTGAGATTCCGGTTTGAATAAAATCATTCGGATAATCCCGCGAATAAGGGTTAATCGGTGCGCCGTTAATATCAAGCTTTTTTTCAGCAATAATATTAGGTAGGCCGTCTTTTGGTTTGCCTGCTCCGTCAAAAATTCGACCAAGCATGTCTTTGGAAACACCGATTTCCATGGTCTTGCCGAGAAATGTTGCCTTGGCTCCTTCTACTTCTAAGCCTCGAGAATCTTCAAACATTTGAACAACCGCTTTTTTATCGGTTATTTCTAAAACCCGTCCTCTTCGTCGTGAACCGTCGGAAAGTTCTATCTCTACCATTTCTTCATATTTAACATCGTGAATACCCTCGACGACCAGAAGCGGGCCGGTTATTTCTTTAATTGTCTTGTACTGTTTTAGCATAGTTTTATATAAAATTATTTACTCACTTGTGATTTTATTTCTTCAATCAATTTTTCTAATTCGACCAGATTATCTTCTCTAATCATTTTGGCTTTTCCGATTTTTTCTTTAACCGGAAGATTAATTAAATCTTTCAATTCTTTTCCGGCATCTAAAGCTGCTAAACTTTCGGAATAAAAAGTTAGAATTGCCTTTAATAGCCAATACATTTTTCTTGTAGAAGTGTAGGTATCAATTTCATCGAAAGCGTGTTGGTGCAAAAAGTCTTCTCGGATTGATTTAGCGGTATCTAAAACCAGTTGTTCTTTAGCCGACAAAGCTTCAATACCAACCAAGCGGACGATTTCTTCCAATCGGGCTTCTTGTTGCAATAGATCCATCGCTTGGGTTCTGACTTCCGGCCAGTCTTGTCCGGCATTTTCTCTCATGAAATCATTAACACTGTCGCAGTATAAGGAATAACTAGTCAACCAGTTGATGGCTGGGAAATGTCGTCGGTACGCTAATTGGGCATCAAGTCCCCAAAATACTTTAACTACGCGCAAAGTATTTTGAGTAACCGGTTCTGATAAATCTCCCCCTGGAGGAGAAACGGCGCCGATGACGGTTAACGAACCCTCTCGCTGGTCGTTGCCTAGGCATTTAACCGCTCCGGCCCGTTCGTAAAAACTGGCGGTTCTAGAGCCTAAATATGCCGGATAGCCTTCTTCGCCGGGCATTTCTTCTAGTCGGCCAGACATTTCCCGTAAGGCTTCCGCCCAACGTGAAGTGGAGTCAGCCATTAAGGCTACTCTTAAGCCCATGTCTCGGAAATATTCAGCAATAGTAATTCCCGTATAAACTGACGCTTCTCTGGCGGCTACCGGCATGTTGGAAGTATTAGCAATTAATACGGTTCGTTCCATCAGCGGCTGGCCAGATTTTGGATCTTTTAATTCCGGAAATTCTTGAAGTACATCAGTCATTTCGTTTCCACGTTCACCGCAGCCGATGAAAATTATAATATCAGTATCGGCCCATTTGGCTAATTGATGTTGAACAACGGTTTTACCTGAACCGAATGGCCCAGGGATGCAAGCGGTACCGCCCTTAACCACTGGGAAAAAAGCGTCAATAACCCTTTGGCCGGTTACCAATGGTTCGGTTGGGATAAGCTGGCTTTTAACTGGCCGTGGTTGTCTAATTGGCCAAATTTGCATCATGGTAATATTTTTACCGCCTACTTTGGCGATTGGTTCAGTGATATTGTATTCGCCCGATTTAATATCTTCAACTTTACCGCTAATTCCCGGCGGCACCATTATTTTGTGAGTAATAAGTTTAGTTTCTGGCACCTCTCCTAAGATATCACCGCCGCTTACTTCGTCGCCGATTTTAACGGTTGGCTTGAATTGCCATTTTTTTTCTCGGTTTAATCCCGGCACTTCAATCCCTCGGGTAATAAAAGCTGATTGGGCGGCTTTTTCAATTTCTTTTAATGGCCTTTGGATGCCGTCGTAAATTGAAGTCAGTAAACCCGGTCCAAGTTCAACTGAAAGGGGATAGCCGGTCTGATAAACCGGTTCGTCTGGTCCAAGTCCGGAAGTTTCTTCGTAAACTTGAATTGAGGCGGTATCACCCTTAAGTTCAATAATTTCGCCGATTAATTTGTGTTCGGAAACTTTAACCACGTCGTACATTTTGGCATTTTTTAAGCCCGTCGCTACGACTAGCGGCCCGGAAACTTTAATGATTTTTCCTTGTTTTTCGTTCATATTTATTTATTATTATTTATGTCATTCTGAATTTATTTCGGAATTTTTTATTTGACGGCATTCAGAAACAAATTCAGAATGATAAGTTGTTAGTTGCTAGATAAAATGTCTGAACCGACTGCCTGTTCAACAATTTTTTTCAAGTTTGCCAAACCGGCGCCAGTCGAACCAGCTTGAGAAGGTACGGCTACGATAGCTGGTAGTGCCTTGGGCTTTAGGCCGGATAAAAATTCCGATAATTGGTCGACCCAGTCTTCAGTGATAAATATTATGGCGTATTCCGATTGATTATAAATTTCACGAATTTTTTCTTCCGCTTCCGATTTGCTTTTTACGGCGATGGCGTCGGCACCAACCGCCTTAAATCCGGTTACTGCGTCCAAAGAACCAATTATTGCGATTTTATATTTCATATATTAATAAGTTGCCCTTAAAGTTTTTTTAATTTCTTCATTGGGTATTTGATTCAGTTTTCCGGTCATAATTAGTCGAATATTTTTAACGGCGGTTGTTTTTGCTAGATAATAGGCAACTACCACTTCCGGCCCGTAAGCGATCATTTTTGCTTGTCGGCAATAATTTGTTTGGAAATCCTCTAAAGCTTTTTCGAATAGAAATAAGGAATCTTTGTCCAGATAATCGTCAAAATTTTTAACTACCGCCTGATTATAATATTTATTAACTAAAGATTTAATTGTCTTAAGATCTTCTTCGTAAAAACCGATCAGTTCCGCCAGTTTGATATTTCCACCGTCAAACAATCGGTTGATTAACATTTCTTTGGTTAGGTTTAACCTTTTGCTTCGCAGGTAAGTTAGCAGATTAGCCTGGTCAATTTGAATTTTTAGCAATTTAGAAATGAATTTATTTTTGATTTTTTCTGCTAATCTAATCTGGAATTTAAAATAATGTTTAGTGATGTTAGTGTCGATTTCCGCTGGCTGAGGATTTTGTTTTGCTTCTTGTTCAGCTAAGTCAATAATTTTTTTAATCTCCGGATCCAACCCGTTGTCTTTTTTTTCTAGAATATAAGCCTTAAGCGATTCAATGTTATTAATTGAATTCTGAATTGATAAATCATCCAATTTTTCTAGTTGATTAAGATATTTAATTTTAATCAGGTAGCGGATAATTAAAAAATCACGTTCAGAATAAAGAAAGGCAAAAACATTTTTATCCGGAATAATATTTTTTAGTAAGCGGTATAGTTGATCAAAATCATCCCTTAGGGCGTCGCGATAATCCAAGTCGGCAATTTCCAAAAGATTATCGGCATAATCCGTATCATTTAGAACCTTGAACGCCGATTTAAAATCAGGGGCGTCAACCATTCGTTCAATATCGGTGTTATCCAGAATTGTCGGTTCAAGTGTTTTTAATTTTCCACTCGCATAAGCGTAGTTGGCAGCTAGCATAGTTTTAATTATTTTGTTCTTCGGCTGGAAATAAAATATCGCAAACTTCTAAGATAGTTTGTTCCCGTGAGTCGTTAATCAATATCGGGAAAGTGTTGTCAATATCAATATCGCCTGAGTGAAATATAAATCCGCCGGATTTATTGACAGTTTCAGTCGCCAGTTTATATTCTCTATCCGATTTACCCAGGGCCTTTTTTAGTAAGCCTTGCTTTCCTTTGGCCGAAATTAATTTTCCGTCAGTTTCCGGCAGGCGGTTGATAATTTTTTTCATCAATTCAATATAATCAGTCGGACTTAATTCATTGAGCTTGTCTTCAACTTTTTTGTATACTTGGTTGATTAGCTGGTGTTTCTTGTCCAAAATTTCCGCTTGATTTTTTGATTTGATTTTAAAAGAAGTCTGCTGAATTTTTTGTTCAGCTTTAAGTTTAGTGATGCCTATAATTTCTTCTTTTCGCGCTTCAATTTTTTTATTCCAACCTGATTTTATTTCGTCAATCTTTTGTTGACCGGCAGTTTCTATTTCAACTATTTCTTTTTGCGCTTGTTCGGCGATTGCTTGTTTTATGTCTTCAATAGCCATATTTAGCAGTTGAGTGTTAATTGTTATTTTTAGCCGACTTTAATGCCGAATATGAATAACAAGCTGATTAATAAGCCCAAAACCGCATAAGTTTCTACCATCGCTGCTAAAACCATAGCATTACCTAATCCTTTGGGTTGTTTAGCGATTACGCCCATACCTGCGGCGGAAACTTTACCTTGAAACCAGCCAGATGTCAGGCCGGTGAAGGCGATAGGTAAGCAGGCGAAAAATAATTCCCAACCTTGAGCCATGCTTAAGGCTACAGCTTCGCCGCCCAATAAACCGATTTTTTGTAAGACCAAGAAAGCGGCCAAAAAGCCGTAAATACCTTGGGTGGCTGGCAATGCCTCTAAAACTAATACGTTTCCGAATTTTTTAGGATCTTCGGATACAACGCCGGCACCAGCTTGTCCAGCAATTCCGACGCCGATAGCTGATCCAGTACCGGAGAAAATAACTGCTACGGCGGCGCCTAAGATTGCTATACCAATTCCTAATTCCATATTTTTTTCCTCTTTTGGCTGGCTAACTTAATTAGGCAGCCGATTAATTATTTATAAATTTATTTATTAACTATGCGAACGTATTTCGATTCTTTACAGAACGGCTGGAACAATTCTCCACCAGCTTCTATGAATTTAGGGAAGAATTCTATAAATTGCAGACGACTGGAGTGAATAAATGCTCCCAAAGCATTAACTACTAAGTTGAATAAATGTCCGCCGATTAAAATGATTAAAGCTAGAAGCCAACCGATATACGGAATATTAAACGTCAGTCCGGCGATTACATTTACTACCATTCCAATAATTCCAGTTGTTAGGCCTAGGGCTAGTAATCGGGAATATGATAGAACATCAGAAAAATAGCCGACAATGCCATATAAAGACAGCAGTCCGATCCCAGGCTTTAAAAATATATTCTTAGTGCCTCGGGTGCCATTATAAACGATTAGTCCGACGCCGATTAGCGCTAGCCATTTGCCAATGATGTCGGCGGGCGTTGACAGTAGATTCATCTTGCCGCCAGCAAAAGTCAGCAGGCCAACTAGTGTTAAAATCCAGGCGCCGCTGCCCAATAATCCATCAATAGCTTCACCGCTTTTAATTTTCCAAACGGTATTGATGGTCAATCCGGTTAAAACTTGAATGACCCCTAAGGCTAGTGAGATATAAAATATAATCAATGGATTTTTAACAGGATTAATGACCTGGATTGCCAATAGTGGGCCGGCAATTGCCGCTGGCAAACTCTCTAATTCAACTCCAAACCAGCCGCCGGTTAAAGCGCCCAAGATGAAAGTTGCGATTCCGCCCCAGATAAGCACTCGGAGTAATTTTTGTTTGTAGCGCGGAATTTTAAAAATTTTAATTGCCAACCAGGCCGCTACTGTTAGTACTAAACCATAACCGGCGTCTGTCATCGCCATGCCGAAGAATAAAGTAAAAAATGGCGCTAAGAAAGGTGTTGGATCCGGTTCATTTGACTGCGGCGCGCCGTATAATTTAGTAACCATTTCAAATGGTTCGGCTAATTTGTTTTTAAAGATAATTGGCGCTGATTCTTCCGGTTCAATTGACAGTTTCTCAATCAGGAAATCGTTAGTGATTCGACTTAATTCTTTTTCTAATTTTTCGATTTTAGCTCCTTCAATCCAACCGATTAAAGAGAATGTCTGCCAACTATTGCCTAATTTTGCCTGATTGGTCAATTTTTCTTTTTGCCATGCGACGTAGTCAGAAATAATTTTTAAATTTTCTTGTTGACTAGCCATCGCGCTAACTTCGTGTTCTAGCTTTTCAACCCGGCTATTCTCTTCACTTAATATTTTATTAAGTTCCTTTAGCTTTTCATCAACGGTTATTTTAAGTTCAGGTAATTCCGTGATTTTAATGTTGAGTTTATTTAAAATCTCTATTACTTTGCTTTCGGCGGTTTTTTGAAAAAATATTGCCGCCTTGATTACGTTTTTTTCGTTGGAAATTTGCTGGATTTCGGTTAGCGGTAAGTCTGTTTGCAGTTGAGTGTTTAGCTGGCTATATAAATCTGGGTCAGTGGTAATTAGTTTAAAAGAAAAATTGGTTGATAAGTTTTTTGGATCGGGGGCAAAATTAAGTTCTTTCCATGGCTCCAATTGGATTATTTCCAACCGATTTTTTTCAATTTTATTTTTTGCGTCGTTGATTTGTTTTTCCAGTTCCTGGACCTTTTCAACCGTTTCTTTAAATTTAAATTCATCAACTATTTTTTGTAGTTGCATTGGATCCAAGATAATATCTTTATTTATTTTTTCCGCCAAAGTTTTCTTTGTCCGGTCGTATTTAGCTAAAAATTCCAAGCTGAATCTGGCGCCGGCTATTTTATAGTCCAATTCTGCGATTTTTTCATTCAGATTGATTTTTTCCAGTGATTCTTCTTTATTATCCTGGATTTGTATAAATCCTGAATCCTGCAACGCCTCTAAAATATCTGGTTGATACTTTTTATGAGCGATTATATTAATTTTAGCGACTTTGGCTAATGACATTGTGGTTAGGATTAGGAGGTAATTTTTTTAGTTATTAAACTAATTGCTTTTTCTAGATTTTTATGGTCTATTCTGCTAATTTTAGTTAATTCTTTTTCCAGATTTCTTTGTTCTTGATTTTTTATGGTTTGTAACTTTTCTTTAGTTTTAGACAAAACATCTTCAAGTTGATCTTGAATTTTTTCAGACGCACTCTCCAAATCCTTTTTACCTTGTTTTTGGGATTCGTCAGTCAAATTCTGGATTTTTTGTTTTGCTTCTTCTATTAGTTCTTTAGCCGTTAGCTCAGCTTGTTTTATTTGATTTATTGATGATTGTTCCATAAATTAAAAAAAGTTACTCGTTCTTATTAAATTTTTACTAAATTTAGATAAATTTTTAATTATAAAAAAATACATATATAGTATAGAGAAAATTGGGAATATGTCAAGGGTAGAGGTTTTAAGGGATAAATTGTAAGTTTTTCGGCTTATCTTAGCCGTTGAAGTTGGCAAGCGGTTGGTTTTTTGACTTTTTGACAAAATATTGATAAGTTTATGGCACAAATAAGGAGAAATTTGTTCCTTACAATTTAGTAAATACAGGAGGTAGATAAGGTGGTAGCGTTAACAAAAGATCAGATATTCGAAAAATTGAACAAACACGGTGCGATTATTTCCAATAGTCATGTCGTGCTTACGCCAAAGCCGGACGGTTTTTATCACTCTGCTGGTTATTTTACCAAAGACGAAGTATTTTGCCGTCCACAAATTTTACTTTCCATTGCTAATTTAATCGCTTTGGAATTTAACAACGACAAAGTTGATATGGTTGTCGGGCCGACTGCCGGTGCTGTTGGTCCAGCGGCCGTAGTCGCTTTGAGACTGCATGAAATGCGTGGTCGAGAAATTTTTTGGGGTTATGCGGAAGAAAAAACAAAATCAATTACTGTTTGTCCGGTAGTTGAAGGATTACCAATGCCTCAAGAGCAAATAACTGTGGTTGAAAAGGGTGTCCGAGTGGTCAAGCGAGTTTTTCCTAAGTACATCGAAGGTGGAAAAAACGTGTTGATAATCGAAGATGTTGCTTCTTCAGGCGGATCAGTACTAGCCACGATCAAAGCAGTCCGAGAGGCTGGTGGAGAGGTAATTGGCGTCGCAGTTGTTTGTAATCGGGCGGGAATAACGGCAAAAGATTTAGGCGTGCCTAAATTATTCACTTTGTTTGATATTCCGATCCAAATGTTTAAAGAGGAAGAATGTCCGCTTTGCGCTCAGAATATCCCAATTGAAATGGGAGTTGGTCATGGCGAGGATTTCTATTCACGTCATCCGGGCAGTCAAGTTCCGAGGAAAGTATAATTAAAATACAGAGAAAAGGAGAAAAAGTAATATGGACGCAACAGGTAAAATTATTGTAGCGTTGGATACAGAGAGAGATACAGCATTAAAGATTGCTAAGCAGATTTCCAGTAATGCAGCGGTCTACGGGTTTAAAATTAATAGGTCGGTTGATCAAGAGGTTTTTAGAAAAGATGGTGAACCAAGTTTTTTTGAAGAATTAGCCAAATTGGGTAAGCCAGTCTGGGTTGATATAAAACTTAATGATGTTCCTCGCACTGTAGCTGGCAGAATACAACCATATGCTGATTCCGGAATGGTTAATTATATTACGGTAATGGCTAGCGGCGGCATTCCCATGATGAGGGCTGCCGTAGAGGCTGGGTTGGCCGGTAAACCTGACGATTTAGAAAGAGAAGTTAAGACATCAATTATAGCTGTTACCGTGTTAACTTCTTTATCGGAAGAAGAAGCTCAATTAATTTACGGTCATTTGTCCAAAGCCTCGGTTATTTATCTTGCTCAAAAAGTAGTTTTGGCTGGGATAGAATATTTGGTTTGTTCGGCGAATGAAGTGCAGGTTATACGTAGTCGATTAGAATTAAATTCGTTAAAATTATTTGTACCCGGGATAACTCCTGATTGGAAGGAAAAGAAAGCCCCCGATCAGTGTCGTGTTGGTAGTCCGGCTTTTGCCTTAATTAATGGCGCTGATAAATTAGTTATTGGTAGTGCAATTGTTAATGCCGATGATCCATTGGAAGCGCTTGAAAAAACGGTTGTTGAAATTAACGAAATAAATAAATAATGATGACTACTTTTTTTATCGTCGTTATCACTCTTGGTAGGTAATTCTTTTACATTTATTGCAATTTAGTTAAAATTATAATCAAAAGGAATAAACTGATATGGCTAAAAATAAAAAGAATCAACCTCATGGCCAAAACGGTAAGCCCAAAAAGTGCGATAAGGTGCCACAAAGCTCTGCTTGTAAAAAAACTCAGAAGCACCAGGGCATGTATTGCAAAGATTGTTCTTATTGTCAGCATTAGTAAAAGGAGATTGATATGCCTAATCTGCATTGTCAGAAAAAATTCGGCTCCGCTGCCTGTCGACTTTTGAGGAGTCAAAAAGTATTAGGTGTAAGTTTGAAAAAGAGTAAGCGATTTTCATTAAAAAGTAAAAATAAATTTCCGACCACTTGTAAAAAGTGCGGAGATCGTTATAATGTGCAGGTCCATAATTGTGTGGAACGTGTGTTTCCGCGCATAAAATAAATTTATAATTCCGTTTTTCGTTTTATGAGATATAAAATCTTATAGAACGGAAAACGGTTTTTTCATTTTTTAATTATTAAATAATTCTTGCTCCGAAATAAATTTCGGAGCTGATTGGAAACAAAGCCCGATAAATCGGGCTCGCCATT
>Ga0066639_10004600_pt1 | contig 11740 bp, 9 predicted proteins | sample CryGeyCG2114_010_2_FD_59504 | JGI IMG/M metagenome (GOLD analysis project Ga0066639, IMG submission 59504) | Groundwater microbial communities from aquifer - Crystal Geyser CG10_big_fil_rev_8/21/14_0.10 | ecosystem: Environmental > Aquatic > Deep subsurface > Groundwater | place: USA: Utah... | reverse complement strand
CTGCTGGTAACGGACACCGATTTTCTTGGCCAAATATTGTAATAGAGTTTGACTCTTAAAGGCGAAATAATTATGAACTTCGTCAAAGCGATTGGTGGCAAAATTCATGGCTTTCATCAGTTGAACCAATTGCTTTTCGTAACCAGTAAAATTATGCCGGGCCATAATGCTGTTATTCAACCGTCCGGCTTGGCTAATCCGATTTAACTTGGCCAGTTCCGCCGGCCAATTGTTTTTGAGCCAGTCACGGATCCGCTTGAGCACATTGGGCGCCGGCCAAGGCCGTCCCCGGAAATAGTACATCCCCATGAAAGCGTACTTTTTTAAATGCTGGTTGATTAATGCTTTGACTGACGGGCCGGTTAAAGAAAGGTGATTAATCGCTATTTTTTTAACCAAAGTCAACAGGTCTCTTTTTTCTTTTTGAATAACCGAAAGTTCTTTGGACTGGCTTAAAATTTCAAATTCCTTAAAAACTTGATCGGCTTGGTTTCTTTTTAAAGCGTTAAGAATGATTTGGGAAATCTGCCGGTCAAGGAAATAATAATTATAGGCAAAGTTTATTGACTGGCCCAAATAGCGCGACCACTCCTTAAAATAACTGATTAAATCCAGACGGTCAAAATTATTTTGCGGGATGGAATCGGCAAACTTTTCCGCCAGCTTCAAAACGGCAACATAATGCCGGTAGCTTTTGCTAATGGCCGCGGGCCGGGCTTTAAGCAATTCTTGCAGCTGACGGCTATGCCTTTCGGCATCGGCTCGGGTAACGTACCTATGGCCGCCGGCCTGCAAATAGCCCGCCGCAAGCAACGGCAAAATTTTAGTTTTTACTCTCTTCTTTGGCGCCAGTTGCCCGGCCAGGATGCTGATGAAAAAATTTTCAAAATTCTTGCCTTTCTTGGCCACTACGCTCCATTTTGACTTACCTGGCATGTTAATTCTTTTTAAAAATAAAAATTTCTCTGGCCACCCGTTGCTCTGGCCGCTGGTAGATTAATGAGCGCCTGGGTTCCTGGCCCAATCTTTCCACGCTAAAACCCAGCTGCTTGATTTCGTTTAAAATATCCAGCCGTTGCTGGTTGATAATGGGGAAAATAATTACGGCCCGGCCGCCCTTTTTTAAAACTATATAAAATTCGGCAAACGATTTAAGGTAAAGTTTAGACAGTTCAAGAATAATCTTTTGGACGTTGATAATACGGCGAGACGGCCCCAGATACGGCTCACTGATAATGGCCGCCAGCGATTCGGGCTGGATCCGACTGGTCAATGCCCTGGCGTCCAGCTGGCAGATCTCAACCCCCGAGAGGTCCAGCTGATATTTCCGACCCAGCCACTTAAGGTTATTTTGGGTAAAATCAACGGCCGATTTTAAAATATCGGCGCCGATAATATTTTTAAAACCCAGCAACAGCGCCTCTTGAATAATGGTACCGCTGCCGCAAAAAGGATCTAAAATGGTTTCCATCGCCTTGGCCCCGCTAAGATTGAGCATTATCTTTGCCAGCTTGGGCGGCAGCATGCCCGATTGAACGTCGCGACTCGGCCGGCCATAATCGCGCTGCGAATATTCTGCGAACTTTTGCACTGCGACAGTATAACCTAAATAATATTGCTCTGACGATTTATCCCGCTCCAATATGGTGCGGGATTTAACAATAATGATATCAGCGCCTTTTTCAATTAATCTTTCTTTTTGCACGATGACTGATGATAAGCTGGAATCTTGGGAAACCACAAACCTTGAATTGATCTGGCGTTCTTTGAGGGCTTTTTTAAGACCAATACCTAATCGCTTCAGCTCTTTATCCCGCACCCAGCCGCTCGCGAGCGGCGGGGTGCGGGATTTGTCATCCTCTCTATATCCATAAACGCTGAAACCAAACTGAAATCTGTCCCGGCCCAGCCGTAATTCTTTTATTCTTTTATTAAGCAGCGCTTCAACGGCCGAGGCCAATCCGCCGGCCGAAGCTGCTTCAACGATTTTAGCAATTTTAACGGTTCCGCCCAACCGATCTTGAACGGCCTCAAGATCCAGCCGGCCATTGACCTCAATTAAAAAGAGGGGCGGATTAAAAAAAATCTCCCTAAAATCCATGGCCAAAAACAACAGCGCCCGGGCAATTTCCGCTCGGGAGAGCTCCGGGCTATGACCTAAGATAAAGGCGTATTTTTGCTGGCTGTTGCCAAACATCATGGCATTATTAAAGCATTTTTTAATAGATTAGACAATATCAGGTCATTCCCTTGACAGTCGTCAATTTTTCTGCCAAAATACCTCTACTACCTTTGGCAGGATATAAGCCAAATGGTGATAATTTAACCATATCTAAAGCGTCCTTAAACTCATTAAGATGCTTTAATCCTTCTGCCACCAACTTTAAGAGCAGAGGGTAAGTTATCAAAAATATGAACCACGAAGAAAAACACTACGAATTCACTTTTATTATTCCCGGCAATGCGCCGGAAAATGAACATCCAGGCATTCTGGAAAAATTAAAAACCGAGTTTGAGAAAAACCAAGCCCGCAATATTGTTAACGGTTGGGCCGGCGGCAGAAAAAAGCTGGCTTATCCCATAAAACAACTTAGGCATGGTTTTTATTTTACCTGGGAGTTTGATTTAACTGCGGAAAAACTCTCTCCTCTGGAAAAAGAAGTAAAATTAAACAAAAACGTCCTGCGTTACATGATCGTTAATAAACGAATTAAAACGGCGGAGGAAATCGCCAAAGAAACCAAGGTTAAAGACAGACAAATTCAGGAGCAAATCAAAAAGGAAAAAGAAGCCGCCCAGCAGGAAAGCAAAAAAGAGATCAAAGAAAGACCCAAGGTCAGTCTTGATGACTTGGATAAAAAACTGGACGAACTATTAAGCGACGAAGTTATTAAATAGAAATGGTTACAAAACTGGTTCGTTACGCCCCGCATTTGCGGGGTTCCGGCGAGGCAAGGAGGGCCAGCGAAATGATTTGAAGCGTAATAGAATTACGGTGAAAATCATTTCGCGCCGGCGTGACAAAGCCACAGCCGAAAAAGACAAATTGCAGAAACAATTTTGCAACCATTTCATAGTCAAAATATTATTGCCTAATTGAAAAACATATGAACTTAAACAAAGCCATGATCATTGGCAACTTAACCAGAGAACCCGAAGTCAGAACGACACCGTCAGGCGTAACGGTGGCCAGTTTTGGGGTCGCCACCAACTTTGTTTGGACGGACCAAAGCGGACAAAAGCAGGAACGAGCCGAATTTCATAACGTGGTCGCCTGGCGCAAACTGGCGGACATCTGCGGCCGTTATCTTAAAAAAGGCAGTAAGGTTTATATTGAAGGCCGCCTGCAAACCAGGTCATGGGAAGACCAAAGCGGCGTTAAACGCTACCGCACCGAGATTGTTGCCGATAATATGATTATGCTGGATCGGGCCGGTCAAACTGCTCCAACCAATTATGAACAGCCGGAACCGGCTAATGACGGCGCGCAGCCGGAACCAATAGAAAATAACCGGGCCACCGCAGCCAATCAGAATTCTAAGGATGAAGAAATTAACGTTGAAGATATACCATTCTAGACCAATGACTGAATTTATAATTTCTAATTTCGAACTTCTAATTAAAGCAGGGCTCTAAATTTAAAATTAAAAAATCGAAATTCATTCAAAATTCAAAATTCGTATCTTATTCGAAATTCAAAACCTTCGTCCCGAGGACTTCGCGTCAAGGGATTCATCAATACGTAATTCATTATTTATAATTCAAAATTCATAATTCTTCTTTATGTCTAAATCAAAAAATCTTCTTAGTAACGAACGCTACTGCCATTTTTGCGTTAAAGTCATTAAAGATATTGATTATAAAAACACCCAAACCTTACAGCGCTTTATTTCTTCCTACGGAAAAATTGTGCCCAGGCGCCGCAGTGGCGTCTGCATGAAGCATCAACGGAAACTGGCTCTGGCCATAAAACGGGCCAGATATTTGGCGCTGCTACCTTATACTACTCGATGAAATCATGGGAGCACTGGAACATGGGAGCACTGGAACATGGGAGCACTGGAACATGGTAATGAATATTCTAATGTTCTAATGTTCTAGTGTTCTTATAATAACCAACGAAAAGCGATTTTATGGATAGTAAAAATTTCCGTAATTCATTGCATTGTAAGATGGACGACTACGTTCACCTTATTTATAGAATCACTAAAAATTTTCCAATTGATGAACGATTTAGTGTTACTAACCAATTAAGACGAGCCTCGCTTTCAATTATTCTTAATTTTATAGAAGGATTTGCCAGAAACAATCAAAAGGTATATAAAAATTTTTTGAAAATTTCCTATGGCTCATTAAAGGAGGCGCAATACTTGATTGAATTTTCTTTTAAAGAAATGTATCTATCTGAAAATAAATACAAAATTTGTATAAATAGTATTGATGAAATTGGTAAAATGTTATGGACACTTATTAAATAAGGGGGCATGAAAACAAATACTAATGCTCTAATGTTCTAATGCTCTAATGACCATATGTTATCCATCAACGACATCAAACTGGGCACCATCATTGCTCATAAGGGCCAGCCCTACCAGGTTATTTACACCCAGCACGTTAAAATGGGCCGGGGCGGGGCTAACTTAAAAACCAAGCTGAAGAACCTGATCACCGGCCAAAATCTGGAAATTACCTATTCCGGCGGCGACAAAGCTGAAGAAGCCGACCTGGAGCGCAGCCAGGCCAACTTTTTGTATCGCGACGGATCCGACTGTTATTTTATGGACAACGCCAGCTATGAACAATTCAGTTTGACCCAAAGCGAGCTGGGGCCGGCGATAGATTTTTTAAAAGAGGGCATGACTGTTGATGTTTTAATTTATGATGGCAAAACCGTCAGCGTTAAACTGCCGGTCAAGGTAAACCTTAAAGTAACGGCCAGCCCGCCGGGCATAAAAGGCGACACGGCCGGCTCGGCTTATAAAACAGTGACGGTGGAAACGGGCAAAGAAATAAAAGTGCCGCTGTTTATCAATCAAGGCGATATGATAAGAATCAACACCGAAACGGGAGAGTACGCGGAAAGGGCTAATTAATTTTATCCCGCACCGCTTTTGTATGTTAGTGAAAATGATTCAAATATATTAGAAACTCTTAAAGAGTTGTGATGTTAATTTTTTGATAGTTAAGAAAGTGGTGTGGGATTTGTAGAAATAATAAAAAGGCCTTGCTTTTTTGTCGGAACGCGCCAAGGCGCGTTCATACCGAGAGGCAAGGCCTTTTTATTATTTAAACGCCAGCTGGCCGTTTTTTACTGTAATTTCGCGCCACTTAAAATCTCCGGCAGAACTATCGGCATAAACCATAGGCAGGTACTGCTTCTCTCCTTGCTGTGACAGCCGATTAGCCAAGAACATGGCCAAGACCGCCGCTTCAGTTTGATCTATTTTTAACCGGCCAACAAATAAAAATTTAAAGAATATGCTCAAAGATTCGGGGCTTAATTTAGTAACCGTTGCCCGGCTGTTTTGGCCTAATATGCCAGTGGCAAAATCGGTAAAAGGCAAGGCTAAGACGTTATTTTTATACAGCGCCGGCAAGCCCTTCGCCTCAACAAGTTTGGCTAAATTCGCCACCGTCGCCGTCAGATCTTTTAAGGCCAAACTGCTGTTTAAATCATCTAAAATTATTTGCGTCTGCCTGGAACCCGTAAGACCATCATTAAATTTATTTTTATCTATCAGTCGGTCCAAGATTTGATGATAATGATTTTCTATTTCTTTAAATTTCTCCAGATCAACCGGAGTAGAGCCGATGAATTCTGCAATGACTCTTTCCGTTTCCGGATCCAAAGGCGGAATATCCATCATTTGGCCTTGCTGTATAACTTTTAACTGACCGTCTACCACGACGGGAATATGCTCCTCCAGGCCCTCGGGATCTTGAGACGAATAAAGACAATGTTTATATAAACTGATGACACTTTTCAAAAAATGCTGGTCTTTTTTGTTTAACTTGATGAAATTTTGATCTTTAATGTAATACTCGCTTTCTTTGACCCGATCAGTCAACTGCGGCCCGATGGTGGCAATAATGTTTTTTAACCAATCGGCAACTGTTTTAATGGCCGCGGTTTTGTCCACCACTTCCTGATTAATCAGCAGCGTCTGCCTGATTTTTATTTTTATCTCGTCCCTGTCTTCATGTATAAACTTGATCACAAAATCCTTAATGGTCTGGGTTAAATTAAAAAAATCATCGTCAAACGTCTTGATTACCAGTAAACGCGTTTTCAGCAAATCCAAAACTTCGTTCTGGCTCAATCTGGGCACCGCCAGCCATTTGACCTGCTGGAAAAGCCGGTCAAAATTTTCGTCAAAAACCTGCTTTAACTCCGGCGGCAACTTGCGGTATTCGGAATCAAGATTCCTTACCGCCCAAAAACAGCCGCTGACGTCATAGTCAGCCAGGGCATCGGTCAAAATTTTTTGCAAATCCTGACGATTTTTTTCGTTTTGTAATAAGTCGGCTAAAGCCATAAAATTTTAATAAGCGCCGTAATTGGGCTTAACCACCCGGCTGGCGGTATTGCCGGTGGTTTCGCCAGATACGCCAGTGCGGGCGCCCAATAAACGTAAGAATAATTGGGAGGCCAAAACCCGATTGCCATCTTTTGTTGTATGGTAAATACCCTGCAAGGCCTTAGATACAGATTTATCGCGCTTTTCGGCTTCTTGCAGTTTTTCCACCACGCTGCCATTAAGATGTTCATTGATAATGCGATCGTTAAGCAGCCAGGCCGGCACATGCTGGCGTAAAATCAAAGCGCCTTGGCCGGTCATTCTAAAGGTGCCGTCCGCATCTTCACCGCCATAGGCCAGCCGGTTTAATTTATTGGCAATGTCGCGGTCGCTTCTTTTGCTGATTTCCGCGCCAGCCACCTCAACATGTTCCTTTTCGGAATACCAGCGCCAGCGGCCGTTTTCCATAGTGGCCATTCTGGCGGTATTATAATGGTTGCGCGACTCATTGATATAAGAGACGTCGTTAGCCAAGGCCAGCATTTCCTGCTCGGTAAAGCCAGCCTTTTTTCTGATGATTTCTTCAAAAAACTTGCGCATGCCTTCGGAGCCGGAATTATAGCCAAAATCGTTTAGAATCTCATTATCGTTGTAATCGTTGGCTAACTTTTTCACAACGGCGGCCATGCGGGCTTTGTTGTTACTGGCTAAAGCTTCGCGAAACATACTAAGTAATTCCGTATCGCTTTCGGTACCCGAAATTTTTTTTAGCTCTCCGTCTTCTAAGGCACGGCGGGCCTGCTGTTCTTCGTAACCGGAAACCGGCGCGGCGCGGCCAGCTTTGTCGCGCAACTTTGTTTCCCGCTGGCGGCCTTCCTGGATTTTAGTTTCTATCTGACTAATTTCCGCCGTTGTCAGCTTGGGTGAGTATTGCTTGGCCAAGGTGATGGCGTCCAGTTCGCCTTGGGTTTTGGCCGTTTCCTTGGCCAGCCAGATTTTTACTTTTTCAAAATGCTGCTGATCTTTTTCTTTATCACCGGCAGGCAGATATACTAACCGATTGGTTTCAGGATCACGCTGATTTAGATATTCTCTTTTCTTCTCTAAATTTTCTTGATGTTTGGTCAAATCATCCTTAACGGTAACGGACAGTTCCGGGTTCTTTAATTCTAATGTGATTTTTTTCAGCTGATCATCAACTTCTTTTATCTGATTTATTCGCTCTTCTTTTTCTTCATCGGTTAAAAGATTATTAGAATTTTTGTTAAGCCAACCGGGGGTCATATTTTGTAATGCCTGCAATTTTCTTGTTTTGTTTGATTGCTGCTGGGTTAAATGTTTATCAGCCTCTGTGACTATACCTTTCTGGATAATATCAGCCTTATATCTATCCATGGATTCCCACTTCGCTCTGTTTTGTTCTTTAAATCGGATTTGCATTTCCTGCTCTTGCATCTTTTCAGTGATTTGTTGTAAACTTTGTTCTTCGGCTTCGGTGTCTTCATCCTTAGCTTTTTTTCTGTTGATCACGGTATTTAATTTAACCCGTTGTGCGATCATATCGTCCAGGGCATCTGCATCAATTTTAATGTCGGCATCTAACTCTAATTTCTTTTCTTTAACCTTTTTATCAAAATCAGCATCGTCAATGCTAAGATCGTTCAATTGCACTTTAAGATCCAGCTCGGCTTCCTGACGTTTTAAATCAGCTGTTTGATTTTTATGGCCGGTATTAAGAAAATCTTTTTCCGCTTGATCTAATCCATCTTCGCCATATCTGGTCTTTTTATAACTTAATTCATCGTATTTATCTTCGGCCTGCTGGCGCTCTTTTTGGATCCTTTCGCGCTCGCTTTGCATAAACATGCCGTTTTTGCCGCCGGCCTTTTTCATGGCCTCCATCTCATCATTCTTTATTTTTTCCTCATCGGCATTGGTTTTCAAATCAACCATTTTATCACGAGCGGCTTTACCCATGCCTTGAGCAAAGATGTCTCCGCCCAATAATTTGGGCAATTGAGGCAGAAGCAGCCGGGGGATTCCTCGGAGATAACCATAGGTTTGATAATATTCGCTAATGCCGCCGGTGGCCGCGGCCAGCCGCGAATGCAGAAAACCGCCCCCTCTCATGGCCTGGCCGGCCTTGGTACGACCCCTTTGATATTGCTGGTCTTGTTTGATTTGCCGGGCCGTTTTAAAGGCCTTCCAAACTCTGGGAATGTTCAAATCAACACCCGATAATTCATGTATCTTATTAATGCCGGCGTTGATTGGCGTCTTAACTAAAGCGCGGGCGCCTTTAGCCACGCCTTTGACCGCATTACTGCCCCAAGAAGAAAGCTGGCTGCCGATTTTACCGGCAAAATTGCCGGCAAAGCCGCCGGCTTGCTGGGCATACTGCAGTCCCAACAACAATAAGGCAATGGCCACAATAAAGGTATAGACCCGCTCCCATAAAATCTTATGGCTCTCAAAATTCACCGTCAGCCCCAGTTCCTGATTCAAGGTTTGGCCCTGAATGGCCACGCCGGCCGCCAGCAGCATAAAGGCCAGCCACATGCAAAAGCTAAGCATAATGCCGGTACTTAATTGACTAAAGAATTTGCTCCAAAATTCCGAGGAAAACTTTTTTAAACTGGGGAAGGCCGCGGCAAAAAAAGCAAACGGCGACAAAATAACCAAAACCCACAAAGAAATAATGCGGTATAAAAGGACGGCTATGTAGGCCAGCATAACCATAATGGCAATAACCAGAAAAATAAAAGTCAACAGCAGCGTGGCAAAAATATCCCAGGGCTCAATCACCCGATCCGTCCTTAAGGGTATATCGCCGGTGGTGGAAATGCCAAAGGCGTAAGAAAGAGCGCTGACGGCCGCGCCTTTAAAAGCATTGACAAAAGTCAGCATCACCACCTGGGCAAAATCAATCATAAACCCGAGGATCAATTTGGAAAAATTGATTAAAATGGCCATCAAAACCAGCTTAAGCAAAGTGTTTTTGTAATGGTAGCTGGAAATATGCAAAATGGTGGAAAAGGAAATAATCAGCAGAATGATCACAAAAAACATGTTGGACAGATCGCGCACCAAGGGCCAGCCGATGGCTACGGCATAGGAATCCAGAAAGCCGTTATACTGAACGATATCCACCACAAAGTTCATCAGCGGAATCAAAATCCATGCCCCTAAAGCATAGTTGATGTACAGTAACAAGTTATCAATGCCTTTAGAGATCGCTCCGCCCGCTTCTTCCACGCTATAAGTATCAACTTGAGCCCAGCCCGAAGTTGGCCACAATAAAAATAAACTGACTGCCAGCAAAATGGCCACCAGCCAAAACGCTTTGGGAACTTTTGCTAATTTTTTAGCCAATTTAATCATTAGGCCTAATAATTATTTGATCATCAGGGCCGCCGTAAAAAACTCCGTCATCGGGATTACAATCGCCGGCGCCGCCATAAACGTTGGCGCACCATTCCCAGTGATCCTTAACATTAATGCTGGGCCGGTCGTAGGCACAACTACCATCAACCAATACACCGCCGGCCAAACATTCGTAACATCGGTTGTTATCTATGGTACCAACACAGCTATAAGTATGAGTAACGCGGTGCGGCGAATCTTCGCTGGGCTTATGATTGCCAACGTCGTTAAAACATTTAATGTTGCCGTCGTGCCAGTCAATGCAAATGGTTTCCAACGGCAGTTGGTCGGCATTGGCCCGGGTGTTAAAGTCCAAAGCCACATTGCCTCCGGGCACCGGCAAAAAGATATCGCCGCCAGTAACGCCGTTCACTTTAACATTGTTAATTTGCACCGCTTGTCCAAATTCTTGCGCTCTGTCCCAAGTAAACGATGGAGCATAAGGAGCTGAATACTCCGAACCATTCCAGCCCCAAGCTCCATAGGCCTCAACGAATAATTGTTGTAAATTATTAATAGCATCCTCACGTTCTATATCTAAACCAGCCGGATCAAGCGGATCAGTGTCGGTAAAACCAATGGCTTTGCAACTGTTATATTCGCTACTACAATCCGAATCAATGATGCAGGGTGTGCCATTAGTATAGCCATCGGCGCTGTAACAATATTTGCCAATGCCCATGCAAGTGCCTTCTTCGTTAAAACCGGGCAAAGGATTCATGTTTATAGGTGTGCCGTCCTGACAATCTGCGTTGCTTTTGCAATTCTTACCTAAATCACTGCCACCAACGCACATTCTGCCTGACTGCACCGTTTCGTTAACTAAATACTCTTCAAGATTATTAGGATCATTATTTAGCCTAATTTCGGTCAAATTGCTCAAATACGGCTCTATATCATTTTGCGTTGAGTAAGGCATACCGCTTAAAGCATAACCCGGGCCGCCCAGCTCAACTCTGTACGGTTCATCGGTCTCAAAGCCGGTTATGCTGCCATAAGGGAATCTGGCTAAACTATCGGGGTAGCCAAACTTATTCTGCTGGCCAATGGTCCAGTTATCTTCCAGCCGGGTTAGCCAGCCCTTTTCAGTACCGTTACTTACTAATTGAACGTAATCAATACAGATATCGTTGGCGTAATAATACTCAATGTTATAATTAGCACCTCCGCACCGTTCACCATCATGACAAAGAGCTCTAATACCTCGTAACATACCATCAGTTTGATTAAACCAAACCCAGAATTCACAACCTTCTGAGTCATCAGGAAGATCGTTTAGTGCGTCAACGTAATATTCATATAATGTTTCTGCGCCAAACGTCCTTGTGCCGTTAAAATCAAACCACTGATTGGGTTTATCCCAGCCGCCATCACCATTATAGATTTGTAAAAAAATACCTGATAATTTATTACGATTTACATTTCCGTCTAAGTCAGGTAATGGGTGTGCAGGCCAACTACAGTCTACGCCTGTTATATTTGAGTCCCAAAAACAAGCTATACTAGAATTTTCATCATCGTCCATACAATAGGATAAATTGAACTTTCCCTCGTGGGAAACATTATCACAATCAACGTATCCGTTATAATGAGAGTTAGTGCAATACAGGCTGTTATTGAAAGAATATCCATAAGCATCAGATTGTATCCTGTAGCCATTGGTAAAATAGCCGGGCGCATCTAGGTCAGTACTGTTTAAATTATATAGTCCCTCGCTCTGGGCGCAGTAGTAAACATTATCCGGGCCTTGGTAGCCGATGTTTTCCGGAGAAAAAACGCTTAACGGGTCGCCGGCCAAG